>JAEEGL010931679.1_pt1 | contig 15969 bp, 15 predicted proteins | sample 9134231 | NCBI WGS metagenome assembly JAEEGL01 (sample SAMN16246548, study PRJNA631951) | gut metagenome | biome: gut microbiome; feature: rumen; material: fiber-attached | host: Bos | place: Iran: Karaj | collected 2018-10 | reverse complement strand
TGGATGGAGCAACCAGGCCCTGAGCGTGTTTACATTGTGGGCAATCACTGTTTATATGGTAATCACCAAAAAACCGTGGATAATGGCATTTTTGCCTGCGCTGTTTATGACAATGGTGTGCGCCACATATCTTCTGCTCGCACCCGAATGTCTGCACTTAGACCACACGATAAGTTATATCGTGGGCGGAGTGGTTACAATAGCCTTTGCGATAGGATTCTTTGTTTGGAAAGGGAAAAGGAAAGAAACAATTAAGAATTAACAATTCTAATTATGCATTATGAATTATGCATTATGCATTAAAGCATCTCTTCTTCGTCTTGACGGCATATTTCTACTTTTAGGATAAAGTAGTCGGTGCCGTTGACGGGGATAAAGAGGTATTCGAGTTTACCGTCGGTTTTGCGGGCAATGTCGATAAGACCGAGACCTGCGCCGCCGCGGTCGGAGATTTTACCCTCGCGCAGTTGTTTTTTGTACATTGCGTTGAGTTCTTCTTTGGTAGCGTTGTTGACACATTCGAGAGCGGAAGTAAGACGTGCAATATCGTTTCGGTTTACCTTGTTGGCGGTCATTATGTAGTAGATGCCGTCTTTGCGACCGAGCATAAACAATCCGTTAACAAGGCTGAACTCGGTTTGAAACTCGGTGCTGTGCTTCTGCATATTCTGCAAAATTTCCACAAGCGAGTGATGCACACGACGGCGTACCTGTTTCTGCTCGTTGGAGGTTTCCATCTCCTCCTCGTTTTTTTCGGTAAACATCTTTACCACCTGATGGGTAAATTGGCCAATGTAAACTACTGATATACCGTTTTCTATCAGCTCGTCGTATAGGGCGAGCACGTTATGCATAAAATTCCGGTCTAATTCCATCGAAGGTGTTTTTTCGCTCATAATAGTTTTGTTGTGTTTGTATAAAATTATGCAATGCAATTTAAAAAAAATATACATTGCTGTCAAGTGTTTTTTTTTAAAAATTAAAAAAACTTAAAAATGTTAAGCAATAAACGTGCTAAAAGGGGTTGTCAAGCGAAAATATTTTTATTTTTATTTTTCTTGCTTTTCAATAGCGTCAAGGCTATCTTTGAGGTCAACTATCATTGCACGGATATTTTTTAGCGACTTAATTACCTCAAAATTAGAATCATCCTTGTCGGTATTATTTTTAAGGTGTTGTTTAGCTCCATCGAGAGTCATACCGCGTTCTTTAACAAGGTGGTAGATTTTGTGAAAATTTTCTACATCCCTGGGAGTAAAAAGGCGGTTTCCTTTAGCGTTTTTTTGTGGTTTGATAATGCTGAACTCTTTTTCCCAATACCTTATGAGCGAGGTATTTACGTTAAACATTTTGGCCACTTCGCCAATAGAGTAAAAGAGTTTTCCGTTTTTTTCAGTTGCTTCTAATTCCATGGTTTTCAGATATTTGTTAATATATTAGTCGAGGCATAGGCCTCCGTTGTTTGCCATCATTTTTAGTTTGTGATAATTTTCGGGATTAATATCCTCGAAAAAGAAATCTATCGGATTGATTGATTTACCTTTATAAGTGATTTCGTAGTGGAGGTGAGCGGTAAGCGACTTGCCAGTATTGCCCACAAAGCCGATAGTTTCGCCACGTTTTACTTGCTTTCCATAACGCACCACATAGTCGCTCAAGTGCGAATAGATGGTTTTAAACCCATTTTTGTGGTCAATAATCACCATAATGCCGTGGTCGCGTTTTTCGCCAACATATTCTACAGTGCCCGAAGCTGTGGCATTCACCACAGTACCTTTTGGAGCGGCAAAGTCGATACCCTTGTGCTGCTGCGGAGTTTTGTAGATAGGGTCGAGTTTTTTTCCGTATCCGTAGGCAAGATATTTAAGGTTTGCGTTGTCGAGAGGCATCACCGACGGTATAAATTTAAGGCTGTCTTTATGCATCTCAAGCACGTCGAAAAGAGTATTTACTGTGCTATCTTCGCTGCTTAGCATATCTGCCACATTGTTGGTTGTAGATGTATAATGCTTGGCAATTTGCGAAGCGTCGAGACCTTCGTAATTGTATTCGAGCGAATCAGAATCTTGAGGAGGCACGGTGCTGAATATAGCGCGGTAAATTTCGCGGTCGCGGTCTTGAAGGTCGGCCATCACATACGTGGTTTGTTTGTAACGGTCGTTGAGCTGACCATAAACTTCCTTAAGCACCTCGTTTTCGCGTTCGGTTTTGCGCTGACCCGGGGTTTTGATAGTGTACGAGATAGTAAGAAAAACCACAAAGCCGATACTCACGGCTGCAAACAACTGTGTTAATATCGAGAAAAAAATCTTTTTACCCTTTTTCTTATCGGTTTCTTCAAAAGAAAGCGAATCAGGGTCGAATGTGTACTTATCTTCTGACATAATAAAACAAATAATCTGTCTACGGTGCAAATTTAGCGGTTATTTTTGAGAAAAATTATAAAACCCGAAAAAAAATTATTATTTTTAATATGCTCATACACAGCACATTTCGGTAAAATTGAAAAAATAATTAAATAAAAAGCGTAAAAAATGCATACGTCGACGATTTTTTTTCGTATCTTTAACAGCAAAAAACAAATGCCCTTATAAGGTATTTTGGCATGAAAAATGCACCTTTTTAACTTAAAACAAAAAGTAGCAAACATGGATATAAAGTTAAAAATCAACGACGTAAAAAACCACAAATGCGAATACGACATTACCGGAGAGATTTCGGTACAGAATGTCAGTGCCATAATGGCCGAGTTTGCTAAAACATTGCCCGACTGCACCGACCTTACCATCAACCTGCGTAAGACCGACGGATTTGACACAGCGGCATTTCAAATGTTCTATTCGATAAAGAATAGTTTTGTACGCGACAAAAAACAACTTAAAGTAACCTGCGAACTTAGCGACGAAACCACCACGTTGCTCAGTCATTGCGGAATCAACAACCTTGCCGAGGTGCTCAGCATACCTTCGGCAGCATAATTCACGAACAAATAATAAAGTAAATCATATTAAACTTATTATAATGGCAAAAACAATATTGATAGTAGACGATTCGGAGAGTATTAGAGAAGTCGTTAACTTTACATTGCAAAATGCAGGCTTCGAGGTGTTTGCAGCAGGCAACGGTGTAGAAGCCCAGCAGTACTTAGACGGTAGAAACATCGACCTCGTTATCACCGACCTCCACATGCCCGAAATGGACGGCATTGATCTAATCAAATTTATCCGCGCTACCACCAACTACAACCGCGTGCCAATCCTATTCCTTACCACAGAATCGCAATTGGCCAAAAAGATTGAGGCTAAAGACGCCGGAGCTACCGGATGGATTATCAAGCCTTTTGTTCCAGCAAAACTTCTCGCTGCCATAAGCAAAGTGATTAGGTAGCTTTTTAGCTTTTGCACACACCTTATTTATATTATTAACAAATAACCCGATCAGCGACAGATGGACAACTTTCAGAGCAAATTTTTAGAAGAGGCGAGCGATCTGATAAATCAGCTCGAACAAGCCCTGCTTACGCTTGAGCAAGACACCAATAATCCGGAACTTGTGGATTCGATTTTTAGGATTATGCATTCGCTCAAAGGTGGTGGCGGTATGTTCGGGTTTGAAAACATCTCCAACTATACTCACAAGATGGAGAATATGTACGACCTTGTTAGACAGAAAAAACTTAAAGTTACTCGCGAAATGCTTGATGTAACTTTTGAATCTGCCGACCACATTACATCCATGCTCAACGACGACGGTTCGAAAGCCGCCGAAATTGCTGCAAACGAGGCTATCCTCAACAAACGAATCGACGCTTTGCTTAACGGCGATTCTGAAACCGAAGCTATCGCAGCCACTACCAATGTCCAAACTGCCGATGCAAATGCCGAAGGTGTGCAATCGTTTTACATAAAAGTTAAACCTTACGAAAGAATTCAACAAAACGGCACCAACCCTTTCTTCCTTATCGACGAACTCTCTGGATTAGGAAAAAACAAAACCAACATTTTTTACTCGGCTATCCCCGATTTTGAAAACTTCGTTTTTGACGAAACTTACGTATATTGGGAGATGATTCTCGCCACCGACAAGGGCGAAGACGCTATCAAAGACGTATTTATTTTTGTAGAAGACGACTGCGAGGTAACAATCCAAAAGATTGCCGACGCCGATATTTTCCCGATGGAAGGTATTGAGCCTCTGTTGGTTTGCCGTCACGATTTTCCTTTCGACCTCGAAAAAATCAAATCGCTTGCTAATGCCATCACAGCCCTCGAAAAAGCTAAACAAGAAAAAGCCGCCAAAGAAGCCGACGCTGGCGACGAACATATAAAGAAATTTACAAAGGAATCTTCGATTTCGGGCATCAGAGTGGCTTCCGAAAAAATCGACCAGCTTATGAACCTCGTAAGCGAGTTGATTACCACTCAGGCGGGTCTCAACCTCTACGCCGACAACCATAAAGACAACGAACTTACACGTATTACCGAAAGTCTCGAAAATATCAGCCGCCAATTGCGCGACACAGCTTTCAGCATCACCCTTATTCCCATCGACTACCTTGTAGTGCGTTTCCGCCGCTTGGTTCGCGACCTTTCGCGCGAGGTGGGCAAGGAGATTATTTTTGATGCTCGCGGTGCCGAAACCGAACTCGACAAAACTCTCATCGAGGGTCTGTCAGAGCCGCTTATGCACATTCTCCGCAATAGTATCGACCACGGTATCGAAACCGCCGAAGAACGCACCGCCAAAGGCAAGCCGCCAGAGGGCAAAATCATACTTCAAGCATATTACAGCGGCAGCCAAGTGGTTATTGCCGTTACCGACGATGGCAAAGGTATGGATTTAGACAAAATCCGCTCAAAAGCCATCGACCGCGGACTTATCAATCCCGATGAGCAACTCTCTGAAAAAGAGATTCTCGACCTTATTTTCTTACCGGGATTCTCCACTTCCGACAAGGTTACCAACATCAGCGGTCGCGGCGTAGGTATGGACGTGGTAAAACGCAAAATATCCGACATCCGAGGCACAGTATCAGTATCTACCGAAAAAGACGAAGGCACCACTATCACCATCAAACTGCCTCTTACTCTTAGCATTATCGACGGTATGCTTGTGCGCATATCCGACACCGATTATATAATCCCGCTTTCGGTAATCGACACCATTTTTGCCGTAGAGCACTCTAAAATAGAAAAATCGTTCAACAACATTATTAATATAGAAGGTGTGCAATACCCATTCTACTATCTGCGCGACGAATTCCAAATAGAAGGCGAAAAACCCGAACGCGAAGAAATAATAATGGTAAAATACGACGACAAAAAAATTGGCATTGTGGTAGACCATATCACAGGCGAATATCAGGCTGTATTAAAACCGCTTGGCAAACTTTACCGTCAGCAAGATGTATTTTCAGGAGCATCAATTCTCGGCGATGGCACTGTGGCTCTTGTGCTCGACACTCACAAAGTAATCAACCAGTTTACAAAATATAACGACAATTAACGATAAAATATATAGCTTATGGATCAGGAAATAGACTCTTTCATATCGTTCAAACTCGGCGAAGAGTATTTTGCAATCAGCGTTTCGCAGGTGCTCAACATACTTCAGCTTGTGCAGATTACCAAAGTTCCCACCGCCCCCGACTATATGAAGGGCGTTATCAACCTCCGCGGAACTGTGCTGCCGATCATCGACATACGCATGAAATTCGGAATGGATCCGATTCAATATCAGCGCGACACCGTTATCCTTGTGCTCAATGTTATTATTGAAAACGAGAAAGTGGACGCTGGCATACTCGTAGACTCTGTTAAAGAGGTGTTTGAAATCAAAAAAGATGAGATTATGCCGCCTCCGGGTATCGGCTCTAAATACAAATCTAAATTTATCGAAGGCATCTACAAAATGTCTGACGAAAAATTTGTTATGCTCTTAGACATCGACAAAATTTTCTCTTCCGACGAAGTTGTAATGCTCAAAGAATCTGTCGACAGCGAAGAATCAGCAACCGCCAAAGAAATAGAATAACAAAATGCAGCTACCACCCATCACATATTACGACGCAAAACTTAGCGACAAAGACTTTGCACGGCTTAGCGACTTTATCTACAGCCGCTACGGTATCAAAATGCCCGAAGCCAAGCACATAATGCTCCAAAGCCGTTTGCAAAAAAGATTGCGTGCTTTGCAAATTCCCACGTTTGCCGAATATGTCGACTTTGTGTTTTCGCCTGCAGGTGCCGACGAAATTGTTCACATGATGGATGTGGTATCTACCAACAAAACAGATTTTTTTAGAGAAGCACAGCATTTCGACTTTCTTACACAAACAGTGCTGCCCGAACTTTATGAAACCAACCATCAGTCGGTGATTAAAGTGTGGAGCGCAGGATGCTCTTCGGGCGAAGAACCATACACTCTTGCAATGGTGATTTCGGAATACATTGCCAATCACCGTGGATACGATTTTCAGATTCTTGGCAGCGACCTCAGCACAATAGTGCTCGAAAAAGCCGTTACAGCCATCTATCCCGAAGACCGTGTAGATATTATTCCCCTCGACCTCAAAAAGAAATATCTGCTCAGAAGCAAAGACCGCACAAAACCCACAGTGCGCATAGTTCCTGAGCTCAGAGCCAAAGCTCAGTTTATGAGGCTCAACTTTATGGACGAGGCTTACAACGCACCGTCGAATTTCGACATCATATTCTGCCGCAACGTGTTAATCTACTTCGACAGAAAAACTCAGGAAAGCGTCATCAACAAACTTTGCCGCCACCTGCGCCCGGGAGGATACTTTTTTCTCGGACATTCAGAATCGGTAACAGGCATCGACGTTCCCTTACAACAGATAAAGCCTACAGTTTTTAAACTGATAAAATAATATTGTGAAAATGGATCAAAACGAATCTCTAATAACCGACGAAATCTTGCTCGAAGAACTCAGCAAGAGAATAGAACGCTACAAGAATGCGTTAGCCAATACAAGTTCGTACAACAAGCAGTTGTTGGAACTTAACAAAAAGCTTTCTGAGTCGGAAGCCATGAAGAGCCACTTTATCTCTAACATTACCAACGAGATAATCAACCCCTTCGCCTCAATACTCGGATTAGCCAAAAGCATCACTGAGTGCGACGACGAAAGCCCCGAAAAAATGAAACGCATGGCGGCTATGATACACCGCGAGGCGTTCAACCTCGACTTCCAGTTCAAAAACATATTTGCCGCAGCCGAGATTGAGGCGGGTGAAATTCAGCCTATTGTTTCGGTTGTTAACATCGACGAGATGCTCAACGGACTTATGCAGCAGTATTCGCGCGAGATAGCAATGCGCAAGCTCGAAGCCAAACTCGAAAAAGAAAACGACGACGGAACCGTGCTGCTATTTAAAACCGACGGCGACAAACTCACTGTGGTGCTTTCAAACCTTATTTGCAACGCCATCAACTTCAACCGTCAGGGCAAGCAACTTATTGTAAGATACGGACGCACACCCGAAAACAAATTGAGAATCAGCGTTATCGACGAAGGCTTAGGCATTTCGGAAGAAAACCGCAAGATTATATTCGACCGCTTTAAACGTTTGGACAACGGCATCAACTCAATCAACCGTGGTCACGGACTTGGTCTATCGATCAACAAAGCCTACATCGACTTGCTCGAAGGCCAGCTACTTGTAGAGAGCAAAGAAAACGAAGGCTCTACATTTACTGTAATATTGCCCGAATCACAAGTATCGAGCAACGACTATTCAGAAGAAGGTAACGAAGTATTTTTTGGCGACGAAGAAATTTTCTAAGCCGCCCCAATTATCAGACTATGACCAGACATTTTCTATATCCGTCAACGATGTTCGCTTCGGCTCAACCGGCAGAGGTAACAACCATACTCGGCTCGTGTGTAGCTGTATGCTTTTGGGACAGATACCTCGGCATAGGCGGCATCAACCATTACATGCTGCCCACTTGGAACGGCATGGAGCTCGCCTCGCCAAAATACGGCAACATTGCCATTGAGCGTCTGCTCGAACGTATGGAGCAGCTCGGGGCGCAGAAAAAGAACTTGGTGGCAAAAGTATTCGGCGGCGGAGAGGTAATTTCAGTAAGCTCGGGCATTATGCACATAGGCGAAAGAAACGTTTTGGTGGCAGAGCAAATTCTCTCCGAAATGGGAATACCTATCATGAGCAGAAGCACTGGTGGACACAACGGACGAAAAATTATTTATAACACACATACAGGAGAAGTGCTCCAATGTTTTATAAAGAGTAACATGAACAAATAGATATGACATTCGAAAATAGGAAAATAAGAGTATTGATAGTAGACGACTCGGCAGTGGTAAGGCAAACATTGTCGTCGATACTTGAAACCGACCCAGCCATCGAAATCATGGGAACGGCATGCGACCCCTATATCGCTGCTAAAAAAATTCAATCGGAAGTGCCCGATGTTATTACCCTTGATGTGGAGATGCCTCGCATGGACGGATTAACTTTTTTGCGCAAAATTATGGCTCAACACCCTATACCTGTGGTGATTATATCGAGCCTTACCGAAGAAGGAAGCGCTACGGCAATGCGCGCACTCGAATACGGCGCTGTAGACGTAATTGCCAAACCAAGAATGGATACTCAAAAATTTATCGAAGAGTCTAAAATACGCCTTTGCGAAGTGGTGAAAGCCGCAGCTCACGCACGTATACACACACGTAGCGCCAATACATCGTATCTGAAAGTGCAACCGAAACTATCGGCAGATGCGGTAATAGCCAAAAACGAAGGTCCTACAAGCATGATAAAAACCACCGATGTGGTAATATCAGTGGGAGCATCCACAGGAGGCACCGAAGCTCTGAGAGTTTTTCTCGAAGCCATGCCTATCGACTGCCCCGGCATTGTGATTGTTCAGCACATGCCCGAAAACTTTACCCGTTCGTTTGCCAACAGGCTCAACGAGATATGCAAAATTGCTGTAAAAGAAGCAGAAGACGGCGACGCGGTAACAAGTGGACGCGCTCTCATAGCCCCAGGAAACAAACACACACTCTTAAAACGCAGCGGTGCCAAATACTTTGTGGAAGTAAAAGACGGACCACTCGTAAACCGTCACCGCCCGTCGGTAGACGTATTATTCCGTAGCACAGCACGTTACGCAGGGTCTAACGCCATTGGCATAATAATGACCGGCATGGGTGACGACGGTGCAAAAGGCCTTTTAGAAATGAAAGAAGCCGGTGCTAAAACCGCAGCTCAAGACGAACAAACATGCGTAGTGTACGGAATGCCAAAAGAAGCGGTTAAACTTGGAGCAGCCGACAGGGTGCTTCCGTTAGAAAAACTTGCAAATTTTGCAATTTCACCCTATTAAAATTTTGTTATTTGGTATTTAAGTTGTATTATTGCATAAAATTAGACAACAATAATTATAGAAAACATGAGTAACTGTAAAGTACTTGTAGCCGATGATGTTTTTGCCAACCAATTTCTCTTAGCGTCTATGTTAGAGGAACTTTCGGTAGGCTTTAAAACCGTGTCAAATGGTCAGGAAGTTCTCAACGAACTTTCCAACGACAAATACGACCTCATATTTATGGACATTGAAATGCCCATAATGAACGGAATTGAGGCTACTAAGCAGATAAAAAACGACTCACGTTACAATAAAATTCCGGTAATTGCGCTCACCGCACACGACATCGACGAGTTTCAAGGTCAGTTTACCGAAGCTTGTTTCGACAGCATTGTGGAAAAGCCTTTTACCATTGATTCTATTTCACATGTACTCGCAAAATTCAACTTTCAATAACGAATAATATGAAAACCGATACCCGACATAATACAGCATACTCGTACGCCCTGATGGGATTTCTCATCGGATTAGGGTTTATGGCCATTATAGTTTTTCTTGGCTTAGTGTTTTTAAACAAGCCGATATCTTTTGATATCTTAGTAGAACTATTTAGAGACAATCCCTCTCTGTGGGTAACTCTGTTGCTGCCTTTTATTGTGGGTGGGTTTGGATACTATTTGGGCAACGAATTTTTTCGCAAAACCAACGACTTGAGAAAAGACATTCGCAACGAGCAGCAAAAATCGCGGCAGATGTTCGACTTTGTTGAAAAAATCCGTCTTGGTCAAACCGACGCCCAATACGAAATTCGCGAAGGCGACGAAATCGGTAAAGCGCTTATCAACCTCCGCGACGAAATCAAACGAAGCAAAGCCGAAGAAGACGCCCGTAAAAACGAAGACCAGCAGCGACATTGGATTACCGAAGGTATTGCTAAATTCGGTGCCATTCTTCGTGAAAACATCGGCGATCTTGAAAAACTATCTAACGAGGTAATTATGAACCTTGTAAAATATGTCAACGCTCAGCAGGCTGGCTTTTTCATATTGGTAGACAACAACGGCGAAAAATATTTCAACATGACAGCATCTTACGCCTACGGACGTACCAAATACCCCGACAAACGCATTGAATGGGGCGAAGGTCTTGTGGGCGAGTGCGCTATCGAAAAAAAGACTATCTTTGTGCCCGAAGCAGCAAGAGATTATGTAAAAATTACTTCAGGACTCGGCAAGGCGAATCCCCGCACCTTAGTAATTGTGCCGCTTAAATTCAACGACGAAATCTATGGCGTGGTAGAAATTGCATCGTTTATTGTATATCAACCTTTTGAGATTGAATTTATCGAACGCGTTGCAGAATCTATCGCCTCCACTATATCAAACGTAAATATCAACCTCCGCACCGCACGACTCCTCAAAGAATCACAGGAGCAAGCCGAAATAATGGCTCACCAAGAAGAGGAGATGCGTAAAAACATGGACGCTCTCAAGCACATGCAGACCGAGGCGGCAAAACAGAGCGAACAGTTTGTAAGCTTCACCAACTCGGTAAACCACACCATGATACGTGCCGAATACAGTGTAGAAGGTTACCTATTATACGCCAACTCTAAATTCCTCAGCAAATTAGGATACGCATCTGCCACCGAAATTCAGGGTAAGCATATCTCAATGTTTATCAGCGACAAAGACAAAGCTTGGTTTAACGAACTTTGGCAAAATCTCGCAATCGGCGGAAAGCACTTTGAGGGCGATATGAAACACGTTACCAAAGCCGGAACCGATGTGTGGACTATGGCTACTTACGTAAGTGTGCGCGACCACAACCGCCGCCCTGTAAAAATTCTTTTCCTTGGTATCGACATCACCGACTCTAAAAAACAGAGCCTCGACTATAAAGGTCAGATCGACGCGCTCAACCGCTCTACCATGAAGGCAGAATATGCCCCCGATGGCCGTGTATTGGAAATGAACCACAAACTATCTGACGTTCTTCAGTTTACACCCGAAGAACTCAGCAAACGCACAATTTTCAACTTCCTTACCGCATCCGACCTCGACGAATTTAAGATTATTTGGAAAAACATCATCAACGGCGTACCTTTTGAGGGTCGTCACAAATGGTTTACCAAAACTGGCGAGGAACGTTGGTTTCAAGGCACTTACACCGTTGTACACGATATGTACGGCGAACCAGCAAAAATCGTTTTCATCGGCAACGATATCACCGAACAGATACGTATTGAGGATAAGAGCCGCGAACAAACCGAACTTCTCCGCGAACAGGAACAAAAACTGCAACAAAACAAGGTGGAACTCACCAAAAAACTCAAAGAAACTCGCGAGGAGATGAAGATGCAATTCCGCGAAGTAGAAATTGTAAAGGAACTGAGCGACAAGACATTAGAAGGTATGTTAGACGCCGTTGTTACCATCAACCAAGACAACAAGATCACATTCTTCAACCGTGCCGCCGAAGAACTTTGGGGTATTACAGGTGATGAAATTATTGGTAAAGACATCTCTGCTCTATTGCCCACCGATAGTGTTACATCAAACGAAAACTATCTTGGCAACTATTTCAAAGCCAACGACACTTCACTTGTTGCCCGTCGTACCGAGGTGTTTATCCTTGAAAAAGACGGCACTCGTACCAATGTGCTCGCCACTCTGTCGGAAGCGTCCACAGGCGAACGCTACTCTCTCACCGCATTTATCCAGAAGATTGAGGTAGAGTTGTTTTAATTTCAACTAAATTAATATGAGTAATATTCTAAAACACAAAGACTTTATAGGCTCTGTGAATTTTAGTGCAGACGATGGAGTGTTCTACGGCAAAATAGAAGGAATAAAAAGTATGGTAAGTTTCGAAGGCGAAACTGTCCACGACCTTGAACAAGATTTTCACAATGCCGTAGATGACTACATAAATTATTGTGCTCGGCACAATATACCACCACAAAAATCTTATACTGGGAAAATTAGCATTTCGATAACGCCCGCAGAGCATAGTCTTATAGCCGCGGCAGCAAAAAACAAAGGCATCTCGGTAAACGCTTTTGTAAAAAATGCAATAACACGCGAGTTGGCTTTTTAATTCACCCCAAAACATCACACCATGAAAACTGATGCAAAAACTACAACCCTAACCAAACTGTTTTATAATAAATTTTATCAATTTTTATTAACTTTTTTAGCAGTTATGCTAATGTCCGCTGGGTTTGCGAAAACCGCTGTGGGGCAAGAGAAAGAGGCGTATTTTACATATAATGGAGCCAGCCTAAAATTCTATTACGACGACAGAATTTCTGAGATTAAACTTAATTTTCCATCATACGTTGTAGAAACATTTGATTTAAATAATGTTAGCGAAAATCCCGTATGGCCGTGGGCAGAATATAAAACTTCTGTTTCTAACGTATGGTTTGATGATTCTTTTAAGGAAGCTCACCCAAAATCGTATAAAAATTGGTTCAAAGACTTTGCTAAATTAAACAGAGTTTATGCCACTATTAATATTTCCGAGGCTGTATCATTATCAGGTATGTTCGAAGGTTGCTCAAACATCGATGCTGCGTATTTTACAGGATCAAGCTCTAAAATAACAGACGTATCCAATTTATTCAAAGGTTGTGAAAATATTAGTATAATTCATTTTGAAAACGAAGATGATTGGAATATAACTTCACTTGTGGGTACAGATAAAGTTTCAGGTATTTTCGATGGATGTACCAATCTATCAAGAAATACACAAAGAAAAGTATTAGGGCAAGAAGAACTATCCTTTAATGTTACCATACCAGCATATACACATTTTACTGGCTACAAATTATTCGGTAAATCAACAACCACACTTAATACCACAGAGCATACAAAATATTTTCCCGACCAAACTACCGTATATTTCGATTTCGACGAAGAAGATATTAACATCTATATCAACTATCTTCCATTTAGGGACAAGAATGGAAATGAATTAACAATTGGCTATGATTTTATGGTTGACAATGCTGATTTTTATATAGCTTCATATTACAAAGTGGAATTTATGACTGATAAATTTGGAATATGCAAATATAATAACACAGAGCCTTATTCAATTAATACCCAGTATGTTTTAGAAGGTGAAGAATTACCAAATCAAGGCGTATCGGCAGACACATATTATAACAATATGTATGTATTCGATGGATGGTACACCGACCCAGACTACGCTGATGGTACAAAATGGAATCAAGAAGAAGATAAAGTTACCAAAGATATTAAACTATACCCAAAATGGAGACGAATCAAATACACATTTACTACCGAATTTGATGATGTTATTCTTTTAAGGTCTACTACATTAAATAATGTTACCATAGGAGAATCAATGAAAATTACTCGCGCAAAAGATGGAGATGATGATATGTATGTAGATTATCCTTTTAACTGTTATGTTGATGGAGAGTGTACAGAGAACGATAATATTACATTTGAACCACATATAAATTGGCCAATTGAAGATAATTACAAGCAAGGCATAGTATCATATACCAATAGCAATAGTGGAAATCTCGAAGATGGAACATACACTCTTACACTTAATTATCTTGACGGATATGGTACGTCCGAAACAGCGAAGGATATTCCCGTAACTATCAAATCTATTACAGCAAAAGTTAATGGAGTTGATTACAACCTTGAAAAAACACCGAAGATAACGTATAGGTTACCAGTTACTATTACACTCGATTTGCCATCAACCAAACACGATGACGGTAATGGTGTTGGAGCACCATATCAATTATCGCATAATGAAAATAAATATGCCGATAAGTATACCGTAGGAAATAATCAATACACATTCACTTTTGATAAAACAAACGCTAAAGATGGTGAAAATTCACTCATTGTAGATTATTCTTCTTTTGCATATTACCCGTATAATAATGCTCTTTTATATAATTATATGAGGTTAGAAAAATACATAATTAATATCGAACTCCCCTACACCATAACCTTCTCCCCTAACGGTCATGGTACTGCACCAGAAGAGCAATCTGTTTATGAAGGTGAAAAAGCCACAAAACCCAGTGACCTCACCGAAAATGGTTGGTTTTTTACCGGCAAATGGTATACTGAAGCTGATTGTCAAAACGAATGGAATTTTTCAGAATCCACAGTATCTGCCAATACTACCCTCTACGCACAATGGGATAGAGTTGCTCATACCGTTACCTTTATCGATGGCACTTATTCATCATCAACCTCGGTAAATCATGGCGATAAGGTTGCAGCTCCAAATCTTAATAACAAAGAAGGTTATACACTATCTTGGACACTTAATGAAAAGGAATACGATTTTACACAACCCGTTACCGAAGATATTACATTAAAAGCACTATGGACTGCAAATGAAAAAAACATTACTCCTATAATTTCAGTTACCCTCGAATCAACCACCATAAAATATCCTCTTGATCACGACAAATATTGCAACAACCAAGAACCATCTGCAATAATCCATTACTCTGTTGACGAAAAAAGCACACAACCTACTCATTACTCTATAACTTTTGATAATACCTCTATACCTGAGCAAAACGGAGAAATTAATAATTTAGGCACTATTGAAATACCTATGATTGGTATACCCACAGGCGAATATGCTGCAACCATAAAATTTACCAACGATACCGAAAATGCACAACCATCGGAAGCTAAATTTACACTCTATGCAGCCATTCCGCCGGATGTAATTTTAAAACTCTATCACAATGTTATTTTTGCAAACAATCACGATTCGCTTTACAACAAATACCAATGGCGCAAAGATGGTAAAGACATTGCCGGAGCTACAAAACAATATTACACCGAACGTCCTGAGTTAACAGGTAATATTTCGGTTTTGCTAACCCCCTTTGTTGGCGGCCCAATAGAAACCTGCCCCTTCCCTACCGGCGTATCAGTAAAAAAATCAGCATCTAATATAAAGGTGTACCCAAATCCTGCCACAGCCGGCAAAGAGTTTAAGGTAGAAATATTGGATTTTGCCGATGATAACGATTACAAATTATTGATATTCAGCAACGAAGGCGCACTCGTAAAAACCGTTACCACCCGTGAGCGCATCACCGAAGTTTCGTTGCCACGCGGCATTTTTACCATTGCTTTAACTGCCAACGGCGAAAAATGCGGATACTTTAAAATTATAGTAGAAAAATAAGTTATTTACTAAAAAAATTCTCGCAACGCTTTACTTTTACCAAAAAATATAGTATATTGTAATGTGATATTATGGAGATTAATGAATAATTATAACGCTAAATATCAACAAATTACACTAATATTATAATTTTAAAACACCTAATATTATGGATACTATATTTTGGCTTGTTCCTGCGGCGTCGTTGCTTGCGCTGTCGTTTGCCTTCATCTTCTTTAAACAGATGATGAAAGAGGACGAGGGAACAGATTTGATGAAAAAAATTGCGCTTCATGTTCGCAAAGGCGCAATGGCCTACCTCAAACAGCAGTACAAGGTAGTAACAATCGTTTTTGTGGTTTTGGCTGCCATTTTTGCCGTGATGTCGGTGTTCGACTTGCAAAACGGCTGGGTTTGGTTTGC
>JAEEGL010824788.1_pt1 | contig 15969 bp, 13 predicted proteins | sample 9134231 | NCBI WGS metagenome assembly JAEEGL01 (sample SAMN16246548, study PRJNA631951) | gut metagenome | biome: gut microbiome; feature: rumen; material: fiber-attached | host: Bos | place: Iran: Karaj | collected 2018-10 | reverse complement strand
ATAATTTGATTTTTCAAAAGGTACTCAAAGAGTTCTAGCAACATCTTTGAATGCGGCTTTAGTTGCCATTTTCATGAATGTTCAGATTGAACAAACTTTTTCAGCTCCGTATAAATCGTAACAATGCTCGATTACGGTTTGACGTAATGAATCCTCAAAATCGATATCAAAATCGGGCATCGACACTCTAGCTGGATTCAAAAATCTCTCAAATAGTAAATCGAATGGCAATGGATCTACTTCTGTAATTCATACAAGCCATGCAAGTAAAGATCATGCTCACGATCATCTTCATGGTCAAACTGAAATTTGATGTTCTTTAGCTCGACGCACATATTCTGATACGATTAGGAAGTATGAATTAAATCACATTTCCTTGATAACCTTTAGTTCATATTCCAAACGATCGATATAATATCATAACGAAAATCTCTTATCTCTACCAGGAAATTCAGTCTGATTCTTTTCTATAAAAATTTTTTTATATTGAGTATAAGTTTGGAGTGTGAATTTATGTAAATCTTCTGGGGATGTATCTTTCAACGCAATTTCAAGGTTTCATTTATCCGTTCTCCTTACCAAATTTGCGATAGTCTCTTCATCTCGAGAATATCTAAATCTCCTAGACAATCATGCAAACGCTCTCCAACGTAATTCGAATTCATATTCCTGCATTCTGGTTTCTTGTGTAGCTTCTCAAATCATCAAATTTTGGAGAACAAAAAATAAAAAAATCTGTATATAAAATATAGTTTAGAGTAAAAATTTCAAGCAGTAGATTTATTCTCAGAATAATTTTTTCCTAAACTTTTTTGGAGTTCTAAAGTAGAGAATATGTAGTATTCACATAAATATTCACGATATTACACTCATCCAAATCCCTGTTTTCATTAAACAAATATCATATTTATATCATCAAATAGTTCAAATTATCACTCATGTAATAAAAAATATTAAAACTACAATACATATAACTGCTCAAATAATTCTTAATTTTTTATTTTTAACTTGATGAATTTTATGTTTTTTCATGGATATATAGATTATATAAAATTTGTTTGTTTAATTCCTATATAAATTTATTCAATGGACTTTTTATTTATCCTAGATTAATCAATGCATGCCCTCCATCATGCTTCTTCAGCTTCTTGAGTTGTAGAGAACCATCTTTCTCATTTCGATTCTGTAATAACTGTTTTTTCATAATGAGAGCATCAAGGAACATGGTATATTTTTACTCATTTGTTACTAATATTTCATTTTATATTTCAATTATGTGTAACTGTATTTTCTGTATCTTCTTTTTCTAATGGAACCCTTTCTCCATTACAAGTATTCCAAAGTCAAAGATTTTTCTTTTTGGCCAAATTCTGAGCTTCTTTAAAATCTGATTGATATTTATAAGGTTTATCATATGTATATTCCCATCCATATCAGTCACTAATTATTTTCTTATTTATATTTTCTGAGCTTAAGAATACATAAGCTAAAATCCTATCATAAGAATCATATTGTCATTGTGACTCATCATATTCTAGATAAATGTCTTTTCAATCTAATATTCTTGATAAATATTCAGAAGCTTCTTCTCAATAACATTCGGCATATCCATATCTTTTTGTAGTCTTTTCTGGAGTATCTACTCAAATCAATCTAACAGATACCGTTTTTCAATCCAGTTTAACACTTATAGTATCTCAGTCTATCACGTTAACAACTTTAGTTGCGATAAGATAATCTGCATATTTTGTTTTTTCGTCATTTACATCTTCTGTTCTTTCATTTTTTCATGTATCTACGCTATTTTGTTTTTCATATTTGAGACTAGATCTTTGCATCATAATCATAACATATCATCTTACCTCATTCATGAACGGATTAGAAATAATATTCATAATTCAGTTGTTTTGTAGCGCTAATAAGTGATTGGTATAATATTTTTCTCATCATTCATATGTACTTCAGTACAATAATCTTGAAAGAACTGTTCAAAATTCAGCTCTAGTTACAAAATCTTTTGGCCTAAATGAAGTTACTCATTGTCACATTAATCACAATTGACAACTTTCAGTAACGTATTTAACTAAATCTGGATTTATGTTTGAATCAAGGAAATAACAAAATTTTGTTGTATCTGGAGTCTTTCATAAAATATTTGTGGCATAATTACTTATCATTTTAGCCATTTCTTCTCTAGTTAGTCAGTCATTCATTCTGGCTCATTCTATTGTATTCATAGTTGTTATTCAATTTTCTTTAGCTCGGGAATAAGCTTCTTGAAATTTTGTTCGATTAGAATTTACTCATAATGCAGTCAATCAAAACAGTAGAAATGCTCATGCCAAAATGGCCCTTTTCATAGTATATAAAGTAATAAATAAAACTATTATGACTAATATTGAAAGGATACTATAAATCAAGGTACAATTGCATGAGTATATAAGTTCTTAATATATTGTAATTTTAATAGAAAATTGTATCAATTATATATGAATTAGATTTTATATCGTTTCTTTTCAATAATGTCCGATGATGATTTGTTATTTGATTATATGCTCCTAGATGCTCAGGAAAAGGAAGAAGAAAACAGAAAACTAAAAGAAGAAAATGAAGATTTAAGAAATGAATTAAATAGTAGAAAAACTTGTTTTTCAGATAATGAAGAGACATATGATAAGGCTAGATTTTTTGCTGAAGATTTTCAAAGCATAGCAGCAAGTTGTGGAATAAATATGGAAATATCTTATGATGAAGCCGAAAAAGCCATAAAAAAATGATACACTCCAGAGGATTATTATGAGTATAAAATGTGATTATAATCTTTTATTATTTAAATATATTATTATGGATTTTTTAATGAAAATCTTTTACCTCATAGTAGAAGTACTATTGGAATTTTTAATTGTTGTGTTTGTTTATGAACTAGTTTCATATTTCCAAGCTAAATTTTCAAAAAAATCTAAAAAGAAATTCTCAGTCAAAGAAACTTTTAATGAAGCATGGATGATATGTTTTGTAATAGCTTTAGTTATCGTTATTGTTAACCATTGTATCTAATAAGATTTTTATTTTTATGTAAGTATAGAATGAAAAAATTTTTATTAATCTGATTGCTTTTTTTATGATGTTTTACTTTAACATGATGCTTTGATATTAAGGATTGACCTTGAATGGAGAAGGATGATGATATTCTAGGATGATGAGAACGAATTACTGTAGTTACAGAAATGTGTGGGGAAGAATGATGAAAAATAGAGGAATGGAATGAATGATGAGATATACAAAATGTTTGTTTTTACCCAGATGAATCATTTTGCTATCTTGAAGAATTAGCATCAGATAATTGTCATAAATGAGATATCTATTACTTTGATGACGATTTATATCCATACGCAGAGCAAGCATGTATAGATTCTAATGGTCAAATATCTCAAACTGAAGAATGAGTAGATATTTGCATTCTTAGTGATGATGAATTTTGTTATATGGATGATATTGTAAATTGAAGATGTGATATGTTGAAATATGATGTTCAAGATATATATGATATACACGAAGATGAAAGAGCTTACCAAGAATATCTCTCAGAATGTTATAATCAGCCACAGATTACAGTTTGTGGTCAAGATTGAAATAAATATTATAATAGGTGTTTTATGGAAAAAGCCTGAATAGAAGAAGAAACTGAGTTAGCTGAAGTTGTGGATGGTGAATGTATTTATGGATAAAATTGTATGCACCCGTAGATTTATTTTATTCTCTTCTTGCTTGCATTGAAAACTAATTTTCATATAATTTATTGTTGGTGTGAAGTATAGAATATTCTACCTAGATTTTGAGTAATTTATCTTACATAAATATACATGAAAAAGTCTCTTATAAAGGTTATTATTGCTTTAGTATTTTTTACTGTTATTATAGCAGTTACACAAAATAAAGTAACTCCAAATTTTTTCAATACTTTCTCAGATGCAACATGAACTGGAGAAAGTATTCATGCTGATAACATCATTAAAGAAGATGAAAAATCGTTGAATTCATGGCTAAGTCTTTATAATAGTTGATATTTTAAAAAAGTTGAAATTGAAGATTGAATAACCTTAAAATGATATATATTAAGCGGAAGTGAAGAAAAAAACAATAGATTCCTTTTGTGAAGATCCCAAATTGTGGATAATTATTATTTAATAACTACAAAAAAACCTGCAGATACGAGCGTGATTGAGTTGTGATTAAGTATGACTGGTGATACAACTATTAAGACTGTTTATAATGAAGAGAGTATTTTTGTTAGCTTTTTGAAAGAGTTTGGATGAATAATACTATTCTTCTTGGTATTCATAATCGGTTTCCGTTTAATGATGTGAAAATGAAACTGAGCGTGATGACTAATGGATATAAAAGTCTGAAAGAAATCCACGAAAGAAACAAGTAAAACTAGATTTTCTGATGTGGCATGAATGGAAGAAGTTAAGAATGAACTAATGGAGGTAGTGGATTATCTCAAGAATCCTGAAAAATATCGTAAAGTCTGAGCTAGACATCCAAAATGAATCTTACTTTATGGAGAACCTGGTTCATGAAAAACTTTACTTGCTCGTGCAGTCGCATGAGAAGCAAATGTAGCATTCTTTAGTGCATCTGGATCAGAATTCATGGAGATGCTTGTTTGAATGTGAGCCGCAAAGGTAAGGACTTTGTTTAAGCAAGCAAAGGAAGCAGGTAAAGCTATCGTTTTCATTGATGAAATTGATGCAATATGAAAGAAAAGGTGAAATGGAACTACATGATGACACCAGGAACAGGAGCAGACATTAAACCAGATTTTAACTGAAATGGATTGATTTGATAATCAAACAAATATAATCGTAATGGCTGCTACTAATAGACCTGATATATTGGATCCTGCCCTATTGCGTGCTGGAAGATTTGATAGAAAAGTTTATGTAACATCTCCTACTGCTGAGGAAAGAACTGAAATATTCAATTATTATTTGAAGAAAAAACAGATTTCTCCAAAGGTAAATCTAAAAAGTCTGGTAAAAAGAACTAGTGGTTTAGTATGAGCTGATATTGAGAATATTGTGAATGAAGCCGCCCTTAGAATTGCAAAAGATTGAAGAACGGTATTAGAGCCAGAGGATTTTGAATATGCTTTGGAAAAAGTCATTATGTGACCTGAGAAAAAATCAAAATGAATTCAAGAAAAAGAAAAGAGAATAATTGCTTTTCATGAATTAGGACATGCTTTGTTGGCTCATGTTCAGCCAGAAGCAGATGCTCCTGAAAAGATTTCAATCGTGAGAAGGTGACATGCTCTTGGTTTAACATGGATTACTCCTGCGGAAGATAGAAACCTCTATTCTAGGAGTTATATATTATCGGAAGTGGCTGGACTACTTTGATGACGTGCTTCTGAAGAAATATTCTTTTGAAAAGATGAAATCACTACTGGAGCCTCGAACGATTTTGAAAGAGCTAATAAAATTATTAGGGATATGATAACTAAATATGGAATGGATCCCGAAATCGGTTTAGTGGTTTATCCTGATGATCAAAATTCAGACTTTTCTTTCTATAAACCTTACAGTGATGAAACGGCAGAAAAAATCGATGAAAAAGTAAAAATATATTTGGAAGAAGCTTATGATGTTGCTAAAAGTACAATTTTAAAGCATAAGAAAACCATGGAGAAAATTGCTGAACTTTTGATAAAAAAAGAATATATCTCTGGTGAAGATTTCTCTATGATGGTTGAAAACCCCGATAAAATTGAAGAATTTAAAAATGCTGATGAAATCGTTACTAATGCTGAAGAAAAAGATCAGATTGAAGAAGTTGTTAATAAAGTAAAGAAAAAAACAATTAATGAATGAAATAAAAAAGAAAAGCCAAGAAAGATTGTTAAAAAAACTGTTTCGCGCAAAAAAGCTTAACTTTTTATCCATGAAATAATTATTCATGAAAAGCATACTTGCTCTTGATCGATATACAAATAAATATTTGAATATTAACAAAGTTTCTCCAGACATTTTGGATAATTTGAAGATTGGAGATAAAATAGTATATGAACAAGCCGATCCAAAAACTGGTGCCATGAAACTTTCAATATGAACTATAATTTCATGATGAATTCAATCTGGAGATAAAGATAAGAACTTCTTTTCTGCTGATTTTGTTAGAATGCTTGAATGAAAGGAAGAAGAGGAATTTAATACTCAGCAAGAGATCGCATTGAAAATTTTTCCAACATTTAAAAGAGAATTTCAAGAAGAGTTTCCGAATTCCGTACCTGTGACAGCCAGATTTCAAATTTTTTCTGATCAGCTTTATTTCTTTTTTTATTCTGAAGAAAGATATGTCTTCACGGAGTTTGTAAAAAAATTTAGGGAGAAATTATGAAAAAATATGTTCTTATTCCAAGTATGAGCTAGGGATATGATGAGAATGTCACCATGAGCTGATGGAATGATGTGTAACTCAGGACAATGTCTATGTTGTAAAACTTGTACAATGTTACCTAATATAGAGATTGAAAGTGTAGTCATGCAAAATTTGGAGTGAAGGGATATTGAAAGATTAAAATGAAAATGTTGAAAGTTGAAATGCTGCCTACTCTATGAGTTGGATTTATATATTAGTGAAAGTAAAAAATTTCCACGTAAATGATCTAAAGTGGATATGGCATGACTTCGTGAAAGAAGAATTGATGAAAATGGTGATAATACGTGAATAGTCGCTTCTTATAACATTATCACTCAGGATGTAAATATTAAGACTAACGATTGATTTATTAGAATTCCTGTTGATAAATTAAAATGAAAAATTAAAGAATCTCCTAAAGAAGAAAAGACTAAAGTAGAAGATAAAGAATAGAAGTTAGAGAATCTTGATTTTTATTTTATTGATTATTATTGGAAGATTATTATAATAGATTTTGGTGAATTAATATAAAAATACTTAAAAAAAACGTGTTTAGATTTTAGTTTTTTAAAGTATCTATGAAACAATTTTTGGCTTGGGTTTTCCTTATATTAAGTGCTATCCTTATAATAACTGTAATTGTTTGTATTATCAAGTGGTTTATCGGTAAGTCTAATTGGTTGAAGAATAAAATTTCATTTTCTTGGAAAGAAAAGATAAAGTCTCATCAAATAAAGAAAGAGTTGAAGGAAAATAAAGAGACAATAATAAATCCTAATACTGAAGACGCCAAAACTGATGAAGATTTTCAAAAAGTTATCGAAACTGCTGTTGCTGAAAAAAATGAAGAAGATAAAATAGATTTAGAAGATGCTGATGAAAAGAAATTAACTAAAAAAGAAAATAAAACTGATACAACACAAGAAGAAAAATCTGAGTCTTCGGTTTTTGATGAAACAACTTCTCTTGATGCACCTAGTGAAAAAGTGTTGGATGATAAAGAAAAAAAGATGATCGACAGAATAACTCTTGAGGCTACAACATTAAAAAATGGATGAAAATATGAAGAGTATGAGAAAAAGATAATTGAAGGATTAGCTATTGATCCTTCAAATCTAGAGTTAACAAAAATGTTGGCTGATTATTATTTTATAATTGGAAGTTATAAAAAAGCGTTACCTTTACTGAAAAAAATTACAGAATGGATTCCTGATGACCACAAGTCTTTGCGACAAATTTGAGAAATTTATTTTATAAATTGAGATAACTGAACTGCTGAATTACTGGTTGATAAAGCTGTAAATTTAAAACCTGATAGTCCAAAATATAATTTAAGTCTTGTTGAAATATATTATAACACTGGTAGAATGATGGAAGCTATTTCTTGTATGGAAAAAGTAATAAAACTTAGGCCTACAAATACTAATTATCTTTTCACTTTAGCTATGCTTTATGAAGAAATTTGAGATATAGCAAATGCTAAAAAGAATTATTATACGATATTAGAATTTGAACCTAGTAATGATAAGGCTAAAAAGAAGTTAAGACAATTTACAGAATAGAAAAATAGATTATCTAGCTACTTCATATATTACAATTACTCACATTGGTTCTCACTGATATGATATTTGGAATCTGTGTTTTAGTATTCATGGATAATCTGGACGGGGATTTATTATTTCTTCAATAGAACACTCATCTACAAAAATATCTGAAAGCTTTATTCAATTTAATTCTCAGCGGTTTGTCCTATCTATTTTTCAGTTTTTTTTGAATGAATTTATATAAGATTCTTTTATTGAATACTTAAAATTATATTTTTTATAAAGCATATGGAGTGCTATATACATTACTTCAGCTGGCTGAATTATTTTTGGATTAATTGAATCTATAAATAATGGGAACTTGCTTCATACATTTTTTTCCCTCTCCTGAGGATTATCAACCCAATCCTTGTATTCCTCATTTAGTAGTTTTTTAATTCCCTTGTCTCAATGAGTTATGTTCTTTGAAAATTCTCAATTAACAGAAAAAAGTAAAAAATTATATAGCATATTTCATCAATTGATTCTTTTTATTAGGTATTGTTCAATATTATACTCTTTTATTTTTTCTCACTTTGCTCAACAAGTAGTAAACTGCATTGGAAGAAACTGGTAAGCCTGATTAGGAGTCTTTTTTATAATAAAGTCCATATCTGTTTTTTTTTCCGTATCATCTTTATATCACGCTAATTTAAGGTAAGAGCTTTCAATTCAGATCTTTTCCCTTATTTGATTTTCTAATCTAATTGCTATTTCAGCAAAAATATTTTCACTCAATGTTCATATATTCTTTATTTTTTGCAATCTATCTCATAAAAGATATTGATATGTTGCCGCCGTATATCATACAATTTGTTGAAGATACAATAAAACATCTTTAGCAGAATCTTGCACTGATTCTTCAAGCTTTTTTATTTCATTAGCTAAAGCATTAATTATTAATGGGTTTGATGGTTTTGTTATAACGAATGAAAAAAAATTGTAGAGTTCTTTTACTTTGGACACGTCATGAGAATCTATATAAATTTTATCAACCATTGGAATAAATCCATGGATGGCACAGAAATCTAAAAAACTATTTAAATTGTCTACTGTTATTCACAATCCATACTTACATTTGAACTTTATTATTTGTTTTTCCTCTCATCATACTTTTTTTGAATAACTTCGGATATCTCAAACGATTGCTCTTTTTACAAAAAGATCTGATCTTTCTTTAAGAATATCTCTTATATTATCATTTTCTTTATTTTGTGTTTCTACTTTATTTTGTGTTTCTACTTTATTTTGTACTTCTACTTTATTTTGTGCTTCTACTTCATTTTCCTCTCATCAAGTTTCTTCTTCGTTGTATCTTTCAAGTGCTCTACCAATTTTTTCAGAAATGGTATAAGCTTGTGTTTTCAAAAATTTTTTCCCATCTCTTCTTTCTGGTTTATTTAGAGTATTTTTCATAATCACATAGCCGAAGAATAAAGTATTAATAACGCATCTTATGATGCGATATATTATAATAATTATTGTTGTTAAGTCAATCTTTTGTATCAGAAAAATATTTATCGTCAATTTAACTATAACTTACAATTTGCAATTTTAAAATTTAATGATATCTTAAAATTAGATTTTTATTCTTTTACCAATTTGACAATGACGATATCACTAGTTTATATGGTTGCTTGAATGTCTTCTCGTTTTGGAGGAAGAATTAAACAATTTGCAAAAGTTTGACCAAATGATTCTACATTAATTGAATACTCCTTAAGTCAGGCTTTACCTGCTGGATTTGACCAAATAGTCTTCATAGTTTGAAATATGACTGAGTGACCATTCAAAGAAATGTTTTGAGATGAATATAAATGAGTACCTGTAAAATATGCGAAACAAACTTTTGATCCAGAATTACGTGATAGACCATGGGGAACTGTAGACGCAGTTTGTTGTGCTTTAGAGTGTATTGACTGACCTTTTGTTGTCTGTAATGGAGATGATGTTTATGGATGAAATTCCTTCAAAATATTATATAATCACTTAAAAAACAATCCTGATGAACTATGTACTTTAGGTTATATTTTGTGAAATGTTATCCCTGAACAGTGAAGCACAAATAGATGAATCTTTACGGTTGAAGATTGATATGTAAAAAATATCAATGAAACAATTTGAATTGAAAAAGATAAATTGTCAGAATTCTGATTAACTTTGAATGATTTATGTAGTATGAATATCTTTGGATTAAATAAGAAGACGTTGGAAACACTAAATGAAATTCTGATATGATTTAAAAAAGAACATGAATGAGATAGGAGGATTGAATGCTATTTACCAGTAGAATTGACTAATATTATCAAAAACAATTGAATCAAAATGAGAATTTATTCAACTCCTGATCAATGGTTTTGAGTAACTAATCCTGATGATGAAGCTATCGTAAAAAAACAAATAGAAGAATATGAAAATAATAAATAGTTCTTATTGAAGAGTTTTTTAATAAACTTTAAATTAATCTCCAGATGTTTTTGTAGTTGACTTTTGTCTTAACATCTCAACAACTATTGACAATTTTAATTTTGATAACTATTGGTTTGCACATTTATGAATCGTTATTCTTGAAATAAGAATCTCTTTTTTTATACATTGCTTTGGTGTAGTATATTGCTTATGGAGATAAGACAATGTACGAAAAATTGTATGTTTTATATGTTTTGTATTACGACGATGAATAACATTTTTAAAAAGACTTTAGCCTTATTGGCTTGTACAGTTCTTATAGGTCAAACTATGATGACTGGCGTTGTTAGTGCTTCTGAAAAAATTACTACCGCTCAAAAATCAGAAGTTTCAAAGACTATATCTGTATCTTCTAGTGCTCATAGTACATCTGCAAAAAAAGAAGTAAATAAGTCTGTGACTGATGTAAAAGGATCTGATAATATTAAGGTGATTGGGGAAAATACTAAAAAAGATGTTACGAATACTGAGATATGTGATAGTATGGCAGAGAGGACGGCTATGACTATATTAAGAGATACTGTCAACGAGGAAATCTCAAGTAAGAACATCAAAGGGATTAAAGCTACAATTGAAGGAAACAAACTCGTATTAATTGTTAATACTAACAATGATAATCAAGATTTAACTCCTTATGTAGATTCATTAATTAATCTTTTGCTTGGTTATGACGATGTTTCTATTTGGTCTAAATTGAACCAAAGAGGATTTAACTTTGATATTTCTAGTGTTACTCAATTAATTGATGTTAATTTGGGATTGAAGGAAAAGAAAATTTTTGATTTAAATGTTGTGTTTAATAGATGTGAACTGGATTTCCAATTAGAGTTTAGAACTACTGGCTCTAGTGATAAAATTTGTGATAAAGGTACTACGATAACTGCTTTAAACATATTGAAAGATGCTGCTAATGAAGAAATTTCAAGTAAAAATATCACTGGAATTAGAGCTACAGTTGAAGGGAATAAACTTGTTTTGATTCTTAATAAGGGAAAATCTCTTCCTGATTTAACTCCTTATAAAGATTCTTTGTATGATTTCATGTTGGGTGATGATGCAGATTCAATCTGGTCTGAATTAGCTGAGGAATGATTCTTATTTACTTCATCTAATATTACTCAATTAACAAATATTATTTTGGGATGAAATAAAAAAATCTTCGATGTAAATGTAGTTTATGGTGATTGTCTAGCAGAATTTCAATTAGAAATTAGAACTAATAACACTTCTACTCAGATTTGTGATGCTAGTACAACAAATAATGCTTTGAATATAATAAAAGATGCTGCTAATGAGGAGATTTCAAGTAAAAATATCACTGGAATTAGAGCTATTGTTGATGGTAATAATCTCGTTTTACTTGTTGATAAAAATAAGGAAATATGAGATTTAACTCCTTACGTAGATTCATTAATTAATGTTATATTAGGATATGATAACGATACTATTTGGTATAGATTATATCAACAATGATTTAAATTTGATGTATCAAACGTTACACAATTAATTAATGTAAAATTGGGTATAAATAACACAAGGTTGTTTAATATGAGTGTTAAATTTAACAACTGTCTAGCTGAATTCAAATTAGAGTTTAGAACTAACAATTATGGTCAGATTTGTGATAGCAATACAGCAAATAGCGCAATGAACATGGTAAAAAATGCGATCAATGAAGAAATTGTAAATAAAAATGCTACTGGAATTAGAGCTACAGTCGAAGGGAATAAACTTGTTTTACTCCTTGGTGATGGAAAAAATATTCCTGATTTAACTCCTTATATACAGCCATTGTATGATGTTATGTTAGGTAATGATACAGTTTCTATTTGGTCTAAATTGGCTGAAGAAGGTTTCTTATTTACTTCATCTAATGTTACTCAATTATATAACATTATTTTGAGACCTGATAACCAAAAAGTATTCGATATGGCAGTTCTTTATGATAATTGTTTATTACAATTCCAATTAGAGTTTAGAACTAATACCTCTGGTCAAATTTGTGATGCTAGTACAACAAATAATGCGATGAATATCTTAAAAAATGCTGTTGATGAAGAGCTTTCTAACAATAAGATATCTGGAATAAAAACATCTATAGAAAATAATGTTCTTGTCTTAACTTTCGATAAAGGAAAGAAAGTTAATGACCTAACTCCATATATAAATTCTCTAATAAATCAGATTTTATGAATCGAAAGTGATAGTATTTGGTCCAAATTAGCTCAAAATGGTTTCTTCTTTGATATCTCTGATGTTAATCAATTAATAAATATAAATCTTGGTTTAGGTAGTAAGAATTCTTTCGATTTAAATGCTACATTAGCTAATTGTATTCTAAAATTTAAATTAGAGTTAAGGGTAGACAATTCTAATGGTAATAACTGATCATCTTCATGATGAGGTTATTCAGGATGAGGAGGATCTTCATCAAGATGATGATCATCAAGTTCAAGTAGATGAAATAATGATGATGAAGATTTATCATTTTGAGGAGAAGTTTCTGATTTGGAAAGAGCTTGTTCAATTGAATGATCTACATATTCTGATGAAATAAATGAAGCATATATGTGGGCTTGTAAGAAATGAATAATTGCCGCAGACAATATCATGAAAGCAAACTTAAAAAGTCCTATAACAAGAGCCGAATTGGATAAAATGTTATCAATATATGCAATAAAATTATTAGGAATGAAACATGTTCATGAAAGATCTGTAACATATCCAGATGTAAGCAATAAATTGGGAGATTTAGCTTTTTATATTCAAGAGTGATATAAATTACAAATCATGGGAATCCATGCAGATGGAACTCCTTTAAGTAAGTTTTCTCCAAACTCATTAGTAACTAGATGAGAATTCTGAACAGTTTTCTCAAGAATATTATATGGAAATGAATATAATGTTGAAAGTGCTAGTTATTATGTAAAGCATTTAGACCTTCTTAAAAATGCTGGTATATTAAAGAATACAAATCCTAAAATAACAGAGTTAAGAAGTCGAATTTTGTTAATGTTATATAGATCTCAGAATGTAAAGAAAAGTAATTGAAGCATTAGTCTTGAAGAAATAGCTGCTATGGTTGCTGAAGCTTAAATTACTTCCGTATGTATACAATTATAATCAATATAAAAAAAGCTCAACCTTTTCTTGGTTGGGCTTTTTAAAAATGGGTTATATGTACAATTTTTATTTTATACTTTTCTTTGCATAGGGACAACTAGCAGAAACTATACATCATTTTGAAGTTAAATAGGACAGTGCTTTTTCTACTAATTCACTACCAATCCCCTGTCATCTAAGACTATCATCTACAAATGTACGAGAGATATTATATGTCTTTTTATCCACTTCTTCAAAATTAATCTCTGCTAAAATGTTTCAATTTTCATCTGGTAAGTAAATTCTGTTTTCTTCTGTGATATAGTCTCTAGTCATCAGAAAAATGAAAAAATAAATTTAAAATTAGCTAGCTATCAGCTTTCATTCTACTGAAAGTATATCATCATATAATTGTAAAAAGAAGCATTAATGCTAACAAAACTCCGACAGTCATTCACATTCAAAAGAATGAATTTCAAGCTAAAGCCCATCTCATTCCATCTACTCAGTATGCTAGCGGATCAAATCTTGCCACTCGCTGTAGCCATGTGGCTGCTGTATCAAGTGGATACATTGCTCACGATAGCATCATTAACGGCATAATTAAAAAATTATTTATCAATTGGAATCATTGGAAATCTGGTATTAAGGACGCAATTATAATTCATAATGCAGCGAATAAAATTGAAACTCAAATCATAAATAGAATTGTAACTAATATTCATCATACTCACGGGAAGCTAATTCATCAAAACAACAGCATAATTACAAGTAACATCAATCATTGAAGAAATCATGTAGTCGCTCATCAGAGAGTTCTTCATATCATTATGTAAATTCTCCTATTTGGAGAAACTAAATATTCTTTTATAAATCAGAATTCCTTATCTCGGATGATATCTATTCATGATGATAAAGATCCCATCATGGTATTAATCGCAATAATTCATGCTGCTAAGAATCACATGTAATTCTCCTGCCCCGCTGCTTCAAAAATTCATGAGAATCAGGCAGATAAAGCAAAAAGCATAATTAAAGGCTGACAAATCGTTCAGATTAATCTGGCTTTTTGTCTAAAAAATCTTTTTATTTGTCTCCATCGTAGAATATATATTACTCTTAGATTTTTCATCTTTAATTTGTGTTTATAATAAAACTAATTTCCTCTCCTTTTCGCCTGTACTCTAGCTCTGATTCATTCTGTCTCTGAAACTAATTCTTCGCGAATATCTCTTCATGTAAGTTCCAAGAATACATCATCTAAGGTTTGCTTTTTCGTTTGCTTTTTAAGTTCGTCTATCGTTCAAATTGCTTGAATAGCTCAATGGTCAATTATCGCAATTCTATCTGCAACTTTTTCCACTTCATCCATATAGTGAGTTGTAATAAATATTGTCAATCACTGTTCTTCATTCAGTTTTTTGAGATATTCCCAAATATGTATTCTGCTTTGTGGATCAAGTCATACAGTTGGTTCATCTAAAAAAAGAATTTTTGGATGATGTAGTAGTCATCTAGCAACTTCTAGTCTTCTTTTCATTCATCAAGAATATTGTTTAACAACTTTATCTTTAAAATCTCGTAATTCTACAAATTTCATTAAATGCTCTATTTCTGGCTTAATTTGTTCTTGAGGAACTCAATACAGTGTCGCATGAAAATACATATTTTCATATCAAGTAAGCTCATCATCTAAACTAGATTCTTGAAACACAATTCAGAACGTATTTCTAACTGCGTGCTGATTTTTTAAATCATTTCAATCTACTTTCACGCTTCATGAAGTCTTATCTATCATTGTCGTGAGAATCTTAATTGTCGTAGACTTCCCTGCTCCATTTGGTCAAAGAAATCCAAAAATTTCTCATTTTTTTACATCAAAAGTAATTCATTTTACTGCTTCAAAGTCTCAGTATTTTTTAGTCAAATTTTTTATTTCTATTATATTGTCAGATTTGTTTGGCATAATATTTTTGAAAATATAAATTCAAACTTGTTTTACGATAAAAAAATTGCCGCTTTTTTCAAGCGACAATTATATTTAAGAATTCGGATTCTACTTATATTTTTCCTTTAATTTAGCGATTTTTTCAGCCTTTTCTTTAGCTTTAGCAGCTTCGCGTTCTGCTTTAATTTCTTCTTTAGTTTTTACTACTTCTTTAACTTCTTCTTTTTCTTCTTCTTTCTTAGCATTTTTATCAACTTCAGCTATAATTTTAACTACTACTTCTCTTTTAAGGTCGTTGTAAGTAAACACTACTGGATAAGTTCCAACTTCATTCAACTTTTTCTTAAGCTTGAACAAATGTGGTTCAACTTCAATTCCGTAAACTTCCTTAATTTTTTCAGCGATATCATTTTCATCAACTTTTGCGTATAATGTATTGTCTTT
>JAEEGL015183357.1_pt1 | contig 15970 bp, 18 predicted proteins | sample 9134231 | NCBI WGS metagenome assembly JAEEGL01 (sample SAMN16246548, study PRJNA631951) | gut metagenome | biome: gut microbiome; feature: rumen; material: fiber-attached | host: Bos | place: Iran: Karaj | collected 2018-10 | reverse complement strand
TATGGTTCAAATTTGAAGGAAAATGAGAATACAGTTATAAAATCGGTAACATATACCATAAAACGTGATGGTGCGAATGTTCCACCAAAATCGAAGACACTAATTATTCCTGATGAGATAGGATTTGACCGATATAGTGGATATAATAATTTGATTATGAAATTTAAGATTGATGAGGACTTAATTAAAATTAATCAAGGAGATCAATATATATTTACAACAAGTTATGAAGTATATGATTCAGTAAATGATAGATATGAAACAATAGATTTTACAGATTATCCAAGTTTATCAGGAAAAGTATTTAAATATAATCAAAGTAATTAATGGAGGTAAATTATGAGGAGAAAATATGATATAAGGAATAAGAGAAATTTTGTAATAATTATAATATTATCGATTATTATTATCGGTATTTTCTCCTTGTTTATCTACAAGTATAAACATACCGAGAAAATAGAATATAATGTTAAGACTGGTAGTGTAGTACAAGATAGTAGTAAGAATTTTGTTAATATTGAAGAGGATGCCTTACTAAAGGTTAGATGGAATGGTAATTATTATTTAGTTTATCAAGATAATAAAATAAGTTTAAGTAAAAAAGTAATTGTTTATGATACGATTACTGGTGATATAAAATTATATGGTAAATTTTATGAAATACAATCTGATGGTAAGATTATAGAAAATAATAATGAGACAGTATTAACTAATTCAGGAAATGTAAAATTTTATAAATTGGATGATAGAGAGTACTTGCTTGTAGATAAACAGATAACTAGTAATGATGAGAGTATTAATGCGAGTGGATATTTGTTAGTAGAATTAGATCGTATGGGAAATGCAAAGTTATCTAATTATAATCTTAATTTAAAGACAATTAATCCAACTGTATTAAGAACTTCATTATATAGTTTCGATATTGCCAATGAGATACTTAGATTTAATAATTTAGATATTGATTTAAAGAAAATAATTGGTTCTAGTAATCAATATAAAGAAGAAAAGAAAGTTCAAGATAAAGAAACTGATAACGAAAATGGCAATGGTGGGTCAGGCAATGGTGGTATAGCTACGAATAACGAAGTTATAGCTAATGGAACAGGTAATAATGCAACAGGAGTTAATAATACTAGTCAAGGAGAACAGGTTACAATTGAAGAAATTCGTAGAGATACGAAGACAACATCAATAATTAGAACAGCTGAAGATATGAATAAAATAGATATCGATTATGTCGTATATGATCCTTATAATGAATATAAGACTGTTTATGCAGAGATAAGTAGAGCTGATTCTAGTGGAGTATCACAAATTAGGACGATTGATATGCCTAAGATAGATACCCATTTAACATTTAGTGATTTACAACCTGATACAAAATATAATATTGAGTTTTATTACACAACTGTCGATAAAGATACTAATGAAGAAAATACTACAATGTTTGAAAAGGTTATTGTTAAGACTAAGAAGCCTGTTTACGCGATTGAAATATATAAGATTAATAAGATTAATAATACGCTTGAATATAAAGTATATTTACAATCTAATTATAAGATAAGTAATGTTAATGTATCATTATCATTCGATGGAATAGATAAAAATATTAATGATGATGTTAGAAGAATATCTTTACCAACAGTGACACTTCCTGTTGGTGAAGGGGATAAAGTATTAAGAGGGACATTTAGTATTGATCCGAATAGATATAGTGTTATAAATAATTCGTTATTTAAATTAAATGTTGATAGTGTTACAGGGGATAATGGTACTATTATAATTAATAGTTATGATACCTTTAGGTTAGTAGGTGATACAAATGAATAAAATAACCAATTTTATTAAGAAAAAGTATAAGATATTAATTCCAATTATGGTTGTATTTGTATTACTTATAACAGTTTTCTATTTATATAAAGAATATAAATATGATAATTATCGTAATAAAGTAGAATATAATGTATATCAATGCTTTGGAAATAAAAAGAAGGAATATACGGCGATTGTTACTTATAATTTAAAAGATGTAATTGTAAATATTGAAGATAAGGATAAAAGAGTACAATATAGTTCAATTCCAGTATATTTTATGGATGAAGAAAAAATATTATTTCCAGCGGAAATGAGTATTGTTTTTCCACAAGAAAATGGTAGTCAATACAAATTATATAAATATACAACATATGAAAAGAAAGATGATATATATAGAATAGTAAGTGGACGTAATAATGGAATATATAATCATTTCTTCTTGTTTGATAATAAAGGATTATATTTCTTTTCTGATTCAGTTACTTTAAAATTAGATGGAGAAGATTATGTAACGCTTGGAGCTAATTCATATGCGGAAATATATGGTGGATATACGCTTACTTATTATGATACGGAAAGTGATAAAGTAGAAACAATAGAATTAGATGGTAAGAAGGTAACAGCTGAAAATAATTATTTAAAATTATCGTTAAGTGATAAGTATTATTATATATTTGATGAGAAGACTTTATTAATACCATCATATAACTTAAATGGACTTTTAAGTGATTGACAAAAGAAAGATGTCAATGATATAATAAAATTTAGAATAGGGATAATATAGAAGGAGTGATTCGAATGGAAGCAATTTTATCTAATACAGCATTAGCAATAGGAATTATGGTTGGACTTGGTTTTTTAGGACTAGGAATTGGTGTAGGTATACTTGGCGGAAGAGTTGCTGAAGCAATTGGAAGAAATCCAGAAACTAAAAATGATGTAGTTCATTCAGTAATGACTATTTTGATAGTAACAGCAGTATTTTTGTTGTTCTTATTTGCTTTTTGTTTCTTATTATTATTCTTTAATCCACTTGTAACATACTAAGATGGTTGTCATATTTATTATTGTTTGTTTGATTATTGCTTTTCTTGTTTCAATTATGTTCTTTATTCTTAAAAAAACAGTTGGAATTGTCAATTCTCAAACAAAATCATACTTTGTTAATAAATTACAAGGTTATGATGATTTAATAAAAGATAAAGAAGATAAACTTCTTGAAATTGATAATTTGATTAAGGATAAAGAAAAAGGAATAAAAGAAGAGGAAACAAATAAAAGTAATAATTCAGGGTATGCATTTGATAATAATGTGATTGATTTATTAAATGCTACTAAATATCAAGACAATAATATATTTGAATTAAACAGACGAATAGATGAAAATTTTGTAGTTAATTATGAAGAATTAGTTAAAGATTTTTTATCTTTATGTGATGATAAAAATGATTATGAATTTTGTTATAATTTAAGGGGTAAGTTTGATAGTGATACGATATATAATCTTAAGAGTATGTTACCGGATGATTATGAACTAGAACTTAAAAATATGTTAAGTAATAAAGAATATAAGGTTTATGAAACTTTTAAATTAATTGAAAGTGATAATAGTATTGATAATTTTATTGATTATTTAGATCAATTGGTTGATTTAAATAATCCTAAAATTAGGATATTGGTTGGTAATAAGAGTGAAAATTATGATCATCTAAGTAAATATATAGAAACTGTATATAATGATAAGATATATAGGGGAATTAAAATTATATATAGAGGTAAAGTATATGATTTTAGTTTAAGTGAAAGGAATGTATAGTATGGATGACATTTGGACTAGCAATTTAAATGAAACTGTTGATAGTATTAAAAATAATGATAATATTTATAATACTGGTAAAGTTATAAAAGTTAATGACTATAATATCGAAGTAACGGGACTTAATGATGTTTCCTTTTATGAAGAGGTAAATGTTAGTGACAAAGCATCCGGCTATGTATTTGGTATATATAATGATAGAGTAATTGTAGCTTTAGTAAAAATTAATGAAGAAATTAAACCTGGAGATATGGTTTATGCTTTAAAGAAAGAATTTAAGTGTTTATTTAGTTTAGATTCAATTGGTAAAGTAATTGATGTTTTTGGTAATGATTTAATTGCAGGTAAAAAGTTTGATAATTTAGTAGAACTTAGTGTTGAAAATAAACCATTACCTTTAATGGATAGAGGACTTGTTAAAAGAGAAATGTTAACAGGTATTACGGGTATTGATTTAATATATCCGATTGGTAAAGGACAAAGACAATTAATTATTGGTGATAAAAAGACTGGTAAAACACAGTTATGTCTAGATACGATTGTTAATCAAAAAGATAAGAATGTTTTATGTATATATGTTGCTATTGGTAAGACAAAGAAAGAAGTTAAGGATATTTATTATGAACTTACTAAAAGAGGAGCAGCTAGTTATACGATTATAATTGCATCTTTTCATGATGAATTACCAACACGTACATATTTAACACCATATGTAGCTTTATCAATTGCGGAATCATTTATGCTTCAGACATATGATGTTTTAGTATGTTTAGATGATTTAAAGAAACATGCAGATATTTATAGGCAGATAAGCTTAGCTAGTAAGAAAACACCAGGACGTGATGCTTATCCATCTGATATCTTTTATACCCATAGTAGACTTCTTGAAAAAGGATGTCAACATAAGAATGGAGGATCAATTACAATTTTACCAGTAGTTGAGACTAAGGGTGGAGATATAACTGATTATATATCTACGAATATTATATCTATTTGTGATGGACAAATAGTTTTATCAGAAAAGAACTTTACGAAAGGGGAAAAACCAGCAATTGATTATGGACTTTCAGTATCGCGACTTGGTGGTAATGTGCAGGATGCTGAAATGAAGAAAGTTGGTAGTAAAGTTAGAATTGAATTATTATCTTATTTGGATGTTAGACAAATATATGAATTAGCTAACATTGATGAAATGAGTGAAGAATTACAAAAAAGACTTAGAGATGGTAAAATAATGGTCGATAAGTTAAAACAATATAAATTCTCACCAAAATCTAAGAAAGAAATGATAGATAGTTTTGATTTTATAATGAATGAATAGAAAGGGTAATAGTTATGGTAGTTGGAAAAATTATTTCAATTTTTGATATTAGTGTTGAAGTAATTCTTAGTGATGCTTCAGTTAAAATTGGCGATATTTTAACACCTCTTGATGATGATACTTATTCATTTGAAGTAGTATCAATCAATAACATTAGTGCTACTTGTATTAGTTTAGGAACTACACGTGGACTAAAAAAAGGCAGTGAAGTTGTTAAGCAAAGTAATGGTATCGAAATTGAATACTCAGATAAAATACTAGGAAGAATATTTGATTCTTATGGAAAACCACTTGATAATATGACAATTGATAGTGTTAATAAGAGAAATATTAGTAATAGTACAGTAAGCTTAAAAGATGTTGATGTTGCAGCTGATATTTTATGGACAGGTATTAAAGTTATCGATTTCTTCGCACCACTTCAAAAAGGTTTTAGAATGGGTCTTCTTGGTGGAGCTGGAGTAGGAAAAACAGTCCTAATTAAAGAGTTAATTCATAACGTTTATTCATCAATTAATGCTCATGCAGTATTTGTTGGAGCTGGAGAACGTAGCCGTGAAGGTAAAGAACTATATGAAGATATGAAAGAATCAAATTTAATTGATAAAATGAGTATGGTTTTTGGACAGATGGGTGATAATCCAGTATCAAGAAGTAAATCTGTATATGCAGGACTTACTTTAGCTGAGTATTTACGTGATGAAAAGAAACAAGATGTGTTGTTATTTATTGATAATATCTATCGTTTTATCCAAGCAAAATCAGAAATTGCTACCGAATTAAAACAATTATTAATTGAAAATGGATATCCTGCTGATATGGCTAATGAAATAAGTAAAATAGAAGAAAGAATTAGCTCTACCGATAATGGATCTATTACATCTTTCCAAGCAATATATATTCCAGCGGATGACTATAATGATGAAGCAGTACAGACAATTACATCTTATATGGATGGACAAATTGTACTAGATAGAAAAGTAGCGGAACAAGGATTATATCCAGCTATCGATGTATTTAAATCAACTTCTAAATTAGTTGATGTGGAGAGAATTGGAGAAAGACATTTCAAATTAATTGAAGAAGTACTTAGATATTTAACAAGATATAAAGAACTAGAAGAAATTATTGCAATACTTGGTATTGAAGAATTAAGTGAAGAAGATAAACATATATTCTACAGGTCTAGAAAATTAAAATATTATTTCTCACAACCAATGTTTGTAGCGGAACCTTATACGAATATTCCAGGACAATTTGTTAAAATAGAAGATGTTTTAATAGATGTTGAGAATATTTTAAATGGTACTTATGATAATGTTGATGAAAGTAAATTCTTATTTATAGGTAAATATCATGAATGAAAATAATGGAATAAAAGTTAGAATATTTGACTTAAAAAAAGGCCTTATAGAATATGAACATATTAAGATAATTAGAATTATTAGTAAAGATTATAATTTATTAGTTATGCAAGATTACTTACCAATATTAGGAGAAATAGAAGGTAGTGTCGATATTAAGAATGAAGATATTGAACTTAATTATAAGGATATTAAAGCCTTTTATATGAATAGTAATAATGTATTTAATTTGATGATTAAAGAGGGTAATTAAGATGGAGAAAGATTTACCAATACTTGGAAGTATTATTAACTTTTTACTAGTAGCTGTAATATTTCTAATAGTACTAGGAGTTACTTTTAAAATTACTTTAAAGAATTATAATGTTAAGACTAGTAAGATAAAGTTTTATGGATTATTCTTAGGAATGGATAATCGTAGTATTTTAGCTTTTAGTATGATTACACTTAATTATATATTCTTAATATGGTGTGTAGCTACTTTTGATGGATTAAATATATATTATGTATTTATAACATTATTATTTATGATAGGTTCTGATATAATTATTAAAGATTATAAAAGAATATTTATCGATTTAATATATTCGATGATCAATATGTTAGCAATATTTGTTACTAGTATGTTATATGATTATTTAGTTAATACATATACCAATATATATTTGTTAATAGTACTTGGTTTAGTAGTAATATTTGTATTCTTATATTTTACATATATTACATTTAAACTACTTAATAATATTGTATTAAAAGAGGAGAATTTAAAGAAAAAAGATTATAAAAAATTATAAGGAGTGGGAATATGAAAATTAAGAATGTTGTTAAAGTTATGAATTTCCAAGCCCTTCTTAGAATGGATAAAGCTTTAAAAGAAGCTGATAAATATCAAGATGTTGGTAAAGAAGTAACAGATATTCTTAGTAGAATAATGTACAACAAGAATTTAATTTTAGATAAAGTTATTTTTACTCCGGATAAAGAAAAGCCTAAATTAAATATCTATATAGCTAATGATTATGGTTTTTGTGGAAACTTTAATGCGGAAGTTAGTAGACAGATAAAAAAAGATAAAGATTGTTATAAGATAATAATTGGTAAAAAGATAGTATATACTGATGATAAAGTATTACTTAAAATAGAAAAAGATGATTTTGAAAAAAGATTTATGGAAATAGAAAAATGTATTGATGAAGCAATCCATAGTATGAATTATAGTGAAGTTAATGTTTATTATAATCATTATCATTCATTAACATCATTTGAATTTATGAAAATACAGTTATTTCCAGTTGAATTTAAAGGGGAATATTATGAAGGAGAAGACTTTGTAATAGAAACTGATATTAATAAATTTATTAGTAGTTTGATGACATTTTATATTTGTTATCAACTTAGAATGTGTGAGAGTATTTCATTTGCTGCTGAGAATGTACTTAGAAGTCAGATTACTTCATCTGCTTTAGATAAAATAAAAGAAAGAGAAGAAGAAATGAGACATGAAGAAATGAAACTTAGGAAAGAGAAAAGTATTCTTAAGAGTGTAGAAAACTTTAAGAAAGTAATGTAGTTTGGAGGTCGGGTAAAATGATAAGACAAGGACTAAATGATGATATATTAGAAAAGAAGTTTAAAATACTTAGAACTAGTATTATGCTTGGTAATGTTAAGAATAGAGAAGAAATGTTACATACTTATGAAGAAACAGCCAGAGATGTCGATAATATTAGACAAGCTGAATATGAAGAATTACTTGCTGGTAAAGAATATACGACAGTTACATTAGAGGAAGAAGAAGAAAGACTTAAAGATTTAATTAGTTCTATTGAAAAAAGAATTAATGACCGAAATGAATTTGTTGATGACTATATTAAAATTACAAATAATTTCTTAGATGATTTACCAAAAATACCTAAAGAAGAAGAATTAGATGACTATCGTATTAGACTTGCTAATATAGAAGAATACTTAAATAATTCAAAAGAAATAGAAGAATTAAATATTAAACTTAAAAATTTAAGAGATAACTTAGAAGAAAAATATGAAAGTAAAGCTAGTAATGAAATTATTAATTCTAAATTAGAAGATGAATTAATTGATGAATTTAATAAATATATTACAAGAGATGAATATTATAGTAGTTTAAATTATATGGATATCGATACTGAACTTATTAAGATAGAAAGTAGTTTAAATGATAAAAAAGAAGTTATGAATACTTTTATATCTTCTTATGAAGCATTAAAGAATGCAGGTATTAGTGGAGCTGAAAGAGAAGAATATTTATCTTATGTAAATGATGCCAGAAATGAGTATTATAATGAATTAGAAAAGAAATATATTTTAAATATATATAAATTAGTTTTAGATAAAAAAAATAATTATGATGAATTATATCAAAAGAGAGAGAATATTGATAATATTTTAGAAGATAGATTAAATAAAAGATATGAATTAGAAATAACTAGTAGAGATGAATTAGATTATTTTACTAAATTATGTAATGAACAATTTAGTGTTATTAAATCACAAAAGATTAATATTCAAAATATTGATAAATTAATATTAGAAATATCAGAGTGTGAAAATAGATTAGATGAATTAGATCAAGCTAATAATAGAGATGAAATAGTTAATTTATTAAATGAATTTTCAGTAGATAAACAAAAAATAGAAAAAGTAGAATTACCAAAAGAAGATGAAATACAAGAAGAAGTAATAAAGAAAAATAACGAAGAAGAGGGTATTAAGCCTGCTAATATGGTGGTTAAGATAAGTGAACCAATAAAAATGAATATTAGAAATGCATCTGATACGGCTAAACTTGTTATGAAGAAAGTAGTTATTGTCTTAGAACCAAAGAAATTTAATTCAAAAAGAGATAAATTAGCGGAAGCTGAAAGAGAGTTAGCTTTAAGAAAAGAAGAAGAAGAAAAATTAAAACAACAACAAGAAGAAAAGAAAGATGATTTATTTGTTACATTAGATATGAATAATAAGACTGAAGATACATCAGATGATATATTTATAAATGCTAATAATGATGTAACATTAAATTTAGAAACTCGAGGAAATAATGAAGTAAAAATAGATATACCTGATAATAATCAAGTATCTATTCCTACAGAAATATTTATTGATGAACCTAAAGAAGAAACATTAGATTTATTTAAGGAAACTGATCCATTCTTAGATGATAACCAGTTTGAATTATCACAGGATAAGAAAGATGAAGTAGTATCTAATATGCCTGAAATTAGAAATATTGGAACAGTTAAACCTAATAGTGTACTATCTCAAATAGAGAAAGTAACTGAAGATAATAGTGATATAATTCTACCGACAAACGGTTTAACAAATAACGAAAAAGTAGATGTACCAATCGTTTCGGAGAATTATATTCAGTAAACTAAAAAAAATAAAAAATTTATCAAATGATATTGATTTTTAGAAAGTTTTCTGGTATCATTTAGATAGTAAGGAGGATAAGAAAAAAATGGAAAACAAAAACGGACAAGGAATATTTTATGGAGTAATAGGAGTAGCAACATTAGTTGTAGCTATCATTGGTGCTACATTTGCATACTTTAGTGCAAGTGCTACAGTTGATTATCAAAATAGCATTGGTGGTAATACTTTGGAATTAGCTGGTGCGTTAGAAGTTACAGTTACAAAATTGTCTTTTACTGGGGCAACTGCTGCTAATACTAATTTAGTTCCAGCAACAATAGCTACTGATACAAATGGACCTACAGTTGCTGGTATTAATCAAGCTTTAACAGCAAAATGTGAAAAAAATGGATATACTGGTTGCCATGTATATAAAATAGTTGCTGAATCTTCTGAAACAGTTGCTGCTGCAAGTATTAATCTAGCTACATTAACAACTACTAATACTTCAAATAAGTCAGATTGGAAATATGTTATTTATAAAGGTACCGATTCTGCTGCAAGTAGTCTTGTAACAGGAGGCTATGGTTCTATGGATTTAGCTTCTGCATTTGATATGCATGCTGGTGCTGGTTTAACAGCTGAAACTCCTGTTACATATTATCTTATGATTTATCTTGAAGAAGATAATGATACTGAAGCTCAAAATAGTGGCGAAGATAATGATGCAACAGGCGGTTATAATGGCACAATTACCATGACTGCTGGTACAGGTTCTGTTACTGCAAACTTTACTGCGTAGTTTGTTATTATGTGATAATAAAAAAATTAGTGTTAAATGCAACATTAATTTTTTTTATTTGCCTTGCAATTTTTCCACTTTTTTGATAATATTAAGATAGTAAGGTGTTATGGATATGAAAAAGAATAAATTATTAATGTTTTCATCAATATTACTATTAATTGTTATGCTTTTAGGAGCTACTTTTTCTTATTTTGCGGCTATTGCTAGAGGCAATGAAAATATTGAGACTGCTGCGGCAAATTTTAATGCTGGTGTTACAATATCTGAATTTTATGGTGGTAATTCGTTGATACCTATGAATGATAGTGATGTTATGATTGGTTATAATAATCAGTGTGTTGATAAATATGGATACGGGGCTTGTTATGCATATAATATACATATTGAAAATACTGGAGATAAGTTTAGTTATGTAGGAACTATTAATTTTGATGTTACTGATATTGAGAATTTGAAGTATTTGGTATTAGATGAAGATAATAATAAGTATGTTGAAGATACTTTGATATCTGGTGAAGATCAAACTTTAGGTGATAGTTTTGAGTTAGATACTGGTGAAAGTAGAGATTTTGTGTTAGTGATATGGCTTAGTAATTTAGAGGGACCTCAAGATGATCAAGATGCCGGTGGTAATTTTAGTGCTTCTGTTACTTATGAATCAACATATGGAAGTAAGATTACTGGTACTTTTTCAGTTAATTAAGGGATGATGTAGATGGATAATAAATATAATAAACTTATAATTATATTACTTTTTGCGTTTGGAATAATATTTACTATTATTGGGGCTACTTTTGCTTATTTTGCTGCTAGTGCTAATTCTGGTGTAAATGATATTAGTGGTTCTTCATATAGATTAGATATGAGTTTAGATGTTACTTCTATTAGGAGTGGTGATTTGGTTCCAACAGCTGATAATTTAATTGATACTAGTTTAGCGGGTAATTATAAGTGTGTTGATCAAAGAAATTATGGTTTATGTTCTTTATATAAACTTAGATTTACTAATAATAGTACGGCTGAGACAATGGTTGGATATTTAAAAACTTCTAGTGCCACTTATACGACTACTAATTTAAGATATAGATTATATGATGAGAATTATAATTCAGTTAGTTATATTGGAACTGTTGGAATTAGCGCTAATATGATGAACTATTTTAAGAGTGGAGCTAATAATGTAAGTGTAACGATTCCTGCTAATAGTACTAAAGATTATTATTTAGTTATTTGGTTACATGATATTGGTGAAAATCAATTAGTAGATCAGGATAAGTCATATACTGGAATTATTTCATTTACTTCACAAAATGGTGGTACTGTTTCTTCAAGTTTTACATCTTAATGAATGATAGAAATATCATTCTTTTTTTGTTTATGGCTAGTTAATTCTAGTCTTTTTTATTTACAAATTTGTCTTAATTTAATACTAAAAAAGTAAAATTGGTTAGTTTATACAAATATTATTTATGAAGGAATATAGATAGATTATTTTAGTGGAGGTAAATAAAAATGCAAAATAATACAGGAAAAGAGTTTCAAATAAATACTTTATTTGAAAATGATAATGATGTGTTAGATGATTATTACAATCGAATTAATAAATTAATAATTGATTTAAAAAAGAGAATTAAGAAAAATGTTAATTATGAAATGGTTGAACTCTATTATGAGATAAGTCATATTATTAATGAATTAATAGAAAAGTATTGTTTTGAGGCATTGCAAAATAAGATTATAAAAATATTCTCTGATAAGTTAACAAAGATATTTGGAAATTGGTACTTATTATGAATTCTTTAAAAAGAAGTAATTTTAAAATTAAGGAGGTAATATGTTAGAAGAATTAGATAATACTTTTAAAAGCACTATTATAAATATAAAAAATGATGTTAAAGAAACTCAATTAGCAATAATGACAGATGCCAATTTTAAATTGGTAAATTTATATTATAGAATTGGAAAAGATATTTCTGTAAACTCTAAATGGGGTAATAAATTTATTGATAATTTAGCATTAGAGCTTAAATTATCTTTTCCTAATGTTAAAGGATTTTCTATAAGAAATTTAAAATATATGAAGTCTTTTTATGAAGAATATAAAGATGATTTAGAATTTGTGCACCTAGGTGCACAATTACCTTGGAAACATAATATTAGCTTAATAGAGAAAGTAAAAGATAAAGAAATTCGTAAATGGTATATGAAAAAGTGTTTAGAAGAAGGTTGGTCTAAAAGTATTTTGATATATCAAATAGATACAAATCTTTATTTTAGACAAATTAAAAGTTCTAAGCAAAATAATTTTAATTTAACCATAAAAAAAGATAGTGATCTTGTTAATGATATGATGAAAGAGCCATATGTGTTTGATTTGATTGAATTAACAGAAAATTATAAAGAAAAGGAATTAGAAAGGAAAATGCTGGAAAAATTAAAAAATGTTTTATTAGAACTAGGGAGTGGGTTTTCATTTATAGGTAATCAATATAAAATTATCGTTGATAATCAAGATTTTTACATTGATTTATTATTTTATCATATAAAACTAAAGTGTTATATTGCTATAGAACTTAAGACAACAGCATTTAAACCTGAATTTGCAAGTAAAATGAGTTTTTATTTGACTGCAATTGATGAACAAATAAAGAGTTGTAATGATAATTCATCAATTGGAATTATTTTATGTCAAAGTAAAAATAGAAAGGTTGTAGATTATACACTTAGATATATAAATAAACCTATAGGTGTAAGTGAATATAAAATATATAGTCAAATACCAAAAAATATCTTTAAATACTTACCGACAAAAGATGAACTGGAACTTCATATTGATTTAGATGACTAAGGTGTACGACTTTTTAAAAAAAATATGATAATTTTAGGTGGTGTAAATGAACTATTACAATGAGATAAAGAAAGAATTAATTGATAATGAAGTATATAAAAGAATAAAAGATTATAGTAAAAATAAGTATGAATTAGAAAGATATTATAATGTTGGTAAGTTACTTAGTGAAGCTGGAAAGCATTATGGTGAGGGAATAATTAAAAAATATTCAATACAATTAACTGAAGATTTAAATAACAAATATGATGTGTCAACATTAAATAAAATGCGTAAGTTTTATAATTTAATTAAAAAAATGGCGACACTGTCGCCAAAATTATCATATAGTCATTATGTTGAATTATTGCCATATGATGATTTAAATAAAATTAGTTACTATATTAAAGTAATTGAAGAACAAAATATTTCAGTTAGAAATTTGAGATATAAAATTAAATCAAATGAGTATGAAAGACTAGATGATAATACTAAAAGCAAATTATTAATCAAAGAAAACAACTCTGTCAATGATTTTATCAAACATCCAATAATTATTAAAAACAAAGATAATATTACTAATATTACACAGAAAATGTTAAAGATTTTAATACTTGAAGATATGGATAACTTTTTGAAAGAACTTGGTAATGGTTTTTGCTATATTGAAAATGAATATAAGATTATGTTTGGTAATACCTATAACTATATTGATATTCTTTTATTTAATTATATTTATAATTGCTTTGTAGTTATTGAATTAAAAGTTACTGAATTAAAGAAAGAATTTATTGGACAAATTGAATTATATATGAATTATATAGATAGGCATGTTAAGAAGATTAATCATGATAAGACTGTTGGGATAATTATTGCTAAAAAAGATAATAAATTTGTAATGGAGTATTGTTCTAATAATAAGATATTAAGGACAATTTATGAGTTAGTATGATTGATTTTAAGAGTATTCCTGATAGTGATAAACCAAGAGAAAGATTATATAATTATGGTAGTGAGTATTTGTCTAATGAAGAATTAATTTCTATAATATTAAAGACAGGGAGTAAAAATTATAGTGTTAAGGAAGTAGCTTTAAAATTATTGGAAACAGTTGGCAGTATTGATAAACTAAAAGATATAGGAATATCTACGCTTACTAATATAGAGGGAATAGGGAGAGTTAAAGCAATTGAATTAAAGGCAGCTATTGAACTTGGTAGAAGAGTGTATATAAATAAAAGTGAAGATAAAATTAAGTTAAATAAAGCAATAAGTATTTATGATTATTTTAAAGATGTTTTGGGTGATAAAAAACAAGAGTATTTTTACTGCGTATATTTAGATACGAAAGGTAATTATTTGGGTAAGAAATGTTTGTTTATAGGAACTATTAATAATTCTTTAGTGCATCCAAGAGAAATATTTAAAGAAGCATATTTATTATCAGCTAATGGAATTATATGTGTTCATAATCATCCGAGTGGTGATGTTAGTCCTAGTAAAGAAGATATTTTATTAACAATAAAAATAAAAGAAATTGGAATTATTCATGGAATAAATTTAATAGATCATGTAATTATTGGAAATAATTGTTATTATAGTTTTTATGATAATGGAAAAATATAAAGATATTACTTGGTAAAAGTAATATGATTAGGGTATTTAAAAGAAAATAAAAGAACTTACCGCTTCGTAACCCGAATTGACAAGTTCTTTCATTAATTAGATTATACATCTTTGGTAATAATATGTCAATTTTATTTTGTGAAATAGACATAAGTAATTATTTTAGGTATAATTAAGATGGAGAGTGATAATTATGGCTACAGTTCATATTGAAAGTAAGAAAGAAGATATTGCTAGTGTTGTTTTAATGCCGGGAGATCCTAAAAGAAGTGAATATATTGCTAAACATTTTTTAAAGAATTATAAGTTAGTTAATGAAGTTAGGGGAATGACTGCTTATACAGGATACTATAAGGATAGGTTAATAACAATATTTCCATCAGGAATGGGATGCCCTAGTATGGGGATATATTCTTATGAATTATTTAAGGAATATGATGTTGATAATATTATTAGAATTGGTTCTTGTGGAGGATATTCAGATAAACTTATACTTAATGATGTAATACTAGTTACAGGAAGTTATAGTGAATCTGATTATGGTAGAGAACTAGCTGGATATAAAGATAAATTAGTTAAATCAGATGATAGTTTAAATAATATAATAGAGAGTACAGCTAAAAGTATTAACAAAAAGCTTGTAAAAGGAAATATATATTGTGCTGATGCTTTTTATGAAAAGGAATATGATTATAAAGAACGTAGTAATGATAAGGATGTTTTAGGTATAGAAATGGAGACTTTTGCATTATTTAATAATGCCAAAAAGTTTAATAAAAAAGCAACGGCATTACTTACAGTATCTGATTTATTCTTTTCGGATGAGAAACTTACAAGCGAAGAAAGAGAAAAAGAACTTAATGATATGATTATTTTAGCCTTGGAAAGTAGTTTAAAACTTTAACTATTGGCAATAATAGATAAAGAAAGTGAGGTATAAAATATGAAATATACATGCTTTGATATGAATGCATATAATTTACATATTATTAATACTGATAAATTT
>JAEEGL015002075.1_pt1 | contig 15970 bp, 4 predicted proteins | sample 9134231 | NCBI WGS metagenome assembly JAEEGL01 (sample SAMN16246548, study PRJNA631951) | gut metagenome | biome: gut microbiome; feature: rumen; material: fiber-attached | host: Bos | place: Iran: Karaj | collected 2018-10 | reverse complement strand
TCGCGCCGCAGTTTTCGATGAGATAAAGCCAGCCGCCCTGATTGCGGTTTTTTATCAGCCGGTATGCGGCGTCGCTCCTGCCGTTTTCGGAAAGGGCCTCGAGTATGCACGCTGTTCCCATGAATCCGCAGGTGGATGTCCGGTTTCTCTCTACGTCGCTTACGAGGCTTTCGGTGACCGCGGAGCGCAATTCGTCCGGGCAGACGCCGAAACAGAGCGCGTGCGCGTTTGCGCTTTGGCTGCCGTTATCGTAATACGCTTCAGCGCCGCTGGTGACAAGATAACGCTTATTGATCGCGACTCGTATCCTTTGCGCGAGCGCGGAGAAGTATTCCGCGTCGGCGCGCTCGCCGACGGCTTCGGCGAGCTCCGCGAGCAGGTCGGCGCATCTGAAAAAGTAAACGGAAGAAAGGAAGCGCGGACTTGCCGGTTCCGCGGCGATCCAGTCTTTATAACTCATATAGCATTCCGCGATTTCATAGTTCTCGTCGCATATTTCTTCGAGCAGCGACACCCACGCCTTCATCATCGGTATAAACCGCCTTACGAGCCGCGCGTCCGCGTACTGCCGGTAGAGAGTATAGGGGATGAACACCGCCGCCGCGGGCCAGTTGACGTCGATACAGTCGTCCGTCGACAGCGGAAGCTCGACGGGTATCCACCCGTTTCCGCGCTGGCAGTCGCGCATGCTTTCGAGCCATTGCGAGTAGAAGACGTGAACGTCAAAGCTCACGCACTCCGCTTCGCAAACGGCGTAAGCGTCGGCGGTCCAGCCGCGCCGTTCGCGTTCGGGGCAGTCTGTTGGTATGTTGACGAGGTTGGAAAGGAAGCTTTTCCGCGCCGCTTCGCAAATCGCGTTGATCTCACCGTCGGAGCATTCGAAGCGCGAGTCGCCGAGCAGGTCGCTGTGTATCGGGCGCGCGGTTACGGAAACGATTTCCGCGTCGCCGCAAACGCAGACGCAGCGGAAGCCGGTGTACATAAAGCATGGGGCGTATTCCTCGACGCCGTCCGTCGCGAAGGTGTATTTGTTATATGCGCTGCGCCAGTCGGGAAAGACGGGAGCGCCGTCTTCGCCGAGCTTTTCCGCGAAGCGGAGCGTGACGGTTTCGCCCGGCTTGCCTTTCATGCGGACGCTGACAAAACCGGCGAGGTTGGTTCCGAAGTCGACAAGCTTTACGCCGCCGCGCTCCGTTATCGCTGCGGGCGATAACTCTTTGCCGCTTCTGACCGCGCAAAGCTGCGGACGAAGAAAGAGCGGAGCGAGGTCGATTATCGGGTTCGATTCGCCCGCAGACTCCCAGCCGGAATCGTCGAATCCGGCTTCTGCCCAGCCGCGGAACGCCTCGCGCGCGTCGAACTCCTCGAATTTGCCGTGCTGCATGCTCTCGTCGTATCCGAGCCTGTAGCCGCCACCGGTCTTTGATTTCCACTCTGACCGGCGGCAGTCGACGAAGACTTCCGAGCCGTTGTTATACTTGATTTTGATAATTATCGACGCCGTCCGCGCGAGCATAAGGCCGACTGCGTTCGTGCCTTCTTTCAGCAACGGCTTTACGTCGCGGCAGACGTACTGCGCGGTAAAGTATTCGCTCGCGCCGGGGAAGAGCGGCAGGTCGCCGATGCGTTCGCCGTTGATAAACGGCACGTAGGAATTGCCCTTGTCGCCGAACGCGCCTATAAAGGCGTAAGCGTAGCGTATATCAGACACGTTGCCGAGCTTAAACTCGCGCCTGAAAAAGTGAACGGAGCCGTAATGCCATATTCTCAGCCAGTCGCCGCGCCATTGGTGGGACTTGAAGAAGCCTGTGACAAAGTTTGACGAAACAGGCAGCGACTGCGCGTCGTTTTCGTCCCACACAGTCACGGTGAATGAATATTCGCTCATCGGGCGAAGCGGACGCTCGGGTCTGATTTCGATACCGAACTGCGCGTCGGAAGCGACCTTGCCGGAATCCAGGACCGCTTCGCCGTCCTCATCGAATACTTCGACGCGGTAGGCGGCCTGACGCGCTGCGCTGCCGCCCGAAAGCTTCCAGCCGACGACAGGATTCGGATTTCCTACGCCGAGAGCTTCTTTTGCGTATTCACATGTCGTTGATAAGATCGTCAGCGGCATTTCACACCTCGCGTTTATGACAATCGGAGACCTTGCGGTCTCCGATTCCGTTTATTTCTTTTCTTTTTTGATATACATCGAGCCGACTATGGAATTGACGAGCCCGGTCGGCAGGAGTTTGTTGAGCGCCGCGAAGAGCTTGTATTTTCCGCCCGCGACGGTCAAAGGCTTCGGTCTGCGCTTCTCGGCGAGTTTAACGATGATTTTCGCGACTTTTTCCGGCGGCATGCCGTTTATCTCGTCCTTCTCCATAACCGCCACAGAGGCCTTTACCGTGTCCGAATAGAGCGACTTCTCGCCGTCGTCCTTTATTCTCGCGGCTGTGAAGCCGGTGCGGACGTCGCCCGGCATGACAGCGCTGACGCGGACGCCGAAGGGCTTGAGCTCGCTTCTCATCGCGAGAGTTAGCGAGTTAATCGCGGATTTGGATGCGGAGTAGAACGCCTGATAGGGAATTGAGAAAATCGCCGCCGCGGAACTGACGTTGACTATCGCGCCTTCGGTTTCGCGCAGCAGGGGAGCGGCGTGCTTCGCGCAGACGAACTGCCCGAAGAAGTTGACGTCAAACTGCCGCTTCGCCGCGGCGGTGTCGGTCAGCTCGGTCGCTCCTGAAATGCCGAATCCGGCGTTGTTGACGAGAACGTCGAGCCGCCCGTCTTCGCTCTTTATGCGTTCGAACGCGGCGATGACGGTGCTTTCGTCGGAAACGTCGGTTTTGATATGCGCTATCCTCTCGTCTTCAGGCGCGGTGCGACTCAGGCAATAGACCTTGTAACCGCGGCCGGCGAACATCTTGGCGGCGCAAAGGCCTATCCCGCTTGAAGCGCCGGTTATTGCAACGACCTTTACGTCAGGCATTTTCTTCAACCACTCTCTTGATGATATCGAGGGCTTCGTCGATTATCTCCTCGTTGTGCGTCGCCATCAGACTCGTGCGAAGCAGGCACTCCGTCGGAGTCGTCGCCGGCGGCAGAACGGGGTTGACGTAAACGCCTTCGTCAAACAGAATCTTGCCGATGGTAAGCGTGCGCACTTGTTCGTAGGTGTAGAAGGGGACGATCGGGACGCGTTTGTTGTCGGCGTCGCGGATAGCGAGACCGCGCTTCTTCATCCCGTCGCGCAGGTATTCCGCGAGATCGCCGAGACGCTCGACGCGTTCGGGTTCGCGTTTCATGATCTCAAGCGCCTTTATCGCGGTCGCGCAGCACGCGGGCGGGATGGAGGCGCTGAAAATGAACGGACGGGAGCTGTGTCTGACGAATTCGCAGACCTCGCTGCTCGCGGCCATATAGCCGCCGAGACTCGCCAGCGATTTGCTGAACGTGCCCATTATGATATCTACCTTGTCGGTGAGTCCGAAATAGCTCGCCGTGCCGCGTCCGCCTTCGCCGACGACTCCGAGTCCGTGGGCGTCGTCGACCATGACGCGCGCCTTATACTTCTCGGCGAGCGCGACTATCTCGGGAAGCTTGCACATATCGCCGCTCATGCTGAAAACGCCGTCGGTGACGATGAGCTTTCCGGCTTCGAGCGGTACCTCGCTCAGTTTCTTCTCGAGGCTCGCCATATCGTTGTGCTTGTAGCGGATCGTTTCGGCGTAGCTGAGCTTGCAGGCGTCGTAAATGCTGGCGTGATTCTCGCGGTCGTTGAATATGTAGTCGCCTTTGCCTGCGATAGCGGAAATAATGCCGAGGTTTGACTGGAAGCCGGTGGAGAAGGTCACGCACTCTTCCTTGCCGACGAATTCTGCGAGTTCGCGCTCAAGCCGGTTGTGCAGGTCGAGCGTGCCGTTGAGGAAGCGCGAGCCGGAGCAGCCGGAGCCGTACTTCTCGAGCGCTTTCACGCCGGCTTCTATGACTTCGGGATGCACCGTGAGACCAAGGTAGTTGTTGGAGCCGAGCATTATGCGCCGTTTGCCCTCCATCATGACCTCGATATCCTGCTTCGATTCAAGCTCATGGAAATAGGGATAAATACCCATTGCCTTTATGTCTTTAACGAGATGGAAATCTCTGCACTTTTTGAATAGCGGCATAATATTACCTCCATGTATTTATACGCTGATTATACACTTTTGGCAGAATTATGTCAATATAAATCTCATATGATCACACATTGCGAGTGTGGTCGTATTATTCCGAGATAATATCACAGACTAATTGATAATACCGAACTGTTTGTGAACGGAGAGCTGTATGAAAAACGATTGTGATAAAAACAGGCTGCTTCTCGCCGGAAAGAAGATCGATATCAGCTCCGTCGGATGGCGGGCCGCCGCAATACGCAAGCTGAGACGCCTGACGGCGTTAAACTTGAAAACAATCGGCGCGGCTTACAGAAAAGCCTCCCTTGGATCGCTTCCCGCGACAAAAGCGTCCGCGTCGCGGGAATGGCTTTGCGATAACTTTTATTTGATCGACAGCGAGGCTAAATCCGCTGTTGCGGGAATGAACAGGAAAGAAAAACTGCCGGCGGCAGTCGACGGTTTTCCCGTTGTGTATCATTTAGCTCGATCTCTGATATCCGAGGCGGGGAAGGCGGGGCGTGATGAAGCGGAGGCTTTTCTGACGGGCGTGCAGGAACACTATACGCTGTCAAACGAAGAACTCTGTTTTTTTCGCGATATGCTTATCGCGGCGATCGTTGAAGCTATTGCCGCCGAGTGCTCGAAAATCGTTACGGCGGACGGCGGAAGCGGAGAGAGTATGTCGAACTGGATCGGTACGCTGCGGAATCTGTCCGGAGCGGATATGACCGAATGCGTAGAGAGACTGAGCGTTACCGAATCGCTCCTGATGCGCGATCCCGCCGGAGTTTATCCTGACATGAGCGATGCTACGAAGGAGTATTACCGCGCATGCGTTGCGCGCGGAGCAAGGCGCGAAGGAGTCAGCGAAGCTCAGTTCGCTGAGAACGCTCTGAAAAAAGCCGAAGAAGCTTCGCGCGGTAATGCAGAAAAGCACGTTGGATATTACATTGTTCCGAATGAGAGTAGGACCGCGCCGAAGGTTTTTACTGCTCTTTACTTTGCCGCTCCGTTTCTTATAGCGTCGGCGCTCGCCGCTATTACCAAAAACGCGCTTGTTGCGCTGATCCTGCCGATACCGTTGTGGGGACTGTGGTACGCGGTGCAGGAAAATATTGCCTCTATCGTCGTGAGGCGGAGGTTTGTTTGTTCGCTCGATCCTGAAAAGGTGTCGTGTTCGGGTACCACTGTTGCTGTGTCGTGTCTTATAACGTCGGTCGATCAAATTAAAAAGCTCGCCAAGAATCTGCTGCGCGTCAGGCTGTCGGGCGGAGTTGAGCGTTGCGGGCTCATCGCAGATTTGAAGGAAAGCGACAGCGCGTCGCGGCCCGAGGATACACACTTGCTTTCTGTTATCGAAAAGGAGATACGCAAACTGAACGACGAGTTCGGCGGCGGCTTTTTCTCTGTTGTGCGCAGACGCGTTTTTTCCGATACCGAGGGGAAGTATATCGGCCGCGAGCGAAAGCGCGGAGCGATTACAGAATTCATACGCTATATAAATACCGGAGTCAATGATTTTTTATCGATGACGGGAGACTTTAAGGGCGTGGTCGGATGCGATTATTTGTTGGCGCTTGACGCCGATACTTCCTTATCGATAAACGCGGCGGCGGAACTCACCGCCGTGCTCGAGCATCCGCTGAATAAAGCCGTAGTGGTTGACAATCGTGTTGTATATGGGTTTGGAATCGCGGTGCCGCGGTTGACTACCGATATAGAATCATCGTCGAGAAGCACTTTTTCGCGTATTTTTGCAGGCGCCGGCGGTCTCCACAACTACGGCGGCGCCGGTGCCGATTTATACAGGGACGTTTTCGGAGACGGTCTCTTTACCGGGAAAGGTTTGATAGACGTTAAGGTCTTTTCTGCCGCTGCAGACGGTGCGTTTCCGAAGAACAGGGTGTTGAGTCACGACGTCGTTGAAGGCGGTGTTATGCGTACGTGTACCGTCTCTGAAACCGAGCTGTCGGACGGGTTTCCTACAACGGTGAAATCGTGGCTTATTCGTCAATCGCGCTGGATAAGAGGCGATTATCAGAACGCATTATTCCTTCTGAGACGACGGAAAAATGACGCGGGCGAGCGGGTCAGAAATGAATTCGCCTTGTCTGACAGATTCAAGTTATTTGATAATATCAGGCGAGCGGTCACACCGATTTTTTCGATGGCTTCGATTATCGTTTGCGCTTTGACGCACTTTCCATATAGGCTACCGGTTCTGTTTCTGTCATTTGCCTCTGTTTCCGCGGGCGACGTTATCGCAACGGTCAGAGGGGTATTCAAACCGCGAATTGCTTTCCGCAGGTATATTACAAAAGGCGTCACTGCTTTTCTCGGCGGTTGCGGTAGGATACTGATCAACGTCATGATGCTTCCGCAGCTTGCTGCGTCGTCTTTTACGGAATTGGCGAAATCCGTCTGGCGTTCTCTGTTTTCACACAAAAAACTGCTTGAGTGGGTCACTTCGGCCGAAGCGGAAAGCGCAAAAAGAAACGGTATAATAGATTATTATCTTTTCTTTCGTTTTACTGCTGTGTCAGGGGTTGCTTCTATGCTTATGGGAAGTCTCGTTCTTGCGGTTTCGGGAGCGCTATGGCTGATCGCCCCGGCTGTCTTCTGCGATCTGTCGCGGCCGGCGCGGAAGAAAGACGTTGTAATCGATCAGGAAGACGAGGAACTATTATACTCATTTGCGGCTTCGATGTGGCGTTTCTTTGACAGATACGTTTCGTCCGAAACAAACTTTCTTCCTCCTGATAACGTACAGTATTCGCCCTACAGAGTCGCCATGCGGACGTCGCCGACTAATATCGGGCTTTATTTGTTGTGCGTTCTCGCGGCGAGGGATCTCGGTTTTATCGACAGTCCGGAACTGTTTGAACGCGTATCGTCAACGCTTAACAGCCTCTGTAAAATGAAAAAATGGAACGGCAATCTGTATAACTGGTATGACGTAACTACGCTTCAACCGTTGAATCCCGAGTATGTTTCTACAGTCGACAGCGGTAATCTTTTGTGTTGCCTGACCGCCTTAAAGGAGGGTGTGAAAGACTATTATTGGGAATGCGCGGAGCTGCGCGACGTTTGCCGTATTTGCGAAAGCATTACCGCGGAGACTGATATTTCCGCCCTTTATAACAAGCGCCGGCGCTTGTTCTATATAGGCTATGACGCCGTGAATGATACGTTCAGCAACAATATGTACGACATATTGATGAGCGAGGCGCGAATGACAAGCTATTACGCGATAGCGAAAAAAGTTGCCGATAAGCGGCATTGGGGGACGCTCGGGAGACTGTTTGCCGGTACGAACGGATATGCGGGACCTCTGTCATGGACCGGCACGATGTTTGAGTATTATATGCCGCATCTTCTGCTGCCGGTTATTTCCGATTCGCTCACGGACGAAGCGCTTCACTATGCGCTGTATTGTCAAAAGAAGCGGACTTCGGCGCTCAAACTCCCGTGGGGCGTTTCGGAAAGCGGCTTTTTCTCGTTTGATCTGGGACAGAATTATCAGTATAAGGCTTTCGGCGTTCAAAAGCTCGGCCTTAAACGCGGGTTGGATAAAGAGCTTGTTATTTCCCCGTATTCCACGTTTTTGACGCTCCCGTTTGCTCCCGCTGAATCGATATCAAATCTGAAACGCCTCATAAGTATGGGAATGAACGGCGAGTTCGGACTCTATGAGGCTATTGATTTTACGCGTGCGCGGACGGGCGGGGGATCCGCTGTTATAAAAAGCTATATGGCTCATCATACGGGTATGTCGCTCGTGTCGGTCGTAAATTGCCTGCTTGGGGGAATAATGCAGAAGCGATTTATGAGGGATGCCGATATGCGCACCGCCCAAAAGCTGCTCGAAGAAGCGGTATATGACGGAGTGTCGCTTTACAAAGCCGCGGACGCCGATACGAGGATAAAGGTGAAGAGACGCCCGGATGAAGGGCTCGTATATAAAAAGAGCGATTACTTCCGTCCGCATGTTCTGCCTCTGTCAAACGGGGAATTCACTACTGTTGTTACCGACGGCGGCAGCGGTTTTTCGACCTGGAACGGCATAGACGTAAACTCCCGTAAAAGGGATTTGTTTTCGACTCCGGCCGGATTGTACGTCCTATTGAAAGAAAGCGGTAAACCGCCGTTTTCTATTACTTCCGATCCGCTGCGCGACGGCGGAAGCCGCCTTACGGAGTTTTCGTCAACTTCTGCGGTTTTTTCCGCTGTTTTCGACGGCATGGAAGCCGCGATGCAGGTGACCGTACACGGCAGGATCCCCGCGGAAATACGCATCATAAAAATCGGTAATACCGAAAGGCGGAAAAAAGAAGCTGAGCTTCTCATTTATACCGAGCCCGTTCTCAGCGGGTGGCGCGATCATTCAGCTCATCCGGCTTTTTCCGATCTGTTCATAATGTGCGAATACAGGGCGGACGAGAGGTGTCTGCTTATGTGGCGGCGCGGAGACGTTGATGAGGACGCGTGCGTCGCGTACGGATTCGCAGACGCGAATATCGGATTCGATTTTGAAACAGACAGAAGCGTTGTTCTGAAAAAGGGCGAAGGAGTCTTTTCTCTGCCTAACGCGTTTGACGTCGGGTTTTCGTGCGCGACGGGAACGCCCGTCATTCCGTGTGCCGCGATCAAAGCAAAGGTCAGTCTGCGAGGAAGAGGCAGTGCGACGCTCGTTTTTGTTCAATGCGTCGGACGAAACAGGGAAGAGGCGATATCGCGGCTCCGCATAATCAGAAGACAAGGGCTTCAAAACATGATGAAATCATCCTGGGAGGCCGGTATGTCAGTATCGGGAAACTGGGGTTCCGATGAAACGCGTCTTCTCGGAGCCGTGATTCCGTGCGTGCTTTTTTATACTCCCAAATCGCCGGCGACCGCGAAAGCGGTTAGTGAGAACACGCTGGGCAGAAAGGCGCTCTGGACCATGGGGATTTCGGGGGATAACCCGATCGTTTCCTGCGTGCTTTCCGGAGCGGGAGATATTTCTCGCGCCGTGAAGCATATTAATGCGCATTCCGTTGCGGGGATAAAGGGTATAATCTATGATTTGTGCATCATATACCGCGAAGGAGGCGCGTACGAAGGGGAAATACGTTCTTTGCTGGAAGAATCTGCGCTTTCGGAACGAAAAGGCGTGTTTCTGATTGACGAAGAAAAAGCAGGGACCGAAAGAGTCGGGCTGCTGAAGGCGGCGAGCGTGTATTGCGAAGTGTGCGGTGAAACGGATTCTTGCGACGCGCCTCCCGGAACTCCGTTTCGCGCAGCTTTCGGAAAGGAGGCCGAGTATTCGGGAGAAGCCGAGAGTTTTGTTCCCGGCGGCGCGTTTGAGGCGGACGCCTTCGCCGCTTATCCGCAGAAAAGCAGCAGTCCGCTACCGTGGTGCTTTCCGCTGGTGAACGCCTCCTTCGGGACGCTTGTGTCCGATTCGTCGCTCGGGTTTTCTTATTTTATGAATTCGCGATTGAATCAGATGACGAGTTGGAGCAACGACTATATGACCGATAACACCGGAGAACGGCTGATAATCGAATCCGGCGGCGGGTATCGCGATATTATTCGCGGAAGCGTTGCGAGATTCGGACGCGGTTTTGCCGAATTCTTCAGCACGGACGGAATAATCGAGTCGCGTACCGAGGTGTGCGTGCATAAAAAACTGCCGGTCAAAATAATAAAGGCTACGTTGTATAACCGCTCCGAAAAACCCGTAAAGGCGCGGCTTGCGTATTACGCCGAGCCTTTTTGTGAGGGAGCTCAGAGTCTTGTTAAGGTTTATGAGTCGGGAGATCTGCTTTTCGCAGAGAATCCTTATAATGACGACTGGCTCGGGATGACGGTGTGCGTTTCATGCTCGAGTGAAAAAGTCCGTTTTCAGACGGGGAAGGAGAGCTTCTGGTCGGGTAATTGGGATAAAACCGGCGGCATGTGCGAACGCCCGTGCGCCGCCGTTATTTCGTTGGTTGATCTTAAAGCCGGGGAAAGTACGGAAGTGTTCTTTTACTTTTCTGCCGGAAAAAGCAGGCGCGCGGCTGCGTATCCTCATATTCTTTTCTCCGAGCGTCCGACGGAAATGGAAAAGCGCTCTGAATGCGGAAAAATGACGCTCACGATAAAGACGCCTTCCGAGGACCTTGACAGACTTATCAATTTCTATCTGCCTTATCAGACGAAGGCTTCGCGCGTTTACGGAAGAACCGGCTTTTCCCAAAACTCGGGAGCTTACGGCTTTCGCGATCAGCTTCAGGACGTGTGCGCGCTGATTTACTCGGATCCAAAGCTCGCGGAACGCCACATTTATAAAGCCGCTTCCGCCCAATTCGAGGAAGGAGACGTCCTTCACTGGTGGCACAAGCTGCCCAAAAAAGCGGGCGGTTTCAAAGGCGTCAGAACGCGCTGCTCAGACGACCTTTTCTGGCTTCCTTATGCTGTCGCCGTGTATGTTGAAACGACCGGAAACATTGAAATATTATCAAAAAACGTCAACTTTATAACGGGTGACAATCTGCGAGACGCCGAGAGTGAAAGATATATTTCGCCTAAAGTCGGCGGCGTAGGCACAATCTACGAGCATTGTAAGCGTGCGCTTGAACACGGATACAAGATCGGGCGTCACGGATTGTTGCTTTTCGGCTCCGGCGACTGGAACGACGGGATGAACAAGGTCGGCGTAAAAGGAGCCGGAGAAAGCGTTTGGCTGACAATGTTCGCCTGCGTGGTTATGGATAAATTCGCGAACGTAGCGGAAGCCGCCGGCGATAAAGCTTTTGCGGATATATTGCGCGAAAGGAACGCTTTCTTAAAATCTGCGCTCGAAAACTGTTGGGAAAGAGACCGTTATATCAGAGGTTATCACGATAGTGGAGAAAAGCTGGGCAGTGCTGATTGTTCAGAGTGCCGCATCGACAGCCTTCCGCAAAGCTTTTCCGTATTCGCGTGCCTTGACAAGGACAGGTCGATTAAAGCTGTTATGACGGCTATGCGGATGCTGATATCAAAAGAGGATAAGATCGTAAGGTTGTTCGATCCGCCGTTCTGCAATACTTCGATCGACGTCGGATATATCAAACGCTATCCGGCGGGTATCAGAGAAAACGGCGGGCAGTATACTCACGCGGCGGTTTGGCTCGCTATTGCGGCATTCAGACTCGGAATGTGCGATGACGGTGCGGAAATACTTGAAATGATCAGTCCTATAACTCATTCGTTCGAACCCGCCTACAAGACCGAACCGTATTTTCTCGCCGCTGATATTTATACTGCGCATATGCAGTCGGGGAGAGGCGGATGGACTATGTACACGGGCGCCGCCGCGTGGTATTACCGCGCTGTGATAGAGGAGATGCTCGGCTTGAAAAAACGCGGCCGCAGACTATATATAGATCCTCGCGTTCCTTCCGGTTGGCAGGGCTTTGAAGTTGCATGCGAGCTTGACGGTACGGAACTGAAAATCACCGCCAGGCGCACTGGGAAAAAGCGCGTCTTTTCAAACGGAACGGAGGTGGACTACGTAAGTCTGGACGGAGGCAAAAAAACGGTAATTGCGGAGTATTGACGCGAATTGCGCGGTGAATGCGGAGAGGCTGTTCTTCGGGCGGCTTCTCCGCAGGTGTTTTCAGTCGTTTTTGTTGAAAAATATACGAATATATACTTGATTATTGAGCGTGAATGTGTTACAATCTACAATGTATAAGGGTGTATTATGCGATAAATAGAAAGTTGAGGTACAAAAATGAACGAAAAGAAGCTTTTAATGATTGGAAACAGCTTTTCATGGAACGCTTATACCTATCTGCAGAGCATAGCCGACAGCAGCCCGATGAAGCTTAAGGTCGGAGATCTTTGCTACGGCGGATGCAGTCTCCAGATGCACAAGAATTTCTTTGAGACCGGAGCCGAGGTTTACGGTTACGAGCATACCCGCAGAAAGAGCAACGGTTCCTGCGATATAAACACTGCGCTCGAGAGCGACGACTGGACACATATTTCTCTCCAGCAGGTCAGCGGACTTGCCGGTAATTTTGACACGTATCAGCCGTACCTCAATTACGTTTACAACTACGTTCACAAGCGCGTACCGAACGCTGAAATAATCATTCATCAGACGTGGGCGTATCAGCACGATTCCACTCACGAACATTTCCCCGATTTTAACTGCGATCAGGACTATATGTTCAAGTGCGTGAAAGAAGCGTACTTCCGCGCCGCCGAAGCGATAGGCGTGAAGCATATAGTGCCGTCGGGCGAAGCGTTCCAGCTTGCCAGAGCGAGCGCTATCGGCGATACTCTCTGCGAGGACGGCTTCCACGCCAACGCCAAAGGACAGTATCTCGCGGGCGGCGTCTTCTTCGAGGTCGTGACCGGCGGTTCGATTTACGATTCGACCTTCAAGCCGGATAATATTACCGACGGGGATTTTGCGATTCTTCGCGACTGCATACACAAGGCCTGCGATATGTACGGCAGATGCGAATAAGATCCGCAGGGCATACTTTCTGATTTTTAACGGTGGTTGATGAGATGAAAAGAACGATTACAGCGCTGATAATAATCGCTATGCTGGCTTCGCTGCTTCCTTCCGCGTGGATACACGCCGAAGGCGATACGGACGCGCTCCGTGCGCAGCTTTCGGAAGCCGTTGATTCTGCGCGTCCGCTTCTCTATAAGGACAACAGCGAGCAGACCGAGAAGTATCTTTATGACCGGATCCTTCGCGCGGAGGCGGCGCTGTTTGAAGGCAACGCCGACGCGGAAACCCTTTACGGGCTTCTGGAAGAGGTGAGTAACGGGATCGACTTTCTCGCGCCCATGAAGGGAAGCGAGCGCGTCCGGCTTATGTCGTTCGATTACGTTACCTCCGACGATATCGCGCTTATGGCGAACAACGTCGGCGTCGTCAGCGTTGACGCAGAGAATAAACCGGAAGCCGCGAGACAGTCGCTGAAGATCGTTTCCGACGGCGGTATCGTTTATGATAACTCTTTCGAAAGCGGCGTCGCGGGAGCTTCTCCTTTCGGTATGGATATGTTCGATACCGACGGACTTCGTCTTTGGATATGCTCCGACGCGCCCGCGACTGTTTCTCTGACCGTGGGCAAGCGCGCCGAAGCAGGCTGCTGTTCGCTTACCGCTTCCGGTATTCCTGTTGAGGGCGAAGGGTATATAACAATCCCGTATTATATGTTCTTTCCCGACACGGACGGCGCTCAGATCGAGACAGACGGACTGATGAATTATATCCGTGTTGTCTGCGAGGGCGCGGATACGCTTTATATTGCGGATCTCCACGCTTATCGCGAGACCGTCGACGTTTCCGGAAGGACGCCTTATTCCGAGGAACGCATCATTACCAGAGGCGGGATCGTCGATAACGCTTATTATAAAATCTACTCCGTTGATTCCTACGGCACCGATAATCCGAAAGCGGTGACCATAACCACTCAGATGAACAACTACGTTTTCACGCTTGAACCCGCGGCGGAGGGCGATCCTGCGCAGCTTTGGCAGTTTACGCCCGATCCGTCGGGTAATTCGACTTACAGAATCGTCAACAAAGCGACAGCCTACGCAATGACGATGGGTAACGCCGCGACGGTGCTTACTTATGACACGATCGATTATAACGATACTACTCAGGAATTCGCCCTTACGGCGACTAAGGGAGAGTTTACTCTTCAGGTTCGCGGCGTCGCCAAGCTTACGCACGCCGGTACGACCGTCAAAGGCACGGCTTCAAACTCCTTTAAGAAGTTTGTGATCTGCAAGGTCAACGACGGCGGGTACGTACAGACGTGGAGCGACGAATTCGACGGCGACAAGCTCGACGATAATATCTGGCGTGCCGACACGGGCTTCTTCTTCGGCGGGAAGAACTCCGCGCTTTATATCGATTCCGACGAAACCGCTTTCGTCGAAGACGGCGATCTTGTTCTGAGAACGCTTAACAGAGATCACAACGGTTATGAATCGGTCGCTCCGCATATTCTTTCCAGCGGCAAGTACGCTATAAGCTACGGACGCGTGGAGATACGCGCAAAGATGCCTAAGGGATTCGGTATGTGGCCGGCGCTTTGGATGATGCCGGTCGACTCGATGAATATGGCTCGTTCCGAGATAGACCTTATGGAAATGCCTGTCACCGCCGACGAATACGACAGCCAGGGCGACAAGCTCTACGCCAGGCAGATCGGAACTCTGCACTGGACGAATCCGGCCGGGACCGAATACCTTGATAAACGCGTAGATATATACGCCGAGAATTTCGAGGATCTCGCGAACGATTATCACACATATGCGGTTGAGCTGGATACCGATCAGGTGCGTATGTATTTCGACGGCGCGCTGTGTATGTCACTCAATCTCGACGACGACGGAAAGAAATTCGCGTACGGCGACGTCGCGAGGTATATCATTCTTTCCTCCGGCGGCATCGAAGGAATCAGCAGCGCCGTCCTCGATCCCGACAGATATTACGGCGACAAGGAACTCCGCGTCGATTACGTCCGCGCATATATCCGCTCCGAGCAGGGAACAGACGATACGCCGGATTTCACTTCCGAGTATTCCACCGTTGCGTCGCAGGGCGTCGAGTATCTCGGCAGGGATTCCAACTTCTTTATGTCGAGCTTCCCGATGGATATTTCTCCGGACGGAACGCAGGGGATAATGGCGGATCAGTCCGGCATACTCTGCGTCTTCGATCCGCGCACGGGCGAGGCGCTTCAGACGGTGCCCACTACGATAAACTACAGGGCGTTCATCAGCGCCGCGTATTCTCCGGACGGCAAAAAGTTCGCGGCCGGCACCATGAACGGCTGCGCTGTAATATACGATACCTCCGATTTCTCAAAAGCGCCCGTCAGAATCAACAACGGCGCAACGATGCATTACTGCCTCGCCTTCACAAAAGACGGCGAACATCTGATCGCCGGCGGTTTTAACGGAGGCGCGCAGGCGCAGAGGAACCCCAATAACGGTTCGGTCACTGACGCGCACTATATCAGAGTTTTCAACGCCTCTACCGGCGCGCTTGAAAACGAGATATTTGTTGAAAGCGACCCGCTCTCCGCCGATCTTTCGCCGGACGGGAGTAAACTTGCGGTTACCACCACGAGCGCCGGCGTGTTTATTTTCAACACGGGCGACTGGAGCGAATACGCTCACTTCACGACCGAGCACGTGAACACCGTGCAGTTCTGCCGCTTTTCTCCGGACGGTTCGCTGCTCGCGACCTCCGACGAAGCGGGCGAGGTCGTTATCTGGAGCGTTGCCGGTAAAAACGCCGTGCGCAGACTCGATACCGTCAACGAAAGTTCTGTCAGGAAATTCGCGTGGTCTCCTGACGGAGAATACATAGTTACCACCTGCACCGACAGCGCCGCCCGCGTTTACAGCGTCGAGAGCGGACGCTGCGTATCGCTCCTCGGCGGCTTCTCCGGGCAAATCCACGAGGTCGCGTATTCGCCGGACGGCAGATTTATTGCCGCGGCTTCGCTTGACAGGACGATGAAGCTTTTCTATGCGGACGGGACTTATGTCAGCACTTTGATTCCCGGCGGACAATCCAATTACGGCCATATTGCGTCGAAAATATGCTTCACTCCCGACAGTAAATACGTTTATACGTCGAGTTATTCTTTCCCGTCTTGCGTCAACAGATGGGAGCTGCCTCAGACGGCCGACAAATCCGTCCTCAAGGCCGCGATCGACGCCTGCTCCGGGCAGTCGCCCGAGCTTGAGAACGCGAAAGCGGTTTACGGCATGAAGTACGCTTCCGCGAAGTCGGTCGCTTCAGCGGCCGCCGCGCTGACCGG
>JAEEGL011392982.1_pt1 | contig 15970 bp, 10 predicted proteins | sample 9134231 | NCBI WGS metagenome assembly JAEEGL01 (sample SAMN16246548, study PRJNA631951) | gut metagenome | biome: gut microbiome; feature: rumen; material: fiber-attached | host: Bos | place: Iran: Karaj | collected 2018-10 | reverse complement strand
TCGGTGCGGTAATGAGTATCACTCAGGCCTTCGGTGTGTGTGACGTTACGATGGCTCTTTGCGGATATCCCAGTACGGACTACGCAGCCAGAACGATCGTAACCCACCTTTTCGACTACGGTTATTCCAGATTTGAAATGGGATACGCATGTGCTATAGCTACAGTGCTATTCCTTATCATGATCTTATGTAATAAAGCCATACAGGCATTGTTAAGAAGAGTAGGAACGTAAGTATGAGCAAGAACAAAGCTAAAAAAGTAGCCACGGAAAAAGAATACCGCAAGCCGCTGATCAAGAGAAGAAAGCCTAACCGCTCAATAGGAGGCGATATAGCTTTATATGTATTTTTGCTGCTTGTAGCGTTTGTCATGGCATTTCCCATCATATATGCCGTGAGCTCCGCATTGAAACCGCTGGATGAACTGTTTAAGTTCCCGCCGACCATTTTTGCACAGCATCCGACAACCGATAACTTCTCGGATCTGTTCATCACAATGGGCAAATCGTGGGTTACCTTCTCCAGATATCTGTTCAATACGGTATTTATAACAGCAGTAGGAACGGCCGGACATCTTATCATAGCTTCAATGGGTGCGTTCGTGCTTGCAAAGTATGAGTTCCCCGGAGCACAGGGATTTTTCAAGGTTGTTACCGTAGCCATGATGTTCACGGGATATGCAACGGCGATCCCCAACTATATCATCCTTAACAAACTCGGATGGATAGATACATATTGGGCTATCATAATTCCCGCATTTGCATCACCTATGGGATTCTTCCTTATGAAGCAGTTCATGGAGGGCCTGCCCACATCACTTATCGAGGCGGCCAAGATTGACGGCGCCAATGAGTGGAAGGGTTTTTCGGGAATAGTAATGCCGAATGTTAAGCCTGCATGGATGACACTTATCATCTTCTCGGTTCAGGCACTGTGGAACAACAAGGCATCCACATATATTTATTCTGAGGAAAGAAAGACTCTGGTATATGCACTTCAGCAGATCCAGGCAGGCGGTATCGCCAGAACAGGACAGGGAGCTGCGGTACTGGTAGTAGTTATGATAGTACCGATCATCATATTTGTATTCTCTGAGAGCCAGATCCTCGAGACAATGGCCAGCTCAGGATTAAAAGACTGATTGAGGTTCATGCATTATGAAAAAAGTCTTTAGAAGAGTATTTGCAATCGTATTAAGTGCCGTGACGGTGATGAGCATACCGATGGTATCAATTGCCGAGGATGCGGCAACGGGTGAAACGAGTTATACCTATAACCTTGATTACTGGGGAGATGTTCAGGACTCACCTGATTTCTATACCGTAAGTAAGGTATTCACGTCATCGGATCTCGGACTTGAAGAAAAACTCAAGAATCCCGAGGGCCTGTACGTGAACGGAGATATGATCTATCTTTGCGATACCGGAAACAACAGGATCATCGAGATACGCAGGGTCACATCCGAGAAACTCGAGGTAGTAAGGATCATAGACAGTTTCAAGGGCGCCGAGAACAATACATTTAACGCCCCTACGGATGTAGCCATTTCCGAAGACGGCAATTTCTTTATAGCCGACAAAGGAAATGCCAGAGTTCTGAAGCTGGACAAGGATTTTAATTTCCTGCTGGAATTCGTTAAACCCGTTGATAATACACTCGATCCCAAACTGGTCTTTCAGCCCAGTAAACTGGCTGTCGACACAGCGGAGAGAGTTTATTGCATAGCTACAGGAATAAACAAGGGTCTTATCAAATATGAACCGGACGGATCTTTTTCAGGATTTATAGGAGCTACAAAAGTTACTTTTGACTTCATGGACTATATATGGAAAAAGTTCGCTACTCAGGCTCAGAGAGCTCAGATGGAATCATTTGTTCCTACCGAGTATGACAACATTTACATGGATCATGAGGGCTTTGTCTATGCTTGTACCGGAGCTGTTACCAGAGAGGACTTAAGGGCCGACAAGGCTGATGCTGTCAGAAAGATCAATCTCATGGGTAACGATATCATGGTACGTAACGGCGAGTGGCCCATATACGGTGATATCCACATGGGTTCCGGAGGAGGATATGAAGGACCTTCGTATTTCTCCGATGTGACGGTTTTTCCTAACGACATTTTTGTCTGCCTTGACAGAAACAGAGGACGCTGCTTCGGTTATGACGATCAGGGACATCTGGTATTTGCCTTCGGCGGCAACGGCAATATGGACGGGTATTTCCGCCGCCCCGTTGCGATAGAACATATTGATCATGACCTTCTGGTCCTTGATACGCTGGATTGCGCGATAACTGTATTCGTTCCCACACATTTCGGAGCACTTGTGTATGATGCGATCGAAGAGTTCGATGAGGGACGCTATATAGAGTCCGGAGAAGCCTGGGAAGAAGTAATGAAGTTAAACGGCAACTATGACCTGGCTTATATCGGCATAGGAAGATCTCTGCTCCGTCAGGAGAGATATAAAGAGGCGCTTCGCTATTTTGAAGTCAAATATGATGATGAGAACTACTCAAAAGCCTTTAAGCAGTATCGTAAGGAATGGGTTGAAGAACACATCGTTATTATAGTTATAGTCCTGCTTGCACTGTTCCTTATTCCTTTGGGAATTGGCAAATACAAGGACATCAAGCATGAGATCGAGATAGCAGACATAGATTGGGAGAAAGCATGATCACAGCATTGACCAGAAAAGAAACTTGGAACAGATATTTTGATTCGCTGAAGTTTGCGCTGTATATAATGACGCATCCTTTGGATGGATTCTGGGATCTGACACATGAAAAAAGAGGGACTTATGCAGCCGCCAATACCATTCTGGTGCTGACGATCATGGCCAGACTCATGAGACTTCGTTTTACGAGTTTCATATTCGTACAGGTATATTGGGAAGAAGTCAATATTTTCCTTTATATCGCCAGTATCCTGTTCCCACTGGCACTGTGGGTTATCGGCAACTGGGCATTAACGACACTCTTTGACGGCAAGGGTAGACTTGGACAGGTTTATATGGCTACGTGCTACGGACTGGCTCCGTATCCGCTTATCCAGATACCTCTTATGATCTTCAGTAATTTTGTTACCGTCGAGGAAGGTCAGTTTTACGTGGTGCTGAGTGTTATTTCACTTATATACTGTGCACTGTGGATCGTAGCAGGAATGGGACAGATACATGAGTTTTCAGCAGGCAAGAACCTGCTCTTTACGGTGGCCTCACTCTTTGCGATGCTGGTTATGATATTCATTCTGATGATATTCTTCAGTATGGTTTCACAGGGAGTGTTCTATTTCATTTCTCTGGTGAGGGAATTCCTTTTCAGGCTGTAGAGCTTTCGGGCTTTCATATAGTTTTGTTATTTTGGAGCGGACATGAAAAAAGAAAAGCATGTAAATATTGAAAAGCAGACAGAACGCAACAACAAGATAAAGGAGTTTTTAAAAAGTCTTATCTTTCCTGTTATCTTAACGGCTATCATACTTGTTGGTGTTTTTGTTGTCATCAATTATCAGAATAAACCCGAGGAAGAGGAGGTCATAGAGATCCACGCATATGCCGGAGATGACAAGCCCGTTGTAATGGAAAACGATGCGCTTAAGTTCACCATGGATCCTACGACCACCCAGTTCAGTATTGAAGTCAAGGACTCCCATAAGATATGGTATTCCAATCCCGAGGGATCGCAGAATGATGCTGCCGCTCTTCCCGAGGAGAAGAACAAGCTCCAGTCACCGCTGCTGCTTTCTTATTCGGTTGAGACAGGACTGGAGACTTCATTTAATGCATACGCTCAGAGTATCCTTAACGGGATCTACGAGATAGAACAGGGAGAAGACTACGTCAGAGTCAATTATTCACTCGGTAATGTCGAAAAGGAATATGTCATTCCTCCGGTTCTGACCGTTGATAATTACAAAAAATGGACGTCCGGAATGGAAACTGCGGATTCGGACACGGTATCCCAGTATTATAAAAAATATGATATCAACAAGCTGAGTAAAAAGGACAATAAGGAAGAACTCCATGCAAACTATCCGGAACTGCAGAATCAGGTCCTTTATGTTTTAAGATCAAATACCAAAGAGAACATGCGTAAGAAACTGCAGGGCATCTTTGAGGGCGTGGGCTACACATATGAAGATTATGTTGCCGACAAGGAATTTGACCAGTCCGAAAGATCATCAGACAAGCCTATCTTCAATGCCAGCATAATATACAGGCTGGACGGGGACGACTTTGTGGTTGAGGTGCCTTTTAACTCTCTCGAGTTCAAAAAGGATTATCCTATCTATACGCTCACTCCGCTTCCTTATTTCGGAGCCGGCGGTAAAACGGATGAAGGATTCATCTTTGTTCCCGAGGGTGGCGGAAGCCTTATCAATTTCAATAATGGCAAGACTTCACAGTCGACATACTATGCGAATGTATATGGCTGGGACATGTGCCTGTCGCGTGATGCTGTCGTACATAACACCAGAGCATATTACGGAGTATACGGTATTTCAAGCGGAAAAGATTCGTTCATATGCATTCTTGAAGATGGAAGAACATATGCATCGATCCAGGCAGATATCGCAGGTAAAAATCATTCATATAATTTCGTCAATGCTATTTATTCAATATCTCAAAGAGAGCAGTATGATGTCGGAGACATAGCAAATTCCGATATCTACAAATACATCGATAAGCTTCCCGAGGAGTCTATAATCCAGAGATACAGCTTCATATCTTCGGACAGTTATGTTGATATGGCCAAGGATTACGGCGATTATCTCAAGGACAAGTACGGTGATTACCTGAAGCTTAATACCGACTCTAATGCACCGGTCAACATAGAGGTTGTCGGAGCTGTTGACAAGATCAAGCAGATAGTCGGTGTTCCGGTCTCCAGACCTTTAAGACTGACTACATTTAAGGAAGCTGCGTCCATGATCTGTACTCTTAATGATGAAGGACTGAAGAACATGTCGGTCAAGGTACTCGGATGGTGTAACGGAGGTGTCAGACAGCAGGTTTTGAACCATATCAAGACCAATTTGACGCTTGGATCAAAAAAGGATCTTAAGAATCTCTGTGATACAGCCAACTCACGGGGGATCAGTCTGTACCTTAACGGAATCACACAGTATGCAATAGATTCAAACCTTATGGACGGATTCTTTTCATACACCGATGCTGCCAAGCTCATCAGTAAGGAAAGAGCTCAGTTAATGGAATATTCACGGACAACTTATTCCGAACGTGATGATCTGGATCCCTATTACCTGCTTCATACTGAAGAGGCCGCCAGGATGTCGGATAACCTCGTCAAGTATGCTCAGGAACTTAATGTGGGTGCAGCATTTGAGAATGACGGACGTGATGTTTCATCGGATTTCTATAAGAAAAAGCCCTATTCAAGAGAAGCGGTCTCTAAGCTTCATGAGAACAGATTCAAGAGTCTGGATTCTACAAAGGTTATGATCAATATGGGTAACGATTACGCCATACCTTATGTTGATTTTGTTACCAATATGGATCTTAAGGGCAGCGAATATACGATCCTTGATGAGTGTGTTCCATTCTATCAGCTGGCTATTCACGGCTATATAGATTATACGGGACGTCCGCTCAATATCTGCGGTAATGCTGAGGATGCCCTGCTTTACAGCGCTGAATACGGTGCGGGATTATCGTTCTCTATAATGAAGGAGAGCGCGTTTGCACTGCAAAAGACACTGTACACCGAGTACTACGGTTCAAACTTTGATTCGTGCCATCAGTACATTGTAGATACGTACAACAGATATAATTCCGAACTCGGACATACCTTCTGTCAGGAAATGACAGGACATGAAAACCTCTCTGAGGCTGTATCATGCACCGAATACGAAGACGGTACAAAGGTATATGTCAATTACGGATATGAAGATTATAATGACGGAGCAGTTTCTGTTCCGGCCAGAGACTATAAGGTAGTCAGATAGAGTAGCAACCTTCACGGAGGAAAATGATGAAGAAGAAGAAAAACAAACTTGCGGGTCTGCAAAAGAGAAAGGCCATAGCGGGATATCTGTTCATATCACCGTTCCTGATAGGCTTCCTGGTATTTATGGTAAAGCCGTTCTTTCAGTCGGCATATATGAGCTTTAATACCGTTGAACTTGGATCGGCCAATTTCACTCAGACGTGGGTCGGGATAAATAACTACAAGCAGGCATTTCTGGTGGACCCTGAGTTTAACAGACTCCTCGTTGAAGAGATCTCGAGAATGGTCATCTATTCGCTGGCTATCATAGTGTTCAGTTTCTTTGTTTCTCTGATACTGAATCAGACTTTCAAGGGAAGAGCTCTGGTACGTGCGGTATTTTTCCTGCCTGTAATCCTTTCTTCGGGAGTTATCCTGGGTCTTGAAACCGATAACCAGCTCATGGCTACTCTGGCTCAGCAGATCGAGGTTACGACAACGGGTGTGAGCATCACCGACGGACTGGAGACTATCCTTACTACTGCAGGTGTCGGAACGAGAGCGCTGGAAACGCTGTTTGAGATCATAGATAACATATATGATGTAGCCATAGCATCCGGTATTCAGATAATCATCTTCCTGTCAGGATTGCAGACTATATCATCGAGCATGTATGAAGCTGCTGATATAGAGGGCTGTACCAAGTGGGAGAGCCTCTGGAAGATCACTTTCCCCATGATCAGTTCGCTGTTCCTTGTTAACTGGATCTACACGGTAATAGATTTCTGCATGCGTTCGGATAACGAAGTAATCAAGAAGATTCAGACTGTCATGATTGACCAGCTTAACTACGGTACGGCATCGGCCATGTCGTGGGTATATTTCCTTATTATACTTGCCTTTGTAGGAATAACCTCAGGCTTGATCTCTAGGGGGGTTTACTACTATGAATGATAAGATTAAGGCTAAAAAGAACAAGAGTGAGTTCTGGGAGAGAAACCGCAAATCGGGCGGATATCTTCTTAAGAAAAAGATCATGGGAGTATGTGTGAGCATAGCCAGATTTATCCTGTTATTCGGCCTGTGCTTCCTTATCCTTCAGCCGATCCTTAATAAGATATCTGTAAGCTTCATGACTGAGCAGGATCTTTATAATCCCATAGTTATATCGATCCCCGAGCACTTTACTACGGATAACTATAAGCTCGCTGCGGAACTTATGACATATTCCAAGTCGCTTAAGAATTCGTTTGTAATATCCCTGACTATAGCAGTGCTGCAGATTTTCGTCTGTACTCTGGTAGGATACGGATTTGCCAGGTTTGAGTTTCCGTTTAAGAAATTCTGGTTCGCATGTGTTATCCTCGTGATCCTTATTCCGCCTCAGACAATATCGAGCTCGCTGCATCTGCATTTCAAGTTCTTTGATATTATGGGACTGTTTAAGCTGATAAAGGGAGAAACCGTTAACCTTCGAGGTTCGATTCTTCCTTACTACCTCATGAGTGCCGGCTGCATGGGACTTAAGAACGGCCTGTATATCTTTATGATCAGGCAGTTCTTCCGTAACATTCCCGGTGACCTTGAGGAAGCGGCATATGTGGACGGATGTGGTACATTAAAGACATTCTTCAGGATCATGCTTCCTGAAGCCAAGCCGATCATCACATCATGTTTCCTGTTCGCATTTGTATGGCAGTGGACTGACGGATTCTACTCAAAGATGTTCCTTGGCGGAACTCCTCTGGTATCGACATCACTTGCCAGGATCGTTGACGCCCTGGGGGCCTTCATTCAGAGACTTACCGGTGTTAAGACTACAATTTCGATAGCTTATTCGAACTGTATTCTGGCAACAGGTACCCTGATGATAGTAATGCCTCTTATAATCCTGTATCTGTTTGCACAGAGACAGTTCGTCGAGAGCATCAGTTCAACGGGTATAAAGATGTAGGCAATTTGTATAAATATGAAATTGTGATATAATTATGTCTGTATTGGTCGTCCCGGCCCGGAATAATCGGGAAGACCCGTATATAGATTGGCAAATCAATAGTGGTCTGCCAACATCTTTTAAGGAGGAAAAACTTATGAAAAAGCCTATGGCAAAGAAAGCTTTAGCAGCAGCAACAGCAGCAGCTATGGCTATGAGCGCCGTTGCCTGTGGTGCAGCTAACCAGTCTGCAGCTCCTGCAGAACCCGCTGCAGACAACACAGCAACAGAGACTACGGATACCGCTTCTACAGAGACTGAAGCAGAACCCGAAGCAGAGGAAGAGGTAAGCCCTTACACAGTACTTACAGATGCTGACGGTAACGTTTACGATCTTGGCGGTATGGAGATCGTTATCCGTGACTGGTGGTCACCCGAGGAGCCCGCAGAGCCTGCTAACGAGTATGAAGAAGCTCGTCAGGAGTGGAGAGACTGGGCACAGGAGACCTACAACTTCAAGATTAAGCAGGTTGCTATTTCCGATTGGGGTAGCGCACCTCAGGATTTCGTTGACTACTGCACAACAGGTGGCGACGATGTTAACTATGTATTTACCCTTCGTGCTGACCCGGCTACTACATCAGCTATGGCTAATGGTCTTATGTATGACCTTGCTACACTGGATTGCCTTGATTTCTCTCAGGACAAGTTCCAGAACAACAAGCTGCATGAGCAGTATTCAAAGGGTGATTCAATCTATTGTATGTATGCAGGACTTTCTGAAGCACGTACAGGTGTATTCTTCAACAAGAGAGTTCTTACAGAAGCAGGTATCGATCCTGAGTCAATCTATGACATGCAGGCTGACGGTACATGGACATGGGATAAGTTCGACGAACTCATGGGTCAGTGCCAGAGAGATACCGATAATGATGGTGTAGATGATGTATTCGGTCTTACACTTAATGAAGGTGTTATGACTGAAGAAGCAGTATTTGCTAACGGCGGTTCATTCATCGGCAAGGATGCTAACGGATACTTCTACAACCTCGAAGCTCCCGAGACTTTGGAAGCTCTTGAGTGGACAGTTGATATGTTCAACAAGTATGACCAGCATGATCCTGAGGGAGCAGAGTGGGATTACTACAAAGAAGAGTTCATAAACGGTTCGGTTGCATTCATGGTTGATCAGGAGTACTGCGGTACACCCGGCAACTTCCTTGCAGACATGCAGGATGAAGTTGGATTCGTTATGTTCCCTAAGGGACCTCGTATGGACAACTACATCAACGTTTGGGATAACAACCCTGCATGTATCCCCGGATGCTACGATGCTGACAGAGCTTGGAAGATCGCATTCGCTTGGAACCTCTACACTGACGATCCCGTTGGTTATGAGAACTACAACGGATTCCTTTCAACAGCACGTGAAGGTATCTATGATTCAAGAGCCGTTGATGAGACAATCACAATGATGTCAGAGCCTCAGTACGGTACTATCGCATTCCACGGTCTTATCCCTAACCTTAACATGGGTCCCGACCTTACATGGGGTATCGTTCCTAACTGTGTAATTTCTGAGTCAGTTGAAGCTATCAGAGATACATGGAAGGCGTACGTTGACGAAGCTAATAAGTAATACCATATAAACTGATATTACTGATATGATTTTTGAAGGGTGGTGTTTTCCGGGCACCACCCTTTTTATTGATATTTCCAATAGTATTAAGCATTTTTATGTGATAAAATTATTATTCTAGGTAGTACTTAAGATATATGGAGATATCTTCTGAGCATGACAGACGAACCTAACAGGGAAGTAAAGGTTAATAACGTCGACTATCGGCAGGAGCAGAAGGAGCCTTCGAACTGGCTGCTCTTATTAAATGTGGCCATTTATCTCATTGTATATGAACTGCTGATGTGGGCAACAAGATCCGAGGGGGTCATAATGATCGCCGGAAACCCGCTGCCGATACAGGCATTTGCGGGAGTTTTTTCATCACTTACAAATATCGTGATGATCTGTATGGTCGTTTTTTTCAGGAAACGCGGATTTGTAGTTTCACTTATATTGCTCTTTTTTACTTTTCCTGCCCTTCTTCAGGGAATTTTTATCGCTCACAATACTAACAGTATCGCAGGCCTTTTCAGTTTCGTCCTTTCTGTGATCGCGATCATCATCATAAATCGGAGAAACAGACAGATAGATAATTACCAGGCCGGAGAGATCAAACTTCTTGTTGATAAACAGCAGTTCTCCCAGCATATGTTTGAACAGACTGCTACGGCGCTCGTTAACGCAATAGATGCTAAGGATACTTATTCCCATGGTCATTCCATAAGAGTTGCGGAATATTCAAAGCGTATTGCGCAGGCATTGGGTAAGTCCGAAGAAGAATGCTACAGGATCTATTATTCGGCACTTCTTCACGATGTAGGCAAGATAGGCATTGACGACAGCATCATAAATAAGAGCGGCAAACTTACCAAAGAAGAGTTTGATGTGATAAAGCAGCATCCCGTTATGGGCCATCAGATCCTTTCAAGTATCGATGAATATCCGTATCTCAGTATCGGAGCGCATTTCCACCATGAGCGTTATGACGGTAAAGGATATCCTGACGGATTAAGGGGCGAAGACATCCCTGAGATAGCAAGGATCATTTCCGTTGCGGATGCTTATGATGCAATGTCTTCAAACAGAAGTTACCGTTCAGCAATACCGCAGCAGCTGGTACGTGAGGAGATAATCAAGGGTGCAGGGACTCAGTTCGATCCCAGGATCGCGACGATCATGCAGCATCTTATCGATGCGGATGCGGAATACCGCATGAAGGAGTGGATCGCCGAGAGAGAACGTTCAGGAATAAGCGACATTAAATGTGAAGGGTTCAGAAGCTGTGTTTCTAATGGTACTCTGATTACAGCCAAAAGCACCCGGTTCCATCTTAAATACCGCTCGATTGCCAGAACGGAAGCAGAGAGCAGACCTCCTGTCATCGTTTTATATGATTCGATCGACGGACGCGTTCATACCGACTCAAGGTCCATGCTCTATATGAATTATTATGAGTATTGTGAGGCATGGTTTGACGGACATATAACTTCCGACGGCATCAGGAAGGCTGAAAGCAGGATCATTGATCTTGATAATGCTAACGAAACGGTTAAGCCGGGTGATGAGAAGAATTATGACGTCGAGGCGGTTAAAGTCCGTGATCATATATTTATCAAGATAGATGACGGCAGTAAAAAGGTAGAGTTTACGATCGCGCTTCCTGACTGTACGAGATATGCCTATGTCGCTTTTACGGGAGAAAACTGTGAGATCAGCGATATCAATGTCAGCACATCCGAGGAAGAGGTTCCTGATGACTATATCGAGAGGATAGCCGAAGAGATAAGTTTCATAGATGGCCCCGAGGGAGATGTTCCAAACCTCCAGGTAGACGGTCATCGAAGTGCATCAACCAAAGGAATCCCTCTTACTGACGGACTTAAGCTTGCGTTCCATACTAAGAGCCTTCCGACGGCCAGACTAATATGGCATTGTCCTTACGTGGATATTTTCCGCTCAAAGGACGGTATAGTCTATGGTGAAGGATATCATGAGTACGTGATAATGCGACTTGACGGAGAAAACATCGAAGGTAGCGGCGGTTCGGAGAATATGACCATTGTCAAAAGGACCGATGATTTTAAAGGCTGGGATGCATGGAAACAGGCCAACAAAGATGGTTTTGACTGTATGATCACATTCAAGAAAGAAGGAAATAAGATCAATATGATCACCGATAATTATGGCCTTTATCTTCTTGGAACATGCGTGGTAACTGACGGTGGAGATAATCTTTATGTTGCGCTTACCGGCGATCAGTGTGCGATAACAGACATCAGGATAGGATCCTAGCAATATAATTTCATGTTAATAATCTGCCCGGTCGCTGACCGGGCTTTTTTATGTTCATTTTCCGTAGTTTAAGCCTTATGACAAATGGCTTTATTTACCCTAAATTCCGCAATATATGAGAAGTATTGCGGATATAAAGGTCTTATGATTTACAGAGTATGAAAAAGACTGCGTTTTTTGAGGGAAAAAACTTCATAAAGACAGCGCAAAAAACGGCAATCCTACTGGCGATGGCATTGATGTGCGTATCATTGTCTTCATGCAATAAAACGGAAGAAGAGAACATCGTCGTTATAGAGCCTGAGGAGGAAACTTCAGCTTACGGCCTTATTGCGGTAACAAGGGACGATGTGATCCTTTCAAAGAGCGTTACATGTACTTACACGCAGACCCGGGAACAGACGATCTCTTTCCCCGTCGGTGGAAAGCGCGTATCAAAGGTTCATGTCAATGTCGGAGATTCGGTAAATACAGGAGATCTTCTTATCGAGCTTTCAGAGGACAATCTGGGTTCCCAGATAGACGAACTGGAGTATAAGATCGCCAAGAACACGCTTCTTCTGGGTTATCTTGACAAGGCTGAAGAGTTTGACAAGCAGAGTGCCTATAACAACTTTGTCTACTATACGGACAAGGATGAAGATGCTGTTAAAAAATACGACAAAAACGTGGAATCCATCGAGCGCGACTATGATTACAAGCGCGAGGATTACAATGACGAGATAGAGTTTGACAAAAAGAAGCTCAACGCTCTTAAGAGCGAGCAGTCAGGCAGCAAGATCTATGCTTCCATGTCAGGAACCGTGTACTCGATAGCCGACCATCTCGAGGGCTCAACGTCCAAAAAGGACGAAGTGGTCATGAAGATAGTTGACAGCAGATCGGGATTCTTTGAATCATCAGATGAAGACTGCCTGAAGCGTTTTAAAGAGGGCGATGTCATCCAGATGAGCATAGTATACGGAAGTGCTTCGGGAGAATATGAGCTCACACCCTACAATATATCTTCGTGGGGAGAGATACAGAGATTTGATATCCTAAGCGGTCCCGAAAACGAAGGTATAGATGTGGGTACCACAGGTACCTTAAAACTAATTCTCGAAAGAAGAGACAGTGTATTAAGCCTTCCTCTGGGGGCTATTTATCATGCGGACGGCAAACCGTACGTATATGTACTTGATGAGAATAATTTCAGGCAGATGGTATGGATAGAAACCGGACTTACCGGAGATGACAAGGTCGAGATAACAGGCGGCCTTTCTGAAGGGGATAAGGTGGTATATAAATGAGGCGTCATAGGATCATAGTCAACTTAATGATCGTTCCGATGCTTTTTATGAGTCTTGCAGGATGTGCTTCCAAAGAAACATCTTCCGAGAACATCATGCCGACCATCGAGCTCATCGAGCCTGTGGGAACCGCACAGGGTTACGAGAAAGCAGCATTCAGGGATATCTGTGTTGTCAGCACTTATTCAGGCATAATCTGTCCCGATACCGTTGAGTACACTTATGAATCCGCACTTGCATTCAGTTCCTATGCCGCACTTCCGGGTGAGAGTGTTTCGGCTGGCGATCCGCTCTTTTCATCAAGGTCCGAGAGCATAGAGGATGATGTTGAAAAGATAGAGGATGAAAACGCTGAGCTTGTAGAATCATATGCTGACTATCTTGAAGATTATGTTTACGATCTTTCGCAGGCCAAAAAGGCTGAGTATAAGGCATCAGTAGCATATCAGGAGATAAAGAACAATGAGCCCGAGAGCGAAGATGATCCCATGTACTCGTTCTGGGCAAGATCGGTAATGCCTTCTGAGAGTTCTTACAAGCAGTCTGTGATGTCAAGGGAAAAACTTGAGCAATCTTATATAGAGAAACAGGAACTCTTTGAACTTGACTATGATTATAACTTAAAGCGTATAAAGAGACTTCAGGAAAGAGAGAACGAAGGCAGCGTTACATCCACGATGAACGGTGTTGTTGTAGCGTCGGGTTATTACAATGCAGGGGATATGATCCCTCAGGGAACAGCGATAACCGCTGTCGGCAATCCCGATGACAAGGAGATCAAATGTGAATTCGTAAGCAAATCCATAGTCAATAAAGCCATAGATGTTTATGCGATCATAGACGGAAAGCGTTATGAAGTCGTTTATGAGAATATGGAGCCTGAGGAGTACAGGCGTCTGCTTCAGAAGAACGATGCGGTATATACGACATTTAAACTTGCAGATACGAATGATGATATCCCGCTTGGCAAATATGCGCTTATAGTAGTTGTTGAAAAGAAAGTGACAAATGCACTTTGCGTTCCCAAGGACGCGATCAATAAGGATGATGCCGGATTCTTTGTATATGTCCTTGACGGAGAAGAGAGTGTATATACACCCGTTCAGATCGGGATGTCCGACAGCTGCTATACCGAGGTCACTTACGGTGTTAAGGAAGGTGATAAGATCCTTTATGATGCACCCTATGATCTTGGTACGAAATTCGGAAAAGTCACAAAGGGCAGCGTGGTAAATACCTTCCAGTCAGACGGTTATCTTTTCTATCCTTCGGCCGAATGGATAAGCAATACCGCAAAGAACGGTACATGCTATCTTAAGACAATGTGCGTTTCTCGTTACGAGCAGGTTACCGAGGGACAGCTCCTGTGTCAGGTGGAGATAACGGGGGACTCTGTTGAGACCGGCAGGATCGAACGCAAGATCCAGAGACAGAATGAGCGCCTTGTGGACCTCTATGACCAGAAGACAAAGACTAATGATGAAGACGAACTCAATTCTCTTGACAGAGCGATAAGGGAAAGAGAAAGATCGATAGAACACCTTCAAAAGCAGCTTGAGAAGCTCACCAGATACATAGGTGTGGTAGATATCAAGGCGCCTTATGACGGTATAGTCACGGATATAAGCGAACTGAAGGACGGAGAACTCATCGGATATGACACGAGACTCCTTCAGGTTTCTTCGAACATCTCAAGCTACATCGTTGTTGAAGATAAGGGATTTTTATCATACGGGAATGAAGTTACCGTCACGATAAAGGATCAGGACGGTGCACGTACTGATATTTCAGGAATGGTCGTAAGCCTTAATCCCTATGGCCTTTCAAAGGATCTTAATATGGGATATACACTGGTCAAGATAAACAGTGAAGACATGGATAAGCTTGTTGAATCAGGCTCAAATATGTCAAACGGATACTGGAGCAGGAGCAGATATACGGTAAGCGCCACAGCCAAGGACATGAGCAATGTTCTGCTCATTCCGAAGGCTTCGGTTTATAAAACAGGAAATGACACATATGTCATAACTAAGGGCGATGACGGCGAGATCCGACTCGTTAAGTTCTATGCCGGCGGAGCAGACAACCTGAATTACTGGGTGGCTTACGGAGACATCACGGAGGGTATGGAAATATGCTTGGAATAATGCTGCAGAAGATGTGGCAGAAAAAGTGGATGAACTTAAGCCTCCTTCTGGGATGTGTTCTTCTTATCGCGACAACGGTAAGTTTCCCGCTTTATCAGAAAGCCGCATATGACAGGATGCTGCAGGATGAGTTCAACAAATACATAGCTTCAGAGGGCAGATGGCCGATGATGGTACGCATGAGCGCCAACTGCAACAAGGATAAAAAGGGAACGATCGGCAAGATCGAGAGTTACTCAAAGGAGATATATTCACTTCTTGAAGCCCGGGAATATCTTACGCTGTATTATTACAGTGTTTTCCGCGCGCCTGTTAAGTCCGACATCAACAGGGATGATGCCGATGACATGAGCCTTTCCATAAGCGCGATGAGTGACCTCAGTGAGCATGCTAAGCTCATAAACGGTGAGATGTATTCCGAAGACGGCCTGGATGATGAAGGCAATATCGAAGTCATCGTTTCACAGTCAACTCTGGTCTCACAGGGCCTTCTTCTCGGGGAGACTCTTAAGTTTGACAGACTAAAAACAGCAGACGGCAAAGAGATAAGGATTAAGGTAGTCGGGGTATTTACGAAGAATGAACAGGACAAGTTCTATTTTCAGGAGAATCCCGAACACCTTTATGAGTCATGCTTTATGTCCCCTGAGCTTTTCAGGGAAACGTTCCTCGGTGACAAATCGCAGAACTATAACATAAATATTGATGTTTACGATCTTATAGATTATGAGTCCGTAAC
>JAEEGL011071719.1_pt1 | contig 15970 bp, 11 predicted proteins | sample 9134231 | NCBI WGS metagenome assembly JAEEGL01 (sample SAMN16246548, study PRJNA631951) | gut metagenome | biome: gut microbiome; feature: rumen; material: fiber-attached | host: Bos | place: Iran: Karaj | collected 2018-10 | reverse complement strand
TCAATTTTACCTTTTGTTTTCAACTTTAGATTTGCTTTAATATCGGTATCAATAAACTCATAATTATCTTTTATTTTATACCAATATTTAGGATTTTCTTTATAAATAATACTTCCTAAACCAATAATATCTGTTTTTGTTTCTTTAGCTAATGAAATAGCTTCATTTACTAATCTTTTTAATTCATCTTGACCCAAGTTTTTAATGACCTCGATTTCTTTTTCATTGTCGACATCAATATTACCTATGATTTCTTCTATTGAACCATTAGCTTTTATATTTATTTCAAATTTATCATGGAAAGCTATATTAGTTTTACAGTCACTCAATTCGATAACGACATAGCCATCTTTATAAGGTATTTTAAGTAATGAAGTTGATACTTTGTTTTTTAATATATTTATACCTGCACTTTGATCTTTTGTGGCTATGGCAACTAGGTCAAAACCATTAAATACACCCAGCATACCCAGTTTTAAATATGTATTTGGTTTGTTTCTCTCAATGTTTTTATCTTGATTACCTATTTCGGTATTTCCAATAACAGATATCGTTGGTAAGATAGGATTTTTACCTTCATCAATGATATCTTTGACAAAATCATTAAGGGTTACGGTATATGTGTATCCTTGTAGTTTATTTGTTATTTCAAGGTTTTTTGATATGTTTTGTGATGGGAATGTTTCTAAAGGCGTCGTTACCTCGAAGGTATCTTTAGCCTTACAGTTTTCGGCTATAACAACATAAAATTCATTTCTTGTTTGTGGATATCTAAAAAAGAAATCGATGACATCTTGCGTTTTGCTTTTAACAATATCTTGAGATAATACTAAAACTTCAATATGACTAAGATATATTTGTTTTGATATGGACATAGATGTATCTTTTATAGCTTCAAAAATGGTTCTTCCTTCACCACTGTATACAGCCGAAGATGCGGCTATTTGTGAATCTTTAGTTTGTTTTTGTGAATTAGATATTAAAATAGTTACTTCAAATAAGTCGTCATGCATATCAATAGCAATACCTGTAGTTATGGCTAGGTTATTTAATTCCGTATAATTCCAACATCCTGTTGTACATAAAAGAAGTAGTATTAAAATTATTTTTTTCATATCATCACCTTCGAGGTAGTCTAATTAATTGTTTAATTAAATCTTTTGGTTTAAAAGGCGCTAAAGGGCTTAAATAAGGTGTATCAAGTACTTCTAAACTAGCCATTTTAGCAATTACCATAACAGATATAACAAAGATACCTATCAAACCAAAGATACATCCAAATAAAATATATATTAAACGTAAAATTCTAATAGCATTGATCATATCAGGGTCATTGAAAGCCATACCAGCTACAGCTGACAAGGATATAACAATAACCACAATTGGCGATATAATACCAGCATTTACGGCTGCGTCACCTAGAATTAAAGCGCCAACTATACTTATAGATGCGCCCATTATTTGCGGTTTTCTTGTATCTGCTTCTCTTAATATTTCATAAGCAATAATCATAATCAATATTTCAACAACTGTAGGAAAGGGGACACCTTCTTTTTGCAAGGCAAATGAGATTAGTAATTGATTGGGAAACACTTCCATGTTGTAATTCATAATAGCGACATAAATACCTGGCGTAACAATAGCTATAATGAAAGCTAAATAACGTAATATTTTAGTAAAAGAAGCATTAGCTGGTTTGGAATAATCATCTTCTGAAGATTTAAAAAAGTCAGCAAAGATACTAGGTAATAATATAGCATATGGTGTATTCTCAACTATGATAGCTATTTTCCCATTTAATAATCCTATACATACGGTATCTGGTCTTTCTGTTGAAATAACTAATGGCAATAAAGATTTTTTATCTTCCAATAGTATTTCTTTAATATAACTTGAATCAATGATACCATCAATATTAATATCATTAAGTTTATCAGTTAGTATTTTAATTTTATTTTTATCTACTATATCTTGCATATAAGCTAAGGAAACTTTAGTCTTTGTTTTATTACCCACAATTGTTTCTTTAAATAATAGTTGTTTATCTTTAATTCTTTTTCTTATCAATCCTATATTGTCTTGATAATTCTCATTAAAACTATCTTTTGGACCTTTTAAAACAGGTTCACTTGATGATTCAGTTATAGCTCTATTTAAGTTTTGTTTAGTTTCAACAGCTATACATTTATCTATACCATCTACAAAAATACAAGTGAAACCACTAAATAGGTGATAGAAGATATCATCATGTGTCGTTAAAATTTTTAATTTACTGTTAGGTATAATATTCTTTAAAGTATCAAATATATTTTTAAATATTTTCTTTTTGCTAAAGGTATAATCTAGGCTTTTATTTAAATAATTGCTTATTTTATCATCACTACATAGACTCTCTAAAAAAACATAACCTATCTTCTTCTTTTTGATATAAAATGTCCTTGTATATATATCACAACTATTGCCATTATGTTCTTTTATGTAATTTATATTTATGTCAATATTTTTATTCATAACATCACCTTATATTAGTATTGGCAAAATCTTTGATTTTATCTATGTATAATAGTATAATTTAATTAGGAGGAATGATATGAAAACGATAGTTTTATTATTAGTTGTATTTATACTTGTTGGATGTGGTAGAGAAAAATATGAATTGGTATTTGAACCAAATTCTGCCATGAATTGTTATGTATTAGTTTATCAATTTACCGATGGTACAAAAGTTTATAGTTCATTTTCAAATATAAAATATAAAACTAAAGATAGTGAAACATCTATACAAGATGCTTTGATAAATAAGAAAATTAGCTTATCTGATATAAAAGATAATCCTAATTTAAAAATAGTTAAAGCAGCTGATACGTTTATTAATTCATGTTCCAATAGTTAATAAAAACGTTTTTTAACGTTTTTTTTGTCGAATGATATAAATTCTAAATTAATCAATCATAAATACTCTTAATTAGGAGGCATAATATGGGACTTAATGATGAGGAAGTTATTGAATCAAGAAAAAAATATGGGACAAATATTATTAGTATGCGTAAGAAAAATAGTTTTATTAGACAATATATTACGACATTAGCAGATCCCATTATAAGAATTTTATTAATAGTTTTAGCTATCAAAACGGTTTTTTTACTCAAGCAATTTGATTGGTATGAAACTGTTGGTATAGTCATCGCTATTTTTTTAGCGTCTTTTATATCAACTATTAGTGAATATGGTAGTGAGAAAGCTTTTCTAAAATTACAAGAAGAATCATCTAAAATAAAATGTAGAGTTTTGCGTAATAATAAAACTGTTGAAATAAATGTTGAAGATGTCGTAGTGGGTGATATTGTTTTGCTTGAAGCAGGTGATCGTATACCAGCAGACGGATATATTGTTGAAGGTGAGATAACGGTTGATGAATCAAGTATCACAGGTGAAAGCCGGGAAATATATAAAAACGTTGAAAATAAAGACGTATTACGTGGTACAGTAGTGTACGCCAAAGAAGCTAAAATGTTGGTTACTAAAGTGGGAAATAATACTTTTTATGGTGAAATATCCAAAGAGTTACAACAAGCACAACCGGAAAGTCCTTTGAAAATTCGTCTTAGGTCTTTAGCGCAACTTATTAGCAAAATAGGGTACATAGGAGCTTTCTTAGTTTTTATTTCCCACATGTTTTCTATTATTTTTATTAAGAATAATTTTGACATTTCCTTAATTAAAATGACTCTTAGTAACACACATTATATATTTGGGGAAATATTATATGGTATAACTTTATGTATAACTGTAATAGTTGTAGCTGTACCTGAAGGGTTACCTATGATGATAACTTTAGTACTTTCTTCTAATATGAAAAGAATGCTTAAAGAAAATGTCCTAGTAAGAAAACTTGTAGGTATTGAAACAGCTGGTAGTATTAATATTTTGTTTAGCGATAAAACTGGTACTTTGACAAAAGGAAAATTGGAGGTCACTAATTTTGTAACACCTAGTTTGAAGTTATATCAAAGTGTGGATGCCTTAGATGAAATGGTAAAACTATCTTTAGTTTATAATAATCAAAGTAGTTATGATAATAACAAGGTAATAGGCGGTAATATAACTGATCGCGCTATTTTAAAATTCGCAGGTATTAAAGATAAAAAATATACAATAATGGAAACTATACCATTTGATAGTAAAAATAAATATTCTGGAGCTAAAATAAAATATGGTGATAGAGATTTATATTTGATTAAAGGCGCTCCTGAAATAGTATTAAGTAAATGTCATAGTTGTTATGATTTAGGGAAAAAGTTACCTTTAAACAAGAAAATACTTATTGATGAGTTTATTAAAAAATATACTTTGTTGGGAAACAGAATTGTAGCCTTAGCTATGTCATATACAAGTTATGATGACCTAACATTAGTGGGTTTTGTTTTACTTAAAGATGAAATAAGAGAGGAAGTTAAGGATGCTATTAAATTAGTACATGATGCTTCTATACAAACGGTAATGGTTACGGGTGATAATAAAGATACAGCTTTGGCAATAGCTAAAGAAGTAGGATTATATAAAGAAGGTAATTTGGTTTTAACAAGTGATGAACTATCTAAGATGTCCGATGATGAATTAAAAATTAATATTAAAAACTTACGTATTGTAGCTAGGGCTATACCACAAGATAAAAGTAGGTTAGTTAGGGTATGTCAAGAATTGGATTTAGTAGTTGGTATGACGGGTGATGGTGTTAATGATGCACCAGCTTTAAAAAGGGCGGATGTAGGTTTTGCTTTTGGCTCAGGCGCTGAAGTAGCTAAAGAAGCTAGTGAAATAGTAATTTTAGATAATAATTTTTTATCGATTAGTAAGGCTATTTTATTTGGTAGAACGATATTTAAAAGTATTAGGAAATTTATTATTTTCCAACTAACAGTTAATATGTGCGCTGTCAGTTTATCGATTATAGGTCCTTTTATAGGTGTTGAGACACCTGTTACAGTTATACAAATGCTGTGGATAAATATGGTTATGGATACTTTGGCCGCTTTAGCTTTTGCTTATGAGCCACCATTAGTAGAATATATGAAAGAGAAACCTAAAAAAAGAAATGAAAATATTATTAATAAGTATATGTTTCATGAAATATTTTTTACCGGTATTTATTCTACATTATTGTGCCTTTTATTTTTAAAAATACCTTTTATATCAAATATATTTGGTGATAGATTATTGACAGCATTTTTCGGATTATTTATTTTTATGGGTATTTTTAATAGTTTTAATGCCAGAACTCATCGTTTAAATCTCTTTTCTCATTTGAAAGAAAATAAAGCTTTCATTATAGTGATAAGCTTTATCGTTATTGTTCAAATATTATTAATTTATTATGGTGGGAATCTATTTAGAACTTTAGGTTTAAGTTTACTGGAATTTCAAATAATGTTTCTACTAAGTATGACGGTTATTCCTATTGATTTTATAAGAAAATATGTTTTACGAAAGAATGGTATTATTGGTGGGGTATAAAAAAAGAATAATTTTTGATTATTCTTATCTGTGTTTTTCATCATAAGTATAGTATGGTGCTTGCTCTGAATAATGACGTAATTCTTTATAATTATCAAGTACTACACTTAGTTTATATTTTATTTCTTCCTTTTTCTTTTCTTCGATTACCTCATCAGGCCAATCGAGTTCTTCTTTTTTCTTTTGTTCTTTATTTGTACCTATGTAACGTAGGTAATCAATAAAATCGAGATCATTAGGATATATTGCAGTTAATTCAAAGATATGGCGCATTTCTTCATTATCTATCTTCATCTTTTCATGATTGATTACTCTTAAAAAATCACTTTGTGAAATTTTAGTTTCTGATAAAAGAGCTGCCACTTTGTAACCTGCGTCTTTAATGCTTACGTAGTCTTCTTTATATCGCATAAATTCTCCTTATCTATTATTAAAATATGTAGTTAAACGTTCAATTAACTCTCTATCAAGGATTTTAGTTAACTTATCTTCTTCAATTTTTTTACAGAATACTTTATTGTTGAAGTCATTTTGTTCAATTAGGTATAAGTATTCAAAAGATCCTAATTGTGCATAATCAACGATAACGTATTCTTTGCCATCAGTTAAGGTGATTAATTCTCCACGCTTTATAGTCATATAATCCTCCTAACTTTATTTTATTATTTTGATATGTTTAAAGTCAATATTTTGTTATGTTTTTTTACATATATTTTACTTTAAATGATTAATTTTTGAGGCTTAATCTTTTTTCAATACTGATTATTAGGTAGTACATGATGGTAGCAAGAATACATAGGATAAATATACCTGATATAACTAAATCTAAATTAAATGTCTGTGAACCATACATAATTAAATATCCAATACCTGCTTTTGATACTAAAAATTCACCCATGATAACACCTATTAAGCACATACTTACATTTATTTTTAAAGTGTTTATAATGATAGACGTATTAGAAGGTATAATTAACTTTTTAAATATTTGTAGTTTATTAGCTTTTAAGGATTTCATTAACTTTATTTTAATATCATCTACACTTGTGAAACCTTGATAAATATTAATAATACTAACAATTACCGATATTAATAATGCCATGATGATAATTGCTTTCATACCGGAACCTGCCCAAATGATAATGATAGGTCCTAAAGCGATTTTGGGTAGGGAATTTATGATGGTAAGATATGGATCAATTACTTTAGCTATGTATTTATTCCACCACATAATACTAGCAATAATTAAACCAATAATAGTTCCTAGTATGAAACTAATACAGGTTTCCAAAGTGGTTATGTAAATATGTTTATATAAATTATTTGTTTTATGGAGATTGATAATACATGTTATTATTTTTTTAGGACTTGAAAAAATAAAAGGATTAATAATTTTTTTATCGGATAATATTTGCCATACTACGATGAATACTATGAATAGTAGTATTTGTGATATTCTTATTAAAAAATTGTATCGTTTTATTTTATTTAAATATCGTTTATGCTCTTCACTATACATGGTCTATCTCCTTCCATATCAATTCATAATAGTAGGGGAATTCTTTGGTTTTTCTATTATCAATTGGTGTTTTTTTGTCTGTTAAATTTATATCAACTATTCTTTTAATGGTACTTGGTCTAGATGAAAGAATAATGACTCTATCAGCCATACTTATTGCTTCAGCTATATCATGTGTGACCATAATAGCTGTTTTATGTTCTTCTTTAATGATGCGATATACATAGTCAGATATTGATAATCTTGTTTGATAATCTAAAGCCGAAAAAGGTTCATCCATAAGCAATAAATCTGGTTTAGTAGCTAAAGTTCTAATTAAAGCTACTCTTTGTTTCATCCCACCTGATAAGGACGTTGGATAACTGTTGATAAAACCTTTTAAACCATATTTTTCAAGTAAGTTTAAAACATAGTTTTTATCTTTTATTTTTTTGATTTCTAAACCTAACAGACAATTATCTAAGACTGTTTTCCAGTTAAATAGGGCATCTTGTTGTAACATATATCCTATTTTAATATCTTTATTGAATTTGATATCACCATCTGATTTATTATCCAAGGAACCTATCATATTTAAAATGGTACTTTTACCGCATCCAGATGGTCCTACAATAGCCACAAATTCACCTTCTTTTAAATTAAAACTAAAATTTTTGACAGCTAACGTTTCTATTTTAGGAGTGTGATATATTTTTTTTAGGTTTTTAATTTCTAATATATTCATGGTATCACCAGTATATATTATGTTGGCGTTGTTAAAATGACTGTGTTATCATTGCTAATAAAGGAATTTTATGTTATACTTTAGCATAGGTGTATGTATGAAGAATGTATTAAGATTTTTGTTATTTGAGTTAATATTGCTATATTATGAATTAGTTTTTAAAGTTATAAACTTTGGTTTTGACTTTAATATTTCTATTTTATATATTTTTATATTTACTTCTATTTTCGCTGTTTTTTTAACTTTAATATGTGGCTTATTTGGCCCAAAAGTAAACAAAATATTATCATATATATTATTAGGAATAGTTACTTTTTGGTTTTGTCTTGAGATTGTATTTAAAAATATCTTAGATGCTTTCTTTTCGTTATCTGTTTTACAGATAGCTGACCAAGCTGTTTCTTTTATGGATTCGGCAATGCAGGCTGTATTACGTAATGCGGGATATATGGCAATATTTTTAATTCCTATTATTTTGTTGATTATTTTTAGAAAAAAAATAGTATTTGAAAAGACGAATTTACGCGGTAATTTAATAGAATTAGGTGTGATGGTTATCCTTGTCTTAGGCACTTTTTTATATGCTTCACATAGTTCTGGAACTATTAATTCATTATTCTATAAGGTTGATAATTTGGATATGAATATGCGTCAACTCGGTGTTTTAGCTACTAATTATTTAGATGTTAAAAAAACGATTTTTGATTTTGTTGAAGATATAGATGCTTCACATTGGAATAATGGTGTTAGTGTTGATACAAAATATAATGTTTTGAATTATGATTTTGCTAAGTTATATGAAGAAACTAATAATACAAAAATAAAAAATATAACTAATTATGTTATGAATGATACTGGTACTAAACAAAATGAATATACAGGTTTATTTAAAGGTAAAAATTTAATATTCATTATGGCTGAAAGTTTTAATGAAATTGCTGTTGATGAAAGTATTACGCCAACATTATATAAATTAGTAAACTCAGGTTTTGTTTTTGAAAATTTTTATACGCCATATAATATGAGTACTATTGGTGGTGAATATCAGGATTTGACTGGTTTAATCGCTGATAGAGATGTTTTACCTACTTGGAGAACGGGTAAAAATACTTTTACATATGGTTTAGGTAATGTTTTTGAAAATCTTAATTATAAAGTTCAGGCTTATCATGATCATACATATAATTTCCAAGATCGCGATAAATATTTAAAGGCTGTAGGATTTAATAGTTATATGGCTAATGGTAATGGCCTTGAAAAGCGTATGTCTTTCCCATGGCCTGCTAGTGATTTAGATATGGTTAATGTAACAGTTGATGATTATATTAATAGTGAAGAACCTTTTATGACGTATTATGTTACGGTTTCTGGACATTTGGAATATAATTTTTTTGGTAATGCTATGGCGATAAAGAATAGTGATGATGTTTCTTCTTTACCATATAGTTATGCTGTTAAAGCATATTATGCTACGCATATTGAATTGGATAGAGCATTAGAATCTTTAATCAATAAACTTGAAGAAGCTAATAAATTAGATGATACTGTAATTGTTTTAGTTGCTGATCATTATCCATATGGTTTATCTTTAGATGATATAAATTCTGTTTCATCATATACTAAAGATAGTGTTATTGAAATTAATAGAAGTAATTTAATAATTTGGAATAATCAATTAGAAACTACTAGAATAACTAAGGTGGCTAGTCAAATTGATGTTATTCCAACTGTATATAACTTATTTGGTATTGAATATGATTCAAGATTGTTTATAGGTAAGGATATATTAAGTGATGAACCTGGTTTAGCTATCTTTTCTGATCGTAGTTGGGTTAGTGATGATGGTAAATATTTCGCAGCAAGTAATAAATTTGTTGCTAATAAAGAAGTATCTGATGACTATGTCGATATGGTTAATAATATTGTTGCCAACAAGATTAGTGTTAGTAGTTTGATTATGAGTTCTAATTATTATGATAGTATAAAAGATTATTTAAATGAATAAAAAATCTAGTTTAACTAGATTTTTTTGTGAAGGAATTATTAACTAACTTATCATAAGGAGCTCTTTTATCTAATTGATGGGCATTTTCAGCTATTTCTTGAATGTGATTAAAGTTTGTTTCTTCAATATAAGTAGTATCAAACCATGAATCATTATCGATATATCTTTGCATGATAGCTTCTAAATCATTTAACGATACATCTGGAAAATAAGGTAGTATAATACTAGCTATTTCTTTAGCAGTGTGTGTATGTGTATAATCTAAACCTTTTTGGATTGCTTTTGTGAAACCTTCAATTACTTTAGGATTGGCATCAATATAACTTTTTTTAGCATTATATGATGTATAAGGAACGATACCACCAAGTTCACCTAATGATGCTACAACATAACCATATCCTTGCTTTTCCATTTGTAAAGCATTAGGTTCAAATAGTGAAACGAAGTCACCTATACCACTTATAAATGCTCCTGGCATAGCGGCAAAAGCAATACTCGTATCGATAGTTAAATCTTTATTGACATCCATACCGGCTTCTTTTAGTATCCATTCTAAGGTCATTTCTGGCATACCAGCAATTCTACCACCAATTATTGTTTTGCCTTTCATATCTTCTAAGGTAAAGTTATCATATTTTTTTCTTGATACGATAAAACTACCATCACGTTTAGTTAAACCTGCAAAGTTAACTAAATAATCTTGTTCGCCATTGTTATATATGTATATGGTTGCTTCACTACCACAAAAACCTATTTGGGCATCTCCTGATAATATGGATGCAGCTACTTTATCAGCGCCACTAGTTAGAACTATTTCAACATCTAATCCTTCTTCTTCAAAATATCCTAAAGCGTGCGCTACATATTGTGGAGCATAAAAAACACTATGAGCAACTTCAGCTACTTTGATTTTTGTAAGATTTGAATTTTTTTTGTGATAAATTAAGCATGGTATAATAACTATAATAATGGTGATAAGTAAAAATATTTTTTTCAAATATATCATCCTTTCTAAGTTATTATATTCTTTAGATTATAAGGTGTGAAAAAAACCATTAGTAACTTACTAATGGTTCTAATTCTTTAACTAATTGTTTTTCGTTGCCATTTGATTTTTCTGTTTGTTTATCTTGAATATGCAATTTTTCTGTTAGTGTAAAGCTAATTGATCTTTTTCTTATAGACACATGTGTTACCTTAACTCTTACATAATCAGCTAGACGTATTTCTATACCAGAATTTATTCCTGTAACAGTATGATTTTTTTTATCAAAATAGTATAAATCATTTTTAATATCTCTTAGTTCAACTTTTCCAACAATACCATTTTCTAATCTTACGCTAACAAATTTAGGGCCAATGCTTATTATTTTACCATTGAAATATTCATTTTCATGTTTTTTCATATATTCAGCCATCTTTAATTTGACAGCTTCCATCTCAGCTTCATCAGCCGCTATTTCTTTTTCATTAACGTGTTCGCATATATTTGGTATTTTTGATTCGTTTTCTAAGAATACTCTTTCTGTTATATTGGGATCATTATATTCCTTCATTAACCGATGTGCTTCTAAATCCGGGAATCTTCTAATAGGTGATGTGAAGTGCGTGTATATATCAAAGCCTAAACCAAAATGTCCTATGTTATGTGAACTGTATGCGGCTTTTTTCATAATTGTAAGTAAATGAGGTGAAATAACAGAATAGTTACCTTGATCATATATTTGTTTAAATATTTTGTTTAGTTTATATTTATCAACATTCTGATAAGGTATTTCATATCCACTATCATATAAAATTTTTAAAACTTCTTCTAAATCTTTTTTATCTGGTTCTTCATGAATTCTAAAATAGAATGGTCGATATTCATAAGTTTCGGCTACTGTTTTATTAGCTGCTAACATAAAGTTTTCAATTATTTTTCTACCAGCTTTAACTTTTAATGGCTCAAATTTGATAGGAAAGCCATTTTCATCAGTAATTATTTTTACAGAATTATCTTTAAAATGTAAGTATCCGCCTTTTTGATAATTTTTATTTAAAATAAAGCTTAATTCATTGCATAGTTTTAAATTATCTACAAAATCTTCATAACCTTCAGGAATAATACCTTCCATAAGTATTTTGTCGACATCTTCATATGTCATTTTTTTCTTAGAGTTGATAACTGATTCAACAATTTTTGAATCAATAATATCACCATTTGCATTTATTTCCATGATGCATGACGTAGTTAAACGATCTTCGCCTTCATTTAGGGAACATATACCATTGGATAATTGGTGGGGTAGCATTGGTATTACTTTATCAATTAAATATACACTGGTAGCTCTTTCTAAAGCTTCATTATATAATGGTGTATCTTTTTTTACGTAATATGGTACATCAGCAATATGAACGCCTAAAATATAATTGCCTTTTTCGTTTTTACCAACACTTATAGCATCATCCATATCTTTGGTATCCGCGCCATCAATAGTGTATATTAATTTATCTCTTAAATCATATCTATCTTTAATTTCTTCTTCAGTTACTTTGGTAGGTATAGTCTCTAGTTGCTCTAATGAACTTTTATTAAATTCTATTTTAATAGCTTTAGATACGGCAATAATTCTTAAATCTATATCTGGATCATCAATATGACCAATTCTTTTAATAACCTTACAGGTATCTTTCTTTTCCATTTGTGTAACAACAATGTCACCATTTACATATTTAGAAATATCATTGATAGCAAATAGTTTTTTATTACTTTCTCTTGTATATAGTTTATTATTTTTAACTTCACATATAACTAATTCTTTTTCATATAAACGATAAACATTATTTGCACATACTAGAACTTTTTTCTTAACAAAAACGTCTAAAATTTCTGCTATCTGTTTGTCTGTTAGATTAGCTAAACTTTCGTTATCCTTTCTAATAGTATCGATTGTGTAATCAACGTTCGGTTTAAAATATTTTTTTTGTACTTTTACTTCCACAATTCTTCCCCCCTAATATCATTATAACATCTTTTTTTTTTTAAATGTACACATAAAATGATATTCATGTTATAATTAGACAAGGATGTGAGACATATGGATTTAACAACATTAAATGATAGACAAAAAGAAGCCGTTGAAATAGTAAATGGTCCTTTATTGATAATAGCTGGTGCGGGATCAGGTAAGACTAAGGTTTTAACAACAAAGATAGCTGATTTAGTTTTAAATGAGAATGTTTTACCACAAAATATTTTAGCTATAACTTTTACCAATAAAGCAGCTAAGGAAATGAAGATGCGTGTTTCAAATATGGTAGGTGTTTTAGCTAATCAAATACAAATATCAACATTCCATTCATTTGGTTTGGCTATCCTTAAAAAGCATTATGCGAAAATGGGATTAGATAAAAATTTCACGATTCTTGATAGTGATGATACTAATACGGTTATTAAAAATATATTAAAAAATATGAATGTCGAAGAGAACGCTAAAACAATCAAAAATATTATCAGTAATAATAAAAATAGTTTGATTGATAGTTATGATTATCAAAGATTTGTGAATACTGATTTTGATGAGACTGTTTTAAAAGTATATGAAAAATATGAGGAAAGATTAAAAAAGAATAACAGTGTTGATTTCGATGATTTATTATTTTTACCTATAAAATTATTTAAAAAATATGATGATGTTTTAAATGAATATCAAGAGCAATATAAATATATTTTAATTGATGAGTATCAGGATACTAATGAAGCACAATATATGTTAGCTAAAATGATTGCTTCTAAATATCAAAATATATGTGTAGTTGGTGATGATAGTCAATCTATTTATTCATGGAGAGGTTCTAATTATAAGAATATTTTAAATTTTGAGAAGGATTATCCTAAATGTAAAACAGTTTATTTAGAGCAGAATTATCGTTCTACTAAAACAATTATAAATGCTTCTAATGATTTGATTAAAAATAATATCAATCGTAAAGATAAAAATTTGTGGACGGATAATGAAGAAGGATCTAAAATTGAATATCATCGTTCTTTGGATGAAAGGGACGAAGCTTATTATGTTGTTAAAGAGATTAATAAGTTGATTGATGATGGTATTGATTATAAAGATATTGCGGTTCTATATCGAACTAATGCCCAATCACGTAATATTGAAGATGAGTTATTGAAAAACAACATTCCATATAATGTTGTTGGTAGTGTCCAATTCTATAATCGTAAAGAAATTAAGGATTTAATGGCTTATTTAAAATTAATATATAATCCACATGATGATTTAAGTTTATCAAGAATTATTAATGTTCCTAAAAGAAAAATTGGAGCTGCAACTTTAGAGAAAATAAAAGAAGATGCTTTAAATAATAATGTTTCATATTTTGAAGCTATTAAAGAAGGCAAAGAATTAGAGTTTAAAAATATTATTTTAGATTTAATAAATTTGAAAGAAGAATATACTTTAACTAAGTTTATTGATGTTGTTTTGGAAAAGACAGGATTGATAAAAGAACTAGAACAAGAAGATACTATCGAAAATGAAGTTAGAATTGAAAATTTAAATGAATTTAAATCAATAGCATATCAATTTGAAGAAAAATATGGTATAATTAGCCTTGAAGATTTCTTATCAGAAGTTAGTTTGGTTTCAGATGTATCAGAGTATAAAAACAATGAAAATCATGTTACCCTTATGACAATGCATCTAGCTAAAGGATTAGAGTTTGATAATGTTTTTGTTATTGGTTTAGAAGAAGGTGTATTCCCTCATGTTAATTCATTTAATAGTCAAGATGAATTAGAGGAGGAAAGAAGACTTTGTTATGTTGCTATAACAAGAGCTAAACATCGTTTATGGCTTGTTAATGCTATTAAAAGAACGATGTATGGTAATACAACTTGTAATCCTGTGAGTAGATTTATTAATGAAATTGATAGCAAATATATTCATTCAGATAAGGAACTTAAGACTAATACAGCAAGTCTTTCGAATAATATTGATGACAATGCTGATTATGTAGTTGGTGAACATATATTATTTGATCCATATGGTGAAGGTGTTATCGTAGCTATTAAAGACAAGGTTTTAACTGTTGCTTTTAAACATCCATATGGTATTAAAATGCTTATAAAAGGACATAAGAAGATAAGGAGAGTGTAAGTTATGGATATAAGAGACTTATATAAAAGTATAGATAGCTATTTATCTAAAGAAGTAACAATTTGTGGTTGGATTAAGAACCATCGTAAACAAAAAGATTTTGGTTTCATCGATTTCTTTGATGGTACATATTTTAAAAGTGTACAAGTCGTTTATGATAATAGTTTAGCTACATTTGATGAAATAGCTAAATTAAGAGTTGGATGCGCTATTAAAGTAGTAGGCACTGTTCAAAAATCAGTAGGCTCAGGCCAAGATTTTGAAATCTTAGCTAAAGATGTTATTTTGTTAGGTGATTGTCCAGAAGATTACCCTGTACAACCTAAAAGACATACAAGAGAGTTTTTAAGAGAGATTGCTTATTTAAGACCAAGAACTAACTTATTCCAAGCTGTATTTAGAGTAAGAAGTGTAGCTGCTATGGCTATTCATACTTATTTCCAAGATAAAGGTTATGTATATGTACATACGCCATTAATTACAACTACTGATTGTGAAGGTTCAGATCAAATGTTTAAAATTACAACATTAGATTTCAACAATATTCCAATGGTTGATGGTAAAGCTGATATGAGTAAGGATTTATTTGGTAAAAAAGCTTATGTAACTGGTACTGGTCAATTACATGGTGAAGCATTTGCTATGGCATTTAAAAAAATATATACGTTTGGTCCTACTTTTAGAACAGAGAATTCAAATACTAAAACACATGCTAATGAGTTTTGGATGATTGAACCAGAGATTGCTTTCTGTTCATTATCAGGACTTATGGATATTGAAGAAGAAATGCTTAAATATGTTGTAAAATATGTTTTAGATAAATGTCCTGATGAAATTGATTTCTTTGATAAATTTGTTGAAAATGGTTTAAAAGAAAAATTAACTAAATTAGTAAATTCTAATTTCACTAGAATAACTCATCATGATGCCGTTGATATTTTAAATAAAGCTAATATTGAATGGGCATTTAAACCAACATATGAAGATGATATTGCGAAGGAACATGAAACATACATTACAGAATACTTCAATGGTCAAGTATTTATAACTCATTG
>JAEEGL014337835.1_pt1 | contig 15971 bp, 7 predicted proteins | sample 9134231 | NCBI WGS metagenome assembly JAEEGL01 (sample SAMN16246548, study PRJNA631951) | gut metagenome | biome: gut microbiome; feature: rumen; material: fiber-attached | host: Bos | place: Iran: Karaj | collected 2018-10 | reverse complement strand
CCGGACGTCCAGCTCGTAGCGGCCCGGGGGGACGTTCGTGTAGGTGACGGAGCGCTGCTGTGCCTGGACCGTCCGCCAGCCGGCGTCGTAGCCGCGCAGCCGGTAGTCATAGACGATGCGCTGGGGGTTGGTGTATTCCGGAACGGAAAAGTCCACGGAGAAGAGGTCCACGCCCCGCGGGACCGTGATCCGGGAGGCTTCCGAAATATGCTTGTCGATGAGGTTGTCGTAGCCTGCGTCCGGGTCGTAGGCGATCTCCTTGTCGAGCAGCGTCAGCCGGGTCAGGGAGACCTGCGGGACCTTGTGATCGCCGCTGTCGATCAGCAGGGGAGAGAAACTGGTAACGCCGCCCGTGCCGCCGAAATAGAGCCGCCCGGACGGGGCCTTGAAGGCTGCACCGGAGCGGAATTCATTGCCTTGGAGGCCGTCGGTGGCGTGGTAGCTCGTGACCTTGCCGGTCCGCGGCGACAGGCGCGACAGGCCGCTTGCCGTGGAGACCCAGACCTCTCCGCCCGCGGTGCAGAGGATGTCGCGGATGACGTTGTTGGCCAGGCCGTCCTGTTCGGTGTATTGCTTGATTTCCTTGGTGTCTTCATCGACGCGGAAGAGGCCCTCTTCCGTGCCGAACCATTTCGCCCCGTCGGGGCTGCTGCCGATGGCGTAGATGCGCGTCGGGGCGTCGCTGTCCGGCTGGATGTCATAAGGAACGATCCTGCGGGCGGCGGGGTCGTAGCACTGGGGGCCGTTGTAGGTGCCTACCCAGAGCAGGCCGGAGGCGTCGATGTGAAGGGTGCTGATCCAGCGGTAGTCGTCGGCGACCAGCTGTCCCGCCAGGCGGCGCGTGCGCGCGTCGATGATGGCCAGGCCGGCGCCGTAGGTCCCTACATAGAGCAGGTCCCGCGCGGAATCATAGGTGAGGGTGCGGATCCGCTCGGTGCCGATCTTGTCGGCTTCAGGGAAGCGTTTCAGCACCCCGGCGGAATCCACGAAATACAGTCCGCCCAGGAAGGTGCCGACCCAGATGGTGCCGTGGCTGTCGCCCGTGATGGCCATGATGGCATTGTTGCTCAGGGCGGAGTTGTCCCGGTTATAGACGCGCTCGGGACTCCGGGCGTCCAGCGGTTTGCGGAAGAGGCCGGCGCCGTCGGAGGCGACCCAGAGAGACTGGCCGTCCTCATAGATGGACATGATGCAGGCGCTGTTCTCGCCCGGGAGGCCGCGGCTGCTGCACCCGATCCAGGAGAAGCCGAACATCGACTTGGGGGCGACCAGGATGCCGGTCTGGTAGAGACCCAGCCAGATGTTGCCCTGCGTGTCTTCGAACATGGACGTGACCTTCAAGGCGCCCGTGTCCCGGCGGATCGAAGAAAGCGTGGCGGGGCGGATCTCCTCCGTGCGCGGGTCGAAGAAGAGCAGGCCGCCGTTCTCGTTGCCGACCAGGAAAGGCCGGCCTTCGTCCGGGCTCGCCTGGTTATTGAAGAGGATGGAGGACGCCGTCAAGGCGGCCGCCTGTTTTCCGCGCGCTTTCCGGATGACGCCCCCTTCGGCCGGATTGCAGAACAACAGGCCGTCCGAACTCCCGATCAGGAGTTCTCCCGAAAGAGGGTCCACGGCGATGTCGCCGAGGCGGATGTGGTCGGCCTTCCGGATCAGTTCCGGACTCCAGGTGATTCCCGCTGCCGGCTCCAGGCTGTCGGCGTCCAGGACCACCGCCAGGCCGTTCCCCTCGGGAAAAATCCACAGGCGTCGCGCGGGATCCAGATACAGATTGCGGATGTATTCGGTCGGCAGCTGGCCGTAGAGCTTCTCGCGCCTATCGGACAGGATCTGCCGGCTGTCCCGGTCGATGACATAGATGCCGTTGCCGCTCATGGCGACAAAGATGCTGCTGCCTCCGCTGCGCCCCGGCACTTCCAGGATGCGGCTGATATACTGGCTGGAAGCCTGCGAGCGGTCGTCCTGGAAATCGAAGCGCGAGAAACGATTGTATTCCGACTCGAAGATGTTCAGCCCGTTCGCGGTCCCGACCCATTTGGTGCCGCGGCCGTCTTCGAGGATATCGAGAATGGAAGAACTGGTCAGCGAGTTGTCTTTCTCCCTTTCGTGGCGGAAGGTTTCGAAGCCCACGCCGTCGAAACGGATCAGGCCTCCCTCGGTGCCGATCCAGATGAAGTCGCGCCGGTCCTGGTAGATGCGGTTGATCTGCGAATTCGGCAGGCCGGATTCCGGGGTATACAGGCGCGCGGTCTGCGCTGCGGCCGGAGGCAGGAGGGCCAGAAAGAAGGTAGAAACCAGGAGAATATAGTTCTTTTTCATTTTCGTTCCATTTGGTACAAAAATACTAATTGATTTGAACATTCAATAATTATGATACAAAATTGACAACATGTGTTACACGAATCGCGCAGGTCCTTTTATAAATATGATACATTTGCACTATTGTTTGCAATCAACCAAACCATTAACAGTTTTTCTACTATGCAATTAAACCTAAAGAAAACGCTTGCAGTCGTGGCTTTGTGCCTGTCGGCGCCGTTCTTCGCCCTTGCGCAGAACATCAACGTCAGCGGTACGGTCACGGACAAGAGCGGAGAGACCATCATCGGCGCAGCCGTGATGGTCGTTGATTCCACGAACGGCGCCGTCACGGGTGTCGATGGAACGTATTCCCTTCGGGTGAGTCCGTCTGCGATCCTCGAAGTCTCGTGCATCGGCTACCAGACCGTGCGCGTTCCCGTCCAGGCACGCAGCCGCATCGACATCGTCCTCGAGGAGGATGCCGAACAGCTGGAGGCCACCGTGGTCATCGGTTATGGTACTGCGCGCAAGTCGGACGTGACCGGATCCATCGTGTCGATGGGCGGCAACGAACTGCGCGAGATCCCCGCCAATGACGTTACCCACGCCTTGATGGGCCGCGTCGCCGGTGTGGACATGCAGTCCACTTCCTCCAGGCCGGGCGCAACCGCTACCATCCGTATCCGCGGCGAACGTTCCCTCTCCGCTTCGAACGATCCGCTCATCGTGCTGGACGGCATTCCGTTCATGGGAAGCCTTTCGGAAATCTCAACCAACGACATCAAGAGCATCGACATTCTCAAGGATGCCGCTTCGACGGCTATCTACGGTTCCCGTGGTGCCAACGGCGTCATCCTCATCACCACGTATAAGGGAACGGTCGGCCAGGCCCCGATGGTGTCCTTCAATGCTTACGCTTCCCTGAAGACCCCGATCAAGTATCCGATGATGACCGGCGCCAAGTATGTCCGCCTTCGTCAGATGGCCGGAAAATACGTGAACTCCCTGGACGAATCGGACAACACCACGACGGACTGGCAGGACATGGTGCTGCAGAACGGCTACACCCAGAACTATGAGGTGAGCGTCACCGGTGGCACCAAGGGCGGCAGCTACCGCTTCGGTACATCCTATTTCAAGGATCAGGCGACCCTGCCCACGCAGGCGTACAACCGCATCTCCCTGAACGGCAGCATCGACCAGAAGATCGGCAACTACTTCCAGGTCGGGTTCTCCACCAATACCCAGTACGGTGCCAATACCGGTAACCAGGTTGGCCTGAACCTGCAGCTCTCCCCGCTCGTCAATCCGTATAACGAAGACGGTTCCCTGAAGACCCGCGTCGACATGCCTATCGACGCCAGCTGGTATATCTGGGACACCGACCGCATCAAGAAACTGACCGACGCCGGCCTTTATGTCAGCGAGTCCAACACGATTAGTACCTACAACAACGGTTTCATCAAGTTCAACTTCCCCTGGGTCGAAGGCCTGTCCTTCAAGGCCAGCGTCGGTCTGAACTACCGCCGCAACCGGGGAGGTTCCTTCACCGGCCAGGGTATCGGCGAGACGACCGACACGTCGCCGAACTCCGCCTCCTGGTCCTTCAGCGAGAATTTCAACTGGACGGTCGAGAACCTGTTGTCCTATGACCGCATCTTCGCCGGCAAGCACCGCGTCAATTTCGTGGCCCTATATTCCGCCGAGCAGACCACGTCCAACGGCCAGAGCCTCAGCGGCAAGAACATCCCGAACGAGCTCTTCCAGTACTACAACATCGGTTCTGCCCTGGCTACCGACATCACGGTCAGCAACGGCAGTTACACGCAGTACGGCCTGATGTCCTACATGGCCCGTCTGATGTATTCTTATGACGACCGCTACATGATTTCCTTGGCCGTCCGTTCGGACGCTTCCTCCCGTCTGGCCCCCGGCCACCAGTGGCACACCTACCCGGCCGTGTCCGTCGGTTGGAACATCCACAAGGAGCCGTTCATGATGGGCGCCTCCAGCTGGCTGGACGAACTCAAGCTCCGCGTCGGCTACGGCGTGACCTCCAACCAGGCCGTCTCGCCTTATTCCACCCTCGGTTCCCTGTCCACCAAGGTGTACAACTTCAACGAGGATAAATATGCCACCGGCTATTATGTGTCTTCGCTTCCCAACACCGAACTCGGCTGGGAGTATTCCAACACCTGGAACTTCGGTCTGGACTATTCCTTCTTCAAGGGCCGCCTCCGCGGTACCATCGAGTACTATCGGGTTGACACCAAGGACATCCTCCTCAGCCTGAGCCTGCCCGCGACGGCCGGTGTGTCCCGAACCACCGCCAACATCGGTGCTACGCGCAACCGGGGTATCGAGTTCACGGTCAACGGCACCATCCTCGAGAAGGGCGACTGGCGCTGGGATGCCGGCTTGAACATCTATGCCAACCGCAACAAACTCGTCGCCCTCGCGGACGGTACGACCGAGGACAAGGGCAACCGCTGGTTCGTCGGCTATCCTCTCCAGTGCCTCTACGACTATGAGTATGACGGCCTGTGGCAGGAGAACGATCCGTACATGGATATCCTCGAGCCCAGCCGGGTCGATGCCGTGACCGGTTACAAGGGATCGCTCGGTATGATCAAGGTCAAGTACCACGGAGATTACAATGCCGACGGGTCCCCGACCCGCGCCATCAACTCCAACGACCAGGTGCCGCGCAGCGCCGAAGCCCTTTTCTTGGGCGGCTTCAATACCCGCGTCGCCTGGAAGAACCTCGACCTGAGCATCATCGGCGACTTCCAGGCCGGCGGCGTCTTCCTGTCCTCGCTCCATACGGGCTATGACAACCTGATGAGCGGCCGCCGCGGCCAGATCGATGTCGATTACTGGACGCCGGAGAATCCGAACGTCAAGTACCCGCGTCCTGGTTCCACCATTTCCACCGACTCGCCCAAGTACGCGTCCCTGATGGGTCATTTCGACGGCACCTATGCCAAGATCCAGACCATCACGCTCGGTTACACCATGCAGCGCCTGCCGTTCTTCCGCCGGCTGGGTGTCAGCAACCTCCGGGTTTATTTCACCGCCCAGAATCCGTTCGTGATCTACTCCGCCTTTACGAAGGAAACCGGACTCATCCACCAGGGTAATGCCCGTTCCAGCCGCATGGCGAGCTTCTCCAACAGCACTCCGCAGACGCACAACTATCTGCTCGGTATCAATCTGACTTTCTAACAGCGCAACGATATGAAAAAGATATTCAACCTTTTGCTTGTTCTCGGCGGCACGCTGGTCCTGTTCGCATCTTGCAACAAGATTCTTGAGGAGCACCCGAAGACCATTTACACGCCCGATTATTTCGGCACTCCTGCCGGCGTGGAAGGTGGTCTGACCGCCCTGTATTCCCACCTGCGCGACGTGTACGGCGATCCGTACACCTGGTCCGACCTCGAAGCCGCCACCGACGAGACTACGTTCTCGAACAGCGGTTTCCGCAGCAACGACTTCTCCACCGGAGCTCACGTGACGGCCGACAACTGCCCGAAGTCCGGCTTCTGGAACTACACTTATATCAACACCGCCAACGGTATCATCGAGAATGCGACCGAGGCCGGCATGTCCGAATCCCTGATCGCGGAGGCGCGTTTCTTCCGGGCGTTCTATTACTTCGACCTGGTCCGCATCTTCGGCGGCGTGCCGCTCGACCTGGGCTCCGGCGAACTGGCCTTCAACACCAGCGCCGTCCGCATCTCGACCCGCAACACCGTGGAAGAGGTTTACAAGAAGTGCATCTTCCCGGATCTGGAGTATGCCCTGCAGAACATTCCCGACAAGCCCCGTATCGGCGGCGCCCTGTCCAAGACGGCCGTGCGCATCCTCCTGTCCCGTGCCTACCTGACCTATGGCTGGTGGCTGGAAAACCCGAAGGGCCTTCCTACCTATCCTGAGTGCACCCGCAACTCCGGCGATGCGAAGACCTACTTCCAGAAGGCGTATGACCTGGCTGTCCAGGGCATCGAGAACCCCGGTCCGTACGGCCTGGAGTCCTCCTTCTACAAGGTGTCCCTCGGTTCCAACGACTACAACAAGGAGCAGGTCTTCTACTCCGACCGTACCGAAAAGTCCGCCCAGTACAACGGCGCTCCGATCACCGGCTGGGATCAGGGAACGAATTTCGTCTGCTGGTTCCACCAGTGGAACTATTCCGCGGTGACTTGCAACGACGATACCGGCAAACCCACCAACCCGACCCTGCGTACTGACGATCAGTTCCTGGGCCGTCCGTGGACGCGTCTTGCTCCTACGCACGAAGCGCTGCACACCTTCACGGATATTGACATGGACTCCCGTTTCGACGGCACCTTCACCTGGATCTACCGCACCAACTGGGATCAGTTCGGCGCTTCGACCCAGTGGGTCGAGGGCCCGCACGGCAACCATATCGGCGTCAAGGAGCCTTTCGTGGTCTTCCTTCCTTATGAGGATACGGATGTGCAGTATCCCGAAAAGTTGAGCGGCAACCTCGTCGGCCAGGGCTTCGGCGTCAAGGACGGCGTGGATTCCTACGTCATCGACCTGCGCGGCATCAACCGCTTCACCTATCCGGGTCTTTGGAAGCAGGGACCGTACCGCACCAACACCGGTTCTCCGGCCGGCGCCGGCGAAGCGAACGTCGGTTCGACGCGTCCGTACATCATCTACAAGTTCTCCGAACTGTACTTCATCGCCGCGGAAGCCCAGATCAAGGGCGCTTCCGCCCAGGCGGGCAAGACGGCCTACGACCTGATCAACGTGATCCGCGCCCGTGCCGCCAAGTGGGAGTACAAGAACAACGAGAAGCAGGCCTACTCCGCCGACTTCAGTGCTGAACTGACGGCGAAGACCCCGAACCCCGTGACCATCGACTTCCTCCTGGACGAGCTGCTCCGCGAATACTACGGCGAGGGCAAGCGCTGGTTCGACCTGGCGCGTACCCAGCAGTGGCTGGAGCGTGCGCTCACCTACACGATCACGGAGACGCAGACCACGCACAAGCCTGTGACGAGCACCCGCGACATCATCGAGCTGAACTACATGAATCCGATTCCGCAGAGTCAGATCAACGCGATGCAGATGGATGAGGCGGAGAAGAAAGCCTACCAGACTCCTGGCTACTGGTTGGAATAATAATAATGATTGGTGGAGAGAGGAGACCGCGGAAGCGGTTTCCTCTTTCTTTTTAAAAACCTGGCACGATGATCAAAAAACTGTTATCCATCGGTCTTGCCGGCCTCCTGCTGGCTGTCTCCGTCCATCTTTACGCCGCTCCGCTGCGCCGTCCGATCGGTCCGGATCAGCCGATGTGGCTCATCCATATCGACACTTGGAACCAGGCCGATCCGCAGAAGATCATCGACATGGTCCCGGAGGACATCCGGCCCTATGTCGTCTTCAACCTGTCGCTCTCCATCAACCACCGGGAGGACCGCTGGCTGCAGGTCGAGTACGGTTATGAGACAGCCAAATCCTGGCTCCGCACCTGCGCGGAAAACCGCGTTTGGGCGATGGTCCAGCCCTCGTCCGGAGCGTTTTGCCATTTTCCCGACGGAGACATGACCATCTTCGAAGAATTCTTCCGCGACTATCCCAACTTCCTGGGATTCAACTACTGCGAGCAGTTCTGGGGCTTCGGCGACCCGTACGGGGTCACCTTCGAGCAGCGCCTGGACCACTGGGCGGACCTGATGGAACTGAACGTCCGCTATGGCGGCTACCTCACCTGGAGCTGGTGCAACTCCTATTATGACGCGGACCGCAACCCCATCGCCCTGATGAAACGGAGCCCCCGCCTGCGCCAGCTGCTGCTGGATCATCCGGAGAATTTCATCGCCTGTGAGAAATACACGATGAACCATGGTTTCCACGAGAATGAAAGCGTCACGCTGGGTGCCTGGCTCGGCGGCTACGCCGGCCAGTATGGCACCCGCTTCGACGAGTGCGGCTGGCGCGGAAGTTCCTTCCGGGAGACTTTCCCTGTCTCGGCCGGGCCGGCTCCCGTGCTGGAGCACCTGCTGCTGACGGGCCAGACCGTTGTGGACGGCCCGGAGACCATCCCGAAGCAGGTCTGCCACGAAATCGAACCGGCTCCCGCAGACGGCGGTTTTCTGTCCCGCCGGTGGGAGTTCTACCCGCAGTTCCAGAATATCTATTTCGATATTTTCCACAAGATTCTGGACGGGACCGTTCGGCTGCTGACCCGGCAGGAGGTGCTGGACCGCACGAAGCTGGCCCTGATCCACGACGTCAACGTCGAATCCGACGACCGGGACGTGCTGCGGGCCAATTACATCACGCCCGAAACGCTGTATGACGGGCTCTACAAGATGCCCGGCGACGGCACCTGGCTGCGCCAGCATTCCTGGTTCAAGAGCACGGGACGTTACGCTGCCATTCCGGTGGTCTATACGCTGGCGGACGAAACCGCCCGCTCCATTCCGGTGCAGGTGAAGGTCTCGGAGTATGCCGCCCGCTGGCCTTCGGAGCAGGACAAGGTGCGCGAATTCGATGCACTCTATCCGCAGGAGTACACGGGCAACGCCTATGCCGGACGCGCGGACAACTGCTGGATCATCTACAACCCCTTCAAGACCGGCCAGAGCGCCGGGGCTGCCATTCCGCTGAAATACAACGGATGTGACCGGCTGGAGGTCCGCCTCCCGCGCTACTCGACCCTGCTGGCCAAGGAATACGGTGACCGTATCTGCCTGTATTTCAATAACTACGACAACGCCCTCGCCCAGGCCCGTACGGACACGGTCCGGATTACGGGGATCCGGGGAAAAGCCCGTTATACCGTCACGGACCGGTTGACGCCACTCGCGCCCGGAGATGCCCCGGCACAGGTCTCTTCCGAGCAGAAAGGCGGGACGCTGACGCTGTACGTCAGCCACAACGGCCCGCTGGATATCGACATCCGTTGCAAGGGCCGCTCCAAGGGGCGCCTGACGGGATTCAAGGAGGCGGTCCTGGCCGTTCCTGCCATCCCTCCGGTTTACGAAGGGCCCTTCCAGTACGAAGCGGAGAACTTTGATTACAAGGGGATCGCTTCCAATATCACCAACGGCGTGGGCAAGCCGGTGCGGGACTATACGGCGCAGGGCTACCTCGACTTCGGAGGCCGGTCCGATGCGGCCATCCGCAAGGGCGTCCGCGCCCTGTATAACGGGCAGCAGGCCCTCACCCTCCGGTACCAGGCTCCCGACGGGCCCCGCGTGCTCCGGTTCACTGTAAACGGCCGGACGAAGGAGGCCGAACTGCCGGCCACCCAGGATGACGGGTGGGGCACAGTGACCCTACCGGTAAGCCTGAGAGCCGGGGACAACCTGTTGGAAATCAGCGCGGCCGCATCTTCGGAGAAGACCCTGCTGCTGGACAACGTAATCATAGAATAAACCCGCAGGATCCGGAGAGGAGCGCTTTTTCTTCTTTTGAGAAGTGCTGAAAAAAACGCATCTTTGCACTATATATATGAAGAAACCGCAATTACGCACCGGCCTCCTTGCCGCGGCCTTGGCTTTCCTGGGGTCGTGGGGATTCTTTCTGTTCGCCTATCCGTACCACCTGATGCGCCGCGAACAGTTGAATCTGTTCCTGTTCGACGGGGACTATATCCGCCAGACCTATCACGGGCTTGGCTTTCTGGCCCGTTTCGTGAGCGATTTCCTGGAGCAGTTCTTCGTAGTACCTGTGCTCGGCTCGCTCATAGTGGCGCTGCTCTTGACGGGAATCGGCGTGCTGGTGTACCGGATCTGCCGGCATGCCTTGGGCAAGTGGCCGTCCCTGGCCGTCGCCGCCCTGTTTTTCGGATGGTCGTTCCTGCGGGAGACGGGCAATTTCTACCAGACCCGCTACACGGTGGTCGTGCTGATGTATCTTTGCTGTGTCCTGCTGGCGCTGCAGTTCCGGAGGGTCTGGCTCCGTCCGGTCGCGGCCACCCTGCTGCTTGCGGTGGGGGCCTGGGCCCTCGGGTCCCCGTTCCACCCGAATTACGGAAAAGCGTGGGGGGTGCCCAGATTCGATTATGAACGCGTGTTCGGCCTGGATGTGGAAACCGCCCGGGAGAATTGGGACCAGGTCCTCCGGCTGTCGGAAGTGGACCTGTATATGGAGGAAGCGAGCTATTGCTATAATCTGGCCATTGCGATGAAGGGCCGCCTGGGCGACGACCTGCTCAACCATTCGCAGAACCACCACTATGCCCTTCTGTTTCCGGCTTCTTCGGAGAATTCCATCTTCACCAACGCCATGGTCGGTGAGGTGTGGTTCCACCTGGGGGACATGACGGTGGCCGAGCAAAGTGCCATCACCTCGCTACAGGCTTCTCCCAAGCACACCGGCGCACGTTTTCTGCTTCGTCTGGCCCGGGTGAACCTGATTTCCGGGGAGGATGGGGCCGCGCAGAAATACCTGAACCTGCTGAGCAGGACGCTATTTTACGGCAAATGGGCCCGGAGCATGATGCCCGGCCGCCAGGACGAGGCCGTCCGTGCGCAGCTCGCCGAAGCGCGCTCGCACCTGACCAGCAAGGACTTCGTCCATCAGCTGGAACGCCCCCGGGAGATCCTGCTCGGCCTGCTGGAGGCGGATCCGGACAATGACCTGGCCCGTAATTACCTGTTTTGCTATGACCTCCTGTGCTACGATCTGGACGCTTTCATGCAAGAGTATGAGCAGCACAGGATTGATGCCCGCCTGTACCACGAAGCCATCCTGATCTGGCTCAGCCAGCACGGCAGGCTGACGCCGGAGCAGGTCTCCTTCTTCGGGGTGGATCTGGCGACCGTCGACCGGATGAACCGTTTCGGCCGGACCCCCACCAAATACAAGAACACCTACTGGTATTACTACCTGAAAGCGATGAATGCGCAATAAGCCATGCGGAACAAGCTATCATACCTGTTATTGGCCGCCCTGGCGTGTCTGATGCTGCCGGGCTGCGGCGGTCGGGACTATTTCAGCGCGGCGGACGGAAGTGCGGGGCCGCTGGTGATCTATCCGGACTACAAGGACGTGACGGTGCCGGTGAATATCGCCCCCTTGAATTTCCGCTATGCGATGGACGGCGTCCGCAAGGCACGGACCACCTTCACCCTCGGGGACAAGCGCGTGACGATCCGGGGCGCCGAGGTCGAATGGCGGCCAGGTGCCTGGAAGGCCTTCCTGTCCGGTGCGGCCGGGCAGACCGTTACGGTGGAGGCGGAAGCCTTCGTGGACGGCAGGCAGGTCTCCGACCACTGGTCGGTCTTTGTCAGCGAGGATGCGGTGGACGGCTATCTGACCTACCGGCTCATCGAACCGTCCTACCACATGTACAACGAAGTGTCCATCCGGGAGCGCTGCGTGGAGAACTTTTCCGAGACGATCATCTGTGACTACCGGCAGGTGGATGACGCCTGCATGAACTGCCATGTCCACGGGCAGTCGCGGGGGGATTACTCCCTGTACTACATTCGCGGCCCCAAGGGCGGTTCCATCCTGAACCGGGACGGAAAGCTGCGCAAACTCACCCTCTCCACGCCCGGCATGCTCTCCGCCACCGTCTATGGGGAACTCCATCCCGACGGCCGTTTCGGCGTCTTCTCCACCAACATCATCCTGCCGAGCTTCCATACCCTGGCGGGCATGCGTATGGAAGTCTATGACACGGCGTCCGACCTGACGGTCGCGGACTTTGACAACAACGTGATGATCAACGTCCCCCACGTGGCCCGCGGGGACAAGTTCGAGACCTTTCCCTGCTTTTCCGCCGACGGCAAATCGGTGTTTTACTGTGTCGCCGACTCGCTTTCGCTGCCGAAGGAGGTCATGGACGTCCGGTATGACCTGGTCCGGGCGGATTTCGACCCGACAAGCGGGCGGATCGGCGAACAGGTGGACACCGTCTGGAGCGCCCGGGCCCACAATGCTTCGGCCTGCCATCCGAAGGCTTCGCCGGACGGCCGCTGGCTGATGTTCACCGTGGCCGACTACGGCACCTTCCCGCTGTTCCATCCCGAGACCACCCTCTGGCTGGCGGACCTGCAGACCGGACAGACGTGGCCGCTGGACGACATCAAGGGGGACAAGTCGGACTCCTATCACAGCTGGTCTTCGGACGGCCGCTGGTTCGTCTTTGCGAGCAAGCGCGGGGACGGGCAGTACGGCAAACCCTATTTCTGCCACCTGGACGCGGACGGCCGGCCGACCAAGCCTTTCGTGCTCCCGCAGCGCTCGGCGCACTTCTATACCTACAATCTCAAGTCGTTCAACATCCCCGACCTGGGCCGTTCTTCCACGGGCATGACCGTGCGGGATGCCCGGCGGATGTGCAGGACGCCCAATGAAGAGTTCACTCAAGCGGAATAAACAATACCCGAATATGCATAAAATCCTCTTTCTGACCTCGTTGGCGGGCGCCATGCTGCTGTCCGCCTGCAGCCGCCCCGTGCCTGTGGAGCAGGACGGGTCGGAGCTCTGGCTTGCTGCCGGACGCCCTTATGAAGAAGTTCTCGCCTCCGTGAAGGCGAACATCAACCCCGCCCTGCCGGCGGAAGGTTTCCACATCTATGACGCGGTCGGGCAGCGCTGCATCGAGGCGGGTTCCGAGGCGGGCCTGCGCTATGGCGTGTATGCCTTGCAGCGCGCCGAGGTGCTGGGCCAGGCCGGCCCGGGCTTCGAGCTCCGGGAGGCACCCTATTACGACCTGCGCCTGCTCAACCACTGGGACAACCTGGACGACAGCGTGGAGCGCGGCTATGCCGGCAGGTCGATGTGGGAGTGGACCTCGTCCGCGATTCCCGAAGCGCGCATCCGCCATTACGGCGAACTCTGCGCCTCCGTCGGCCTGAACGGCGCGGTGCTCAACAACGTGAACTCCAACCCCCTCGTCCTCGACGCCGAACACATCGCCCGCGTGGCGAAGATCGCGGACATCCTCCGGGAATACGGCATCAAGACCTACCTGTCCATCAAATGGACGAGCCCCATCGCCCTGAGCGGCCGCAAGAGCGGCGACCCGCTGGATCCGAAGGTACGCAAGTGGTGGAAGGACAAGGCGGCCGAGATCTACCAAGCCATCCCCGACTTCGGTGGCTTCCTCGTGAAGGCGAATTCCGAAGGCCAGGCCGGCCCGCAGGATTACGGCCGGACGCACGCCGACGGCGCGAACATGCTGGGCGAGGCCGTCGCCCCGTACGGCGGCATCGTGATGTGGCGCGCCTTCGTGTACAGCCCCACCAGCCCCGACCGCGCCAACCAGGCCGTCGAGGAGTTCCTGCCGCTGGACGGCAAGTTCGCGGACAACGTGATCGTGCAGATCAAGAACGGTCCCGTGGACTTCCAGCCGCGCGAGCCCTTCAGCCCGCTCTTCGGAAAACTCAAGGACACGAAGATGATGATGGAGTTCCAGGTCACGCAGGAGTACCTCGGCTTCTCCAACCACCTCGCCTATCTGGGCACGATGTGGGAGGAGTGCCTGAAGTCCGATACCTACCGCGACGGCCCCGGCACCCCCGTTTCCAAGACGATCACGGCCATCGCCGGCGTCGCCAATACCGGGCAGGACCCCAATTTCTGCGGCTACGTGTTCGCGCAGGCCAACTGGTACGCCTTCGGGCGCCTGGCCTGGAACCCGGAACTCGGCGCGGACCAGATCGCGGACGAATGGATACGCCAGACCTTCCTCAAGCCGGAGGGGATGTCCGAGAGCGCCTTCGCGCAGAAGTTCGTCCGTCCGGTATCCGATATCCTGATGAGCTCCCGCGAGGCCGTCGTGAACTATGAGATGCCGCTCGGATTCCACCACCTCTTCGGCGGTACGCACTACGGTCCGGCACCCTGGGACCGCCTGGGCCGTCCGGACTGGACGCCTGCCTACTATCACAAGGCCGACTCGCTGGGCATCGGTTTCGACCGCACGCCCACCGGCTCCGACAACGTCCACCAGTACAACGAGCCGCTTACCTCGACCTATGCCGACCTGGCCACCTGCCCGGAGAACCTCCTGCTCTGGTTCCACCATCTGCCCTGGGACTACAAGATGTCCTCGGGCCGCACGCTCTGGGACGAGATCTGCCTGCACTACGACACCGGTATCCGCCAGGTCGAGGAATTCCGCCGCATCTGGGACGGCCTGGAGCCGTATGTGAGCCCCGCCCTGTTCGCCGAGGCGAAGCGCAAGCTCGAGATCCAGCAGCACGACGCCGAATGGTGGCGCGACGCCTGCGTGGGCTATTTCCAGACCTTCTCGAAGCGGCCGCTTCCGTCCGACGTCCGTCCGCTCCGCCTGCCCATCGACTCGCTGGAATTCCACCAGCTGAAGTCCGACGAGCTGGGGATGCCGGTCTTTGACGAGGAACTCCGCGCGGTTATCCTCCCTCCGCGCAGGATGATGCGCCGTTAACAATAAAGACTTGTCCATGAAGAAGATACTGCTTTCCCTCGCGCTGGCGGCCGGACTCCTGGCGAGCGCCGGCGCCCAGACGCGCGACTGGGTCACGACCTGGGCCACCGCCCTGCAGATCGCCGAGCCGCACAACAACCCGCCCGCACCCGGCCTTGCCGGAAACTCTTTCCGCCAGATCGTCCAGGTGTCCATCGGCGGCAAGTCGCTGCGGCTGCACCTGTCCAACCTGTTCAACGAGGACGAGACCGAGATCCTCGGGGTGGAGATCGCCCGGGCGGCCACGATGGGCGCGAGCCCGGAAATCCTGCCCGGCTCCACCGTAGAACTGACGTTCGGCGGCCGCCGCTCCTTCACGATGGCGCCCGGCGAAGAGGTTGTTTCCGACCCTGTGCGCTTCAAGCTCGCCGAGCGCGAGAACCTCGCCATCACGATCCACTACGGCAAGATCTCCGCGACGCGCCTGACGAGCCATCCCGGCTCGCGTACGACCTCGTACATCGCCGCCGGCAACACGACGGACTTCTCCGCCCCCGCGGCGAAGACCGACCACTGGTACACCATCAGCGCCATCGACGTCAAGCCCCGCCGCCGCAGCGCCGCCATCGCCGTGCTGGGCGACTCCATCACGGACGGCCGCGGCACCACCACCAACGGGCAGGACCGCTGGACCGACCAGCTGTCCCGTTCGCTGCTGCAGGACCGCAGGACGCGCAACCTGTCCGTGCTGAACTTCGGCCTGGGCGGCAATTGCATCCTGCGCGGCGGCAACGGCCCCACGGCCCAGAGCCGCTACGCACGCGACCTCTTCGGCCCTTGCGGAGTGAAATACATCATCCTCTTCGAGGGTACGAACGACCTGGGCGGCAGCCGGGACGGCGTGCAGACGGCCGAGCAGATCAAGGCGGTCTTCCGGGACATCATCCGGGAGGCGCACAGCCGCGGCATCAAGGTGTACGGCGCCACGGTGACCTCTGCGGTGGGCAGCTTCTATCAGCGGGCCGGCGAGCACGAAAAGGGCCGCCAGGCGCTCAACGCGTGGATCCGCGAGAGCGGCGAGTTCGACGGGGTGATCGACTTCGACAAGATCACCGCCGGACCGGACGATCCGACCCGCATCAATCCGGCCTTCCTCTTCGAGAACGACTGGTTGCACCTGAACGCCGACGGCTACCGCCTGATGGGCACGAGCATCGATCGGAGTCTGTTTTATTGATTTCTTACGGAGGTTTTGCTATTTTTGTGCAAATGCCTCGTCTGAAAT
>JAEEGL010916628.1_pt1 | contig 15971 bp, 15 predicted proteins | sample 9134231 | NCBI WGS metagenome assembly JAEEGL01 (sample SAMN16246548, study PRJNA631951) | gut metagenome | biome: gut microbiome; feature: rumen; material: fiber-attached | host: Bos | place: Iran: Karaj | collected 2018-10 | reverse complement strand
GCTGTATACTTCTTCGATGACTTCAGGTTCTGCTGCCGCAGGTGCAATGTATACTTCTTCAGTAACTTCAGGTTCCGCTGCCACAGGTTCGCTGTATACGCTTTCACTGACTTCAGGTTCCGCTGCCGCAGGTTCGCTGTATACGCTTTCACTGACTTCGGGCTGAACATCTACAGGAGCAATGTATGTTTCTTCGGATAGCACCGGCTGTTCAAATACAGGTTCCGAAGCGGGTTCAACCATAACTGCAGGTTCGGTATAAAGTGCTTCGGCTGCTGTCTCTTTGCCGGCAACAGGTTCCGCAACCGCAGGCTGCTCCACAGCCGTTTTCGCACTTAATGTGCTTTCTTTTTTCACCGGTGCGGATCCGACAACATAGGTATCCTCCGGCATGGTGGATTTGTTATGAACACCGCTCGGTTTTCTTCGAATCGGAGGTGTGGGCGCGGATGAACGGTCAACACCCGGATCCTGATAATTGGAGCGGACCGGAACGGCGGGAGTCCGATAGGAACCGCGATCCGTATCATCGTTGTCACCGGATAAAAGTGCATAGTTAACGGCAGGATTGTTTCCACCCTTCGGCTTTCCGATGCTTCGTCTGCTTAACCGGTCACGGATGGACATCATCGGATTGAAGCTCTTTTTCTTACTCTCTTCTTCTTTTGCCGCAGCAACCGCTTCGCCTAACGGATCCGAAGCTGCCGGTTTGTTATCCGCCGCACCCTCCACATAAATCACCGGTTTGGAAGGCTCACTGTCCTCTACGGTCGGAATAACTCTTTCGTTATATTCCCGGGACATATTAACCGACCAGACTTTTGTCTTGTCCGTTTTTCCGCTCAAGATGGTCCGGACGGTTTCGAAAGCCGTCATCATTGTATGGTCCATATTGTTATAACGATGCTGGCCGTTTCGTCCGATGCAGTAAAGATTCGGATAATTATCCAGATATGTCCGGATTTCATCGAATCTGGAATAGGTATCGAAATATGCGGGATAGGCTTTTTTCACCATCTCTTTGTGGAAATCCAGAATCTTCGGAGGATCATCGATGATACCCATCTTGATGAGTTCCGTTACGGCAAGGGTCTGCCACTGGATATCGCTCTGATTCCAGTAATAATCCCCTTCGTTGCAGAAGTATTCGAGTCCAATCCACGCTGTTTCGTCCGGATTGCTTACCATATACGGCGACCAGTTGTTATAAATCTGAATCCGGCCAAGTTTCACCGTGGTATCCTGAACATAAATCCAGCATTCCGGAACAAGATTATTCAGCGTTTTGATTTTGGTCGTATTCTGGATTTTAAGAGAAGGAACCAGAATTCCCAAAACGACCAGGTCGCGGTAAGGCAGTCCTTTTGCGGCATCTTCCACATTAAAAGGCACATGCTTCATACCTGCAATTAAGTCTTTTACCGGCATGGAAGAAATAACGATATCCGCTTCGATGGTCACTTCTTCCCCGTCTTTAATATAATTAACGCCCTTGATAACGTTATTCGCTGTTTCAATGCCCTTTGCCTTACAGCCGAACATAATTCTGCCGCCCTTTTCCTCAAAGCGCTTGGCTGCGATTTCCCAAAGCTGGCCGGGACCTAATTTCGGATATAGGAAATCATCCGACAGCGAAGTATTCGCGTCGCCCATATCCTGTTTCCCTTTGCGGTTGGATGTATCTTTTAAGATGGAGGATATCGTAAGGCCCTTCATGCGCTGGGCACCCCAGTCCGCACTGATCTGGGACGGATGACGTCCCCAGAGTTTCTCCGTATATCCTTCAAAGAAAAGCTGATACAGCTGTTTGCCGTAATGATTCACGTAAAATCCTTCCAGATTGTTCTCTTTTTTCTTAAAAATCGAACTCTCCAGATAGGAAAATCCGGCCTTTGCCGTCTGGCCGAGACCCATATTTTTGATGGTGGTACTGTTAAGTTTTACAGGGTATTCAAAAAATTTCTCGTTAAAGTAAATGCTCGAAATTCTCTTCCGGACAAGCATTACCTCGTCTTCGAATTCCGGATCCGGTCCGCCGGGGGACGTCTGCACATACCGCTTTAATTTGCGGTCATCATACGCCGGCTGCCCCTGTTTGGAAAGAATGTCTTCCCACCAGTTCTTTACTTCCTCACTGTTTGATATAAAACGGTGACCGCCCAAATCCATGCGGTTTCCGTTATGTTCCACGGTTTTGGCGATTCCGCCGACCTGGTTACTTTCTTCAAGAATAACGACTTCGTAATCCTGCGATTTCTTTACAAGCTCATATCCGGCTGTAATTCCGGCAGGTCCTGCCCCAATGATGACAACTTTCTTCATCCCGACTGTAAGTCCTTTCTTTCCCCTTAGTTTGTATAATCCTTCCTGATCCGGCTATTCTTTCCCGGATTTGTTTTTCTCCTTTTTGCCTTTGGCCTCCGGCTGTGTCTGTTCCTTCATTTCATCGACAATTCGCTCAATTAACAGTTTCTTGATAAAAATATCATAGCTTAGCAGACACACATAAGAAAATAACTGAAGATATTCCCGATCTTCCTTCGGTACGTCCTCAAAAAGCGTCAGGGAGGTTTCGTACTTCGCATAAAGATCTTCTTTTAATCCGTCCATACGCTGTTCCCCGGCCGCAAAAACCTGATCGTAAATTTCCTGCATGGACGGAGCTGCTTCTTCCGGAAAATACTGCGCTGTCAGCGGCGCTGTCAGAACCTGAATATCTCCGATGGACATGATGTTCTTGAAATAATAAATCAGAATCAGAATCATCATATGCTCCTTGGAGTATTTCTTCTTCTCCGGCGGAGGAATCAGATTATTCTTCGCATAATTATTAATCATTGTTTTGGTAAAAATGGGTTCTTTAGATTCATGATCCCTTCTTGAATACTCGAGTTTATCATTCATGAAGGTGGTCACCTGATCCATATACAGACTGATATTGGGGATTTCCGCAGACTTCATCTGCATGATATCTCCCATTTGTTCCAAGATAGAATTCAGGATTTCTTCTACATCGACCGACATGTAACCCGCATCCTCCCCATTTAGCCGACATTCCTAAAAATTATATACTATTTTCCGATAAATGTAAACCAAAATACCCTCTTATTCTTTCCGTAAAAAAGGCCGTTTTGATTTTTAAAATCATTTCGTCCGAATACCTTTACAAATCCCGCTCCCGGTGTTAAAGTATTTATTATGTTAAAGTGTTAAAGCGTGAAAATTTTACAGTGTGAAAGAAACGGGTAAAACGCTTTACGGGAGGGGAAAATGAATAATAAAATCAAAACGGAAGCCGTAGACCAGCTGTTTGACGCATTCTTAAAACTGGAAACCAGAGAGGAATGCTACAATTTTTTTGAAGATTTGTGTACGGTAAACGAACTCTTGGCACTTTCCCAGCGCTTCGCCGTTGCCAAAATGCTTGAAGAAAAGAAAACTTATCTGGAAATTGCCGAGAAAACCGGAGCCTCCACCGCCACCATTTCAAGAGTCAATCACTCACTTAACTACGGCAGTGACGGCTATGAACTGATTTTTAAAAGATTAAAAGAAGAAAACGGCTGATTTAAGTCAGCCGCTGATTTCCATCACATCCATGGGATTGATATATTCATCATCATACATAATCTGATATCCCACATGGGATGTTATAAAATTCACTTCAAAGAGGAGCTGACCCTGTAAGATGTCATCTCCTTCTTTTACTTTCGGGGCATCATTATAGCGATACACAGTCTTATATCCGTTGCCGTGATCGATCACTACTTTCTTTCCGAAATCGACATCATCCTCGATGGAAACGACCGTGCCGCTTCCCGCCGCCATAACCTTGGCTCCGTGATTGGCCCCAAAAATAACCATCTGCGAAAGATCCTTCTTCCTGGCAAGTTCATACTCATCGGGTTCCTCTTCCGTTTCTTCTTCCGGTTCTTCCGCTTCTGCCGGCTGTTCCTTGATGGTAACCTTTCCGGTAACCGGCAATCCGTTCGGATAGTGCTTGATGGCTTCCTCTTCTTCTTTGGCAATCTGTTCGGCCACCTGATTGGAAAGCAGCGTAACCTGCGCTTCCAGATCATTTTTCTCTTTTTCGGACTGTATGGCCAGTTCGTCTTTCTGCGCCTTTAAAAGGTCGATTTCCGCTTCCAGCGATTTAATCTCGGAGCGAGAAACAATAAAAAGTGCAACAAAAAGCGCACAAAGTGCAAAAAGCACCACAAATAAAATGCGCTTGTGAGCCTTGGCAAACTTTATTCCTTTTTCCGCAGTCTGATCGATTTTATCTTGTTCCATAATTTTCGGTCAAAAATTCCATGGCTTCTTTGTAACCTCCGAAGCCTTTTCCCATAACGGTCTTAACACAGTACTCGCGCACATACGAAATCTGGCGAAAATCATCTCTTTTTGAAACATCGCTTATATGAACTTCCACCGCCGGAATGCTGACTGCCTTTAATGCATCGAGAATTGCCACGGACGTATGGGTATAGGCTGCCGGATTAATGACGATTCCGTCTGCCTTCCCGTAGGCCGCCTGTATGGCATCCACAATCGCTCCTTCGTGATTCGACTGAAAAAACGACACTTCCACACCGAGCTCTTCTGCCGCATCCTCGCAGAATTTCAGCAAATCTTCATAGGTTTCGGTTCCGTATATATTCTTTTCCCGGATGCCGAGCATATTAATGTTCGGTCCGTTTACAATTAAAATTTCCATTCTTTCTTACCGGCTTTCCTGATTATAAATCCTGCTTAAGTGTTAATCGGTTATGCAAAGCGCGCGGATTTCTTCCACACATCCTTTCACATCCCCTTCTTTTATTTCGTATATCACATCCGCCGCACTTTCATACAAAGACTTTCTGTTTTCATAAAGTGCTTCGATTGCTCCCTCTCCCATGGAAAGCGGTCTTCCTTCCGAGGAAAGATTTCGGATGTCTCGTTTTATGTAAACCACTTTTCCGTTCTGTTTTAAAGCATCCACATTGACCGGTCTGGTTACCACTCCGCCACCGGTGGCAATCACCATGTGATTTAGCAGAGAGATTCTTCTTACGGTCTGCATTTCCTTTTCACGAAAAATCTCTTCCCCGAATTTTTCAATACATGCCCCGGGTGTTATTCCGTGCTCTTTTATAAATTCCTCGTCGGTATCGACAAAACCGCGTTTCATCGATTCTGCCAGTGCCTTTCCGAGCGTGCTTTTGCCGCTGCCGGGCATTCCGATTAAAACGATATTCTGAAGATTTTTATATAAATCCCGCTCTACCCGCTCTCCGTCCATGGATTGCGGATTTTTCCCGAAGAGAACCTCTGCTTTAAGCGCCTGCATGACAAGCATATATAATCCGTTCGCTGCGGGTATTCCCCTCTTTGCGGCCTGAGCAACAAGCTTTGTACAAAGCGGATTATAGATTACGTCAAAAACACCCTTCAGATTCGTAAACGAATCCAGTCCGACCGGCATTTCGTCCGCATGCGGAAACATTCCGACCGGCGTTGTATTTACCAAAATCTCCGTATTTTTATAAATGTCGCTTCCGATGGAATGGATGGGCAGAACTTCCACATCTTTTCCGGCCATGACCGCTTTTGCTTTTTCGGTATTTCTGGCAAGAACCGTAATCTTTGATGCATGCTTTTCCTTCAGCACGTAAGAAGCGGTTTTGGCGGTTCCGCCGGATCCTAAAATCACGGCATTTTTCCCGGAAAAATCGGCATTTTCCACGCCAAGCGCCCGGTCCATCATTTTTGAGAGGCCGTAGGCATCGGTATTGGAACCGTAAAGCGTTCCGTTTTTATTGACAATCGTATTGACCGCACCGATTTCTTTTGCGGCATCGTCCAGTACGCAATATGGCATAACATCCTGCTTATAGGGAATGGTCACGTTCAGTCCGAGGAAATTCTTTTCCGTAAGGAACGCATCAAGCCCCTCTCTCGGAATCTCTTTTAAGACATATTCCGGATTTCCGAAAGCAGCATGAATCGGTACGGAAAAACTGTGACCGAGTTTTTCACCGATCAGGGCATAAGTTAACATAACTTCTTTCCCTCCATGATTTCCTCTTCATAAAGGCAGGTTTCTTCAATCAGTTTCCGGTACACTTCCCGGACATGTTTTCCTTTTTCTTCACCGGCTTTTTTCTCGACATTGTCTAAAACAAGCTGCTCCCTTGCCGGATTCTTAACGGGTGTTCCCTCTTTTAATTTCTGCATGGCGATGGAAGCCGCCACGTCCATACGTCTCGATAAAAGTTCCGAAACCTTCGCATCGATTGCATCGATTTCAAGGCGGAGGGCTCCGAGAGTTTCCTCTTTCTTTAAACTTTCTTCTCCGGACCTCAGTTTGTCGTTTTCACCGTTCTCCCCGTTTTCTTCGTCTGCAAAGCGGTTGTCGTTTCCGCGGTATTCAAATGAATTCCCCGCAGTCAGAATCAGTTCGGTTAAGGCAATTGCCGTTACCGCTTCCACACAGGGCAGGGCTCTGGGAACAATGCAGGGATCGTGACGTCCTTTTAAGGAAAGGGTTGTCTCGGTTAATTCTTTCATGTTCACGGTCTGCTGCTCTTTATAAATACTCGGCGTCGGTTTTATCGCCACGCGGAAAATAACCGGCATGCCGTTTGATATGCCGCCCTGGATTCCGCCGGAATGATTCGTTTTTGTCGCCACTTTTCCGTCACGGATGATAAAGGGATCGTTGCATTCGCTTCCCTTCATTTCGGAAACTTTGAATCCGCTTCCGAATTCGATTCCCTTCACTGCCGGGATTCCGAAAATATAATGAGAAAGAACGCTCTCCATGCTGTCGTATAAAGGCTCGCCGATACCCGCTTTCAGACCGGTTACCGCACATTCGATGCTTCCGCCGACCGAATCGCCTTCCGCCGCGCAGGATGTCATCAGTTCCACTATTTTTGCGCCTTTTTCGACATTGATTACCGGAAAATCTTTTCCGATGCTTTCTTTATTTGGTTTACATAAATCAAATCCGTCATCTTCCACCGGACCAACCGATGAAACATGCCCGAAAATATCGATGCCGAGAGTGCGAAGATAATTCATGCATACCGCTCCGGCAAAACAAAGAGGCAGCGTCAGCCTTCCGGAAAACATTCCGCCGCCGCTCCGGTCTTTGCTGTCACCGTATTTTACATAAGAAGTGTAGTCCGCATGCGAAGGTCTCGGAATATATTTCATTTCCTCATAATCCGTCTTGCGGACATTGCTGTTATAAAAAATCGCCGTTAAATCTTCCCCGGTCGTTTTCACAATTCCGGAAGAAATTCCTTCTTCTCCCGTTGTATTAACGGTTCCGGAAGATGCCCCGTCTTCTCCGGCCGTCACACCGCACTTAATAAACGGTTTGTCGGCTTCCTGCCGTTTGGTGGAATAGGCATTCTGCCCGCCTTTTCTGCGGTCCAGAAAACGCTGCACCTCATCTAAATCAATGATAAGACCTTTCGGCAGCCCTTTTATGGTAATTCCGATTTCCGGCGAATGGGACTCACCCCAGACCGTAATATTCAGTTTTTTTCCGATTGTGGATGGCATATTGATTTCGCATGCTCCTCTTTTTCCATATCTTCCGTCTTGGCAATTCTTCCGTCGCGGAGAAGTTTACATAACATTTCTTCATCCCGGCTTTCCAATGCATCGCAGTATTCCTGAAGATGCCCCATTAATTCTTCCAGTTCATCTAAAAGCGCATCCCTGTTTTCCAAAAACAGTTCCGTCCACATATGCTCGTTTAAAAATGCCACACGGGTTAAATCCTTAAAACTTCCGGCCGAGAAGCCGTAACGCTCTTTGCAGGTTTCGTTTTTAATATAGGCATTCGAAACCACATGCGCCATCTGGGACGTATAGGCAATCACGCGGTCATGCTCATCGGGCGTGCTCTCTTTTACAAAGCCGAATCCGAGTTTTAATATAAAATCCTTTAAGGAAGCATAGGCCTCATTGTAAGATGCCTGATAATCATCCGTGGATACCGAAGTACGATATTCCGTATTCTCCGTTTTATCTCCTGCCTTCCGCCCGGCTTTTGAAGAATCATTTTCCTCATTGTTAAGTTTACATAAAATCATACTGGCATTATTGAACATTCCGTCAAAAGAATAGGAATATCCGGATTTTTCAATCCCTGCCATCGGATGTCCGCCGATAAAAATAACGCCATTTTGTTTACATAACTCATATAAGGCATCGCAGATCTTCCGCTTGGTACCGCAGCAGTCCACTATCACCGCCCCTTTTTTGATGTCCGCAAGATGCGTTTTTACGAATTCAATACAGGTATCGGGATAGAGACACAGAATGAACAAATCCATCTCGTTAATCGGCGCATCAATCTCTAAAATCCCGTTAATTGCGCCCTCTGCTTTCGCATCCTCACATACCTTTACGGTACGGTTATATCCGTACACTCTTCTTTCGGTGCGATTCGTAATTGTTTTGCACATGGATCCGCCGATGAGTCCGAGACCCACTACAGCCACATTTTTAAACTCCGTCATTCATTTGCTCCCGTGTTACTGCAGTTTCATATCGCCGTCTTTAATCCAGCCGGCCTTACGCATGATAAGCGAAATCACGAAGGATAATACACCCGGAAGGATAAAGCATAAAAGTGCAATTTCCAAAAGTGCCATTGCCGGGGAAAGTCCGACTTCCGGCGAAGTTAATGTCGTATAAGCATTAATCGGTCCGACAAGTCCGGCCGTTCCCATTCCGGATCCGGTTGCGTTGTTCTGGAAGTGGAAAACCATCGTGGATACCGGTCCCAAAATCGCACTGGAAATAATGGCCGGGAGCCAGATAACCGGCTTCTTAACAATATTCGGCATCTGAAGCATGCTCGTACCGATTCCCTGTGCAAAAAGTCCGTTCCATTTATTATCCTTAAAGCTGGCAACCGCAAATCCAATCATGTTGGCACAGCATCCGACCGTAGCCGCTCCCGCGGGAATTCCGCCGAGGTTTAAGATAACGCCGATGGCCGCCGAGGAAATCGGCAGGGTAAGCGCCATACCCATAACAACGGAAATTAAGATACCCATGACAAACGGTACCTGTTCCGTAGAATAAGCGATAAAATTGGAAATGGCAGTCATCATGGTAGCAACCGGTTTTCCGATTAACAGTCCGATTGTCGCACCCGAAAGGATACATGCAAGCGGAGTTAAGAGAATATCCAGTTTGGTTTTTCCGGCTACCAGACGGCCGATATAAATCGTCACCATGGCTGCAATGAATGCGCCCAGCGGTTCTCCCGGTCCGGCAAGCGTAATGACACCTTCCGTTAAGACCGTTCCCGCAATCATTTTTGATGCAAATGCACCAATCATTCCCGTTACCGCAGCGGATGCCAGAGTTAACGGTTTTGCTTTTAACCTGACGGCGGCACCGATTCCGATACCCGCACCGGTTACGGCCTGGGCGATTTTTCCGATTAAGAAAATCATGCCTCCGATAAACGACCAGAACGGATTATTAATCCCGGAAATCCAGGTCCCAATCTGTGCGATAATCGTTCCGATAATCAGTGTTGCAAAAAGACCCGTTGCCATTCCGCCGAGTCCGTCAATAAAAATTTCCGTAAGTACTTCTTTAAACTTTTTCATTCCATCCTCCTTATATTATCCCGCCCCTAAATATCCTTAGAAAGCGCCGATAATATCACAGTCCATCTGTGAAAATAGCACAATAAAACGGTAATGTCAAAAAGCACCACGCCGTTTTTTCTCTTACTATATGTAATTTTTCGTCAAAAATGACCTCTCTTTGTGTATTCTTCCAAAAAATATTCAATTTTTATTTACTTTTTCGTTAATTTGTGCTATCATCATTTCTGTTGTATAAACTGTAACACAATATTATTTGGAGGTAATTGTTTCATGAACAAGGGTACAGTTAAGTGGTTTAATAACCAGAAAGGTTACGGTTTCATTTCCGACGAATCAGGAAATGATGTTTTCGTTCACTTCACCGGAATCGTTGGCGACGGCTTCAAGAGCTTAGAAGAAGGCGCTGCTGTTGAGTTCGAAGTAGTTAACGGAGAAAAAGGACCTCAGGCAGTAAACGTAACCAAGTTATAATTAATCATTTTGACACGTGCCTTTTCTTTTGCGAATTTCATATAGATGGCATTCACACGGAAATTGGTATTATTAATTGATTAAGTATTACAAGCACTACGTTAAACCGAAAAAAAGATTCAAAAAAGGGATATGCGGATGCATATCTCTTTTCTTGTAGCATAGAACCGGCAGTCGGCTGCCGCAAAGTACAAAATGCTCTTTCACCAAAAACCTACCGGGTCATCCGACAGATCTCCTCAAACGAAAGATACCCGCCGAATAAATCAAGCGCACTTCCGATGGTCACATGAATCCGGTCCTCTCCCATTTCCTTAAGCCGCCTTATATCATCAAGGGAATGAACTCCGCCGGCATAGGTTACCGGTTTTGCGGTACCGCCTTTCAAAATCCGGATTAACGGCTCGTCAATTCCCGCCGCCGATCCTTCGACATCCACCGCATGAATTAAGAATTCATCACAGTACCTGCCGAGGCTTTCAAAAAGCGAAGCCGACAATACCGCTTCCGTCTTCGTCTGCCAGCGATCCGTCATAATATGATATCCGTCTTCATAGCACTTCGCACTTAAATCAAACACCAGTCTTTCGGGTAAAACCGCTTTGCCTAAGCGTTCGATTCGCGAAAACGACAGTTCTCCTTTTTCAAACAATGCGGAAGTGACAATTACATGAGAGGCACCGTTTTCAAGAAAGAACTCCGCATTCTCCTCGTTAATTCCTCCACCGATCTGCATACCTCCGGGATAAGCTTTCAAAGCCTTTACCGCTTCCGCTCTCGTTGCCTCATAGTAAGGAGAATCCTTAGCGTTAAGCATAATGATATGACCGCCCTTTAACCCGTGCTCCTTGTAAAGTGCCGCATAATATTCCGCCCCTTTTTCAGAGACAAAATTCTCCTTCGCAGAGTCCGACGCATCCTTAAGCGTCGCTCCGACAATCTGCTTCACTCTTCCGTTGTGTATATCGATACATGGTCTGAACTGCATGCTTAGTCCTTCACATTTTCAATTATATTTCCTCGAGCAAACGACAGCAATAATTCAAATTATTTGCCTGTCGTAAAGCGAGCCAATAACTATGCAATGACATCCTGCATGTCGTATAGACCGGGTCCTTTGCCGGCAAGGAATGCCGCAGCGGAAACCGCTCCTCTTCCGAACAGCGCTCTCGAATACGCCGTATGGGAGAAGGTGATGACCTCATCCTGTCCGGCAAAAATCACATCATGTTCTCCGACAATGCTGCCGCCGCGAACCGCGGAAATGCCGATTTCATTTTCGTCTCTTTTGGCTCTTCTGGTGGAACGGTCGTATACGTAAGTGTATTTTCCGTCCGATGCATTATTAATCGAATCGGCCAGTGCAAGCGCGGTTCCGCTCGGTGCATCAAGTTTCCGGTTATGATGTTTTTCCACGATTTCAATATCGAAGCCCGCATCCGCAAGTACTCCGGTCGCTTCTTTTAACAGTTTGATAATCAAATTGATGCCAAGAGACATGTTGGCGCTTTTTAATACCGCAACTTTTTTGGATGTCTCTTCCACCTTCAAAAGCTGTTCTTCCGAAAGTCCGGTGGAACATAATACAACCGGCGTTCCGGTCTTTACACAGTAGTCTAAAAGATCGTTTGTTACCGATGCATTGGAAAAATCAATCACAACGTCCGCTGCAACATCGCACTCGTCGAATTTTGCAAAAACCGGATAATTATTGGGAATCTCCTGATATGTATCGATTCCCGCAACAATCTGCATATCCTTCTCTCTTGCGATAATATCGTTGATTACTCTTCCCATATGGCCGTTACAGCCGCACATAATAACTTTAACCATCCCTTTACACTCCTTTCGATTTCGTTTTTTACTTTTTTGCTTTTTCTTTTATTCTTTACTTTCTCTTTTTAAGAAAGGCACTCTCACGAATGAAAGTGCCTTTTATCTTTTCCATATTACCGTCCGTTTTCGCAGGCACCCGTTTAAAGATACCCTCCGGACTAATCTAAATTTTTCTCCGTCAATCTCCCGATTAAAGGATTCCGAAATTCTCCATTTCTTTCTTTAAGAGTTCGGCATGGGCTTCTTCCATTTCGCAAAGAGGACTTCTGTAAATCTCCTTGCACTTTCCGAGATAAACCATCGCCTTCTTAACCGGAATCGGATTTACTTCGCAGAACAATGCATCAATAAGAGGAATCGCTTTTAACTGCAGTTCTCTGGAAGCTTCCACATTTCCGTCAAAGAAATCCTGGCAGATCTGATGGGTCTGCTTCGGTGCGATATTGGAAAGAACCGAAATAACACCGATTCCGCCAAGCGCAAGAACCGGAACAATCTGGTTATCATCACCGGAATACAAATCCACGCATCCGTTTGCCAAAGACATCAGTCTGGAAATCTGGGAAATGTTGCCGCTGGCTTCTTTGATGCCCACGATATTCTCTACTTCCCTGCAAAGCTTTACTGCTGTTTCCGGTAAAATATTCACACCGGTACGGCTCGGTACGTTATAAAGAATGCAGGGAATTTTTACGCTGTCTGCAATTGCCTTAAAATGAATATAGAGACCTTTCTGCGTACACTTGTTATAATACGGAGTTACCAAAAGAAGCGCATCCACACCGCGTTTCTCGGCCTCGGTGGACATGTAAATTCCCTCTTCGGTGCAGTTTGAACCGGTTCCCGCAATAACGGGAATTCTTCCGTTCACCTGCTTTACGCAGAATTCAATGGCATCCAAGTGTTCCTTCTGGGAAAGTGTCGCCGCCTCACCGGTTGTTCCGCAAACCACGATTGCATCGGTATTTCCGGCAATCTGTTCTTCAATATTCTTTGCAAACTGATCGTAATCCACACTCTGATCATCCAAAAACGGAGTTACGATAGCTACTGCCGCACCTTTAAAAACAGACATTGATTTATCCTCCCTAAAAAACAGCATCCCTGTTTTTATCTTATAAACCTTACCTTCATACGGCAAAAAAGATTCTGCCGCATCACATCATATTATAATAAAACCATCGAAAAAGTCAATAAAATCGCCGCCTTCTATTTTAAAGTAGAATTTAACCTCCCGGTATGATAAAATTAGTACAGGTTTACAAATCGCGGGGGGATTTCATGAAATTTTACAATAAATTTCTCGATTTTCTTAGCATGACACCGAAAGAAGGGGATGAGCAAAAAGATCTGGCGGTATTTATCCGCTCTCTTTCCATTATTTTTCTATTTTATTTCATCCTGACATCGGTTGCTTTATTCGCTTCCACATACTATGTCGCCGCTATTTTCGAAGACTTGTGTGCGGGCTTTTTTCTGCTGAGTTTTATTTTTACCTATCGCGGAAAAACCAATTTTGCGATGGATTTCTTCGGTGCCGTTATCGTGGCCGCTCCCACCGTGCTTACACTGGTTACCGGCTGGAAAACAAACTTTCAGTGGTGTCTTTTAATCGAAATTCTGGTTTTGTATTTTTCCCTGGAAATCAACCGCGAGGTGAAACAGAAACTTCTCTGGATTATATCCGCGGATTTTCTGGTTCTGGTTTTACTAAGCCACTTAATTCCGAACAATCTCGAACTGGCGAAGGGATGGAATCTTTATTTCCATATTTTCTCTGCGGCGGCTTATACTTTTGCGTTTCACGTCATCGCCATCTTCTATTCGAATAAATTTAATACGGCGGAAGAAAATCTGCGTGAAGTTAACGACCGGCTCAGGGCCATGGCCTCGACGGATGCACTCACCTCGCTTCCGAACCGCCGTGTCATGAACGAACATTTAACCATGCTCGCATACTCCTACGAAAGAACCAATACGCCCTTTGTAATCGCGATTGCGGACATTGACTTTTTTAAGAAAATCAATGATACCTACGGTCACGAAGCCGGCGATTACATTTTAAAAAATCTCGCCCGGATTTTCGACGAGACGATGAAGGAAAAAGGAAAAGTTGCCAGATGGGGCGGCGAGGAATTTCTTTTCGTATTTGAAAATGCCTCCGGAGCACAGGCAAAAGCCGTTCTCGAAGGCATGCGCAATCAGGTGGAGAAAACCGTATTTCATTTTAACGACGACGATATCCACGTAACCTTAACCGCAGGTATCGAGGATTATTCACAGATTACCGGAATCGAAATCACCATTTCCAAAGCCGATAAGAAACTCTATCAGGGCAAGGAGCAGGGGCGAAACCAGGTGGTATACTGATAAGGCGTATCTCTCGAATTATCATACCCTTATCGGTCGCTACTGCTTTATTCACCGGTTTAGGATTTTTTTCGTTGATAAGTCACATAACGGTAGGTTAAATCAAAACAGGTCTGCTCTTCGCTCTCGCTTGCAATCTCCCAGTTTTCATCCTCATCCAGATTCGGAAAATAGCTGTCCGCATCGTAGGTGCGGTCGATTCTTGTTACATAAACCGTATCGACATAGGGAAGAAACTGTTCATAAATGCTGCTTCCGCCGATGACAAAAATCTTTTTATCCGGATATTTCTTTACTTCTTCAAGCGCCTCACCCACGCTTCTTACCACAATCTCACCGTTTCCGGATGCTTCCGTTTTGGACGAAAGAACGATATTGACGCGATTTTTCAGCGGCAGTCCCTTGGGAAAAGATTCCAGCGTCTTTCTTCCCATGATAACCACATTTCCTTCGGTCTTTTCCCGAAACTGTTTCATATCGGCGGGAATGCTTACCAAAAGACGGTTATCCTTCCCGATTCCCCATTTTTCATCTGCGGATAAAATACAGTACATTTCTGTCATTCCTTCCTTTCATCCTTAATCCTAAATCGCAATCGGAATGTTCTTGATCTGCTCTCCGGTGATATAGTTTTCTACTTTGACATCGTCCGGTGTAAACTCATAAAAATCGTGAATGTCCGGATTCAGCCAGAACTTCGGTGCATCATAGGTCGGACGTTTGATTAACTCTTCCACGATGGGCACGTGACGGTCGTAAATATGCGCATCCGCAATGACGTGAACCAGTTCTCCGACTTTCATGTCGCAGACCTGTGCCAGCATATGAACCAGCACCGCATACTGCACCACATTCCAGTTGTTGGCGGCAAGCACATCCTGCGAACGCTGATTTAAAATCGCATTCAGCGTAAGCTTGTCATCTCCGGGTTTCTGCGTAACGTTAAAAGTCATGCTGTATGCGCAGGGATACAGATTCATTTCGCTTAAGTCCTGATGAACATAGATATTCGTCAGAATACGGCGGCTGAACGGCGTATGCTTTAAGTCGTAAATCACGCGATCCACCTGATCCATATCGCCCTCTTTGTAATGATGCTTTACGCTCATCTGATAACCGTAGGCTTTTCCGATTGAACCGTTTTCATCGGCCCATGAATCCCAGATATGGCTCTTTAAATCATGAATATTGTTGGATTTCCTCTGCCAGATCCACAGCATCTCATCCGTTGCCGATTTAAGCGCCGTTCTGCGAAGTGTAATCAGCGGAAATTCCTTAGTAAGATCGTAACGGTTTACCACACCGAATTTCTTGATGGTATATGCATACGCTCCGTCTTCCCACTTCGGACGGACTTTCTCTCCTTCTGTACTGGTTCCGTTGTCCAGGATATCCCGGCACATATTAATAAAAATCTGATCCGCTAAACTCATAATCCCCTCCGTAATATGTTTGAATTTTTATTTACAAATGACAATAACTGTGTTATGTAACCTATTCTATACTTATGTAACCTAATGATTAAATTATGTAAACTATTTATTGCATTTTTATAAAAATCCACATAATTCTACAAAATTGTTTTATGTAAACTATTTGATTTTATGTTAATAAATTTATAATTATGTAAACTATATAACATATTTTATGTTAACTATTCTT
>JAEEGL010912750.1_pt1 | contig 15971 bp, 16 predicted proteins | sample 9134231 | NCBI WGS metagenome assembly JAEEGL01 (sample SAMN16246548, study PRJNA631951) | gut metagenome | biome: gut microbiome; feature: rumen; material: fiber-attached | host: Bos | place: Iran: Karaj | collected 2018-10 | reverse complement strand
AGTAAGATGCTTACGATGCGCATCAATTCCAGATTACTATTTCTATCAATCTTTTCCATTCTATGCCATTTTTCCTCCCATACCATTCTACCACTTTCCTAATATCCACCGAGTACATCTAAACTTAAGCATCCAAACAACAAAAGCACATATGACCAGTATCATACCGTACATCAAGATCAAGGCAAAGACTGACTGGTAGATATTCATACTATTTATTGAGTCTGTAAACGACCTGTAGAAATCATTCATCAATGTAAAATGCAGACAATATATAACGATAGAGTTGCGACCACAATACTCCAAAAAACTATTCGCATTTATTTTCATTGAGATATAGAAACCCCCGACTATACCCAAGAAGCTTGACATAATGAATAAGGGCATCTCAAATAACCTCAGGTGCGTTTCAGAAGCAATATATGGAACATACCCAGAAATTCGTTTCATAATGACAACATATACGAGATATAACAAGCCGAATAACCAGCCGTATTTAATGTCTCGCTTTTTTAGAACAGCACCGAATTGAAGATAAATCACAAACATTAAGCCATGATTAAACCACCAATACTCTTGTACGTAGCTATAGAGTTTGAATCCAACAAATGACAATACGATGTAACTCCCAAACACAAGATATGTATTCAGGTTGTGTAAAAAATAATGAATCTGTTTAGCCCAGAATAAAGCGGGCAAGAACCAATGGAGAGAACAAAATCTAAGTATCCTATCAGGTGCAACCCAGGAAAAGTCCCATTCACCCATCATGCAGTAACGTATAACAGCAGCCACTACGCAAAGACTTACCGAAGGAAACAAAAGCATTTTAATATCTGACCACAAGAATTGCTTGTAAGGTTTGTCGAAGTTCGAGCAAAAACCTGTTACAGCAAAAAATGCGGCCATATAAAAGGGGTAATACAGGTATCCTGAATATTCAGCAATCTTAAAAACGTTATTAGTAACTCCGCAAGTGTCAGCCTGCCAAGATGTGTGGCCAAAAACTACTATCAGAATCAGTATGCCTTTTATTACATCGATATAATGTAACCGTTCCTTTTCCATTCGTGTTGTTTAATATCTATGAAATAACAATCTGAGCGTATGCACGATTCTTGTTTTGTTATACCCCAGATATGTACGAATCACCTGTTTTGATGTCACAAACTCGAAGTCCTTAGCCAATTTGAGCACCCCAAGCAGACTATGGTTGCAACATGCATAATAAAAAGCTAGATTTATAGTTCCCTGATATTGAGCCTCTGTTTTTTCCCGTAGCATAGCATCATCCTCCGCCAAAGATAGTTTCACTTTCCTCTGCTCTTCAGCAGAACGTACCGCCATATTGAAATCAATAGATTTGAAACTTAGTCCCTTGCCAAATCCAATAGGATATTTATCATCAAGATAATATATGTAAACAACAGATGGCACAAAAACAATAGTCTTTACCTTGAGCATACAGCGATAAGTAAAAATATGATCCTCACACCATGTAATGTCATTCGGGAATAGTTCACCAACAAGAATATCCCATTTAAAACAGGAAGACCACATAAAGCCAGAATAGAAGTTTTCTTCTGCAATCTTTAGGGCTTGAGCATGATTCTTCGTTTCTATCCAATCTGCAACAGCATGCTCACCTCGTTTACCTGATGAGGTTATGGTTGTATGTCCACCTCGTATTACATCTACATCGGGGAACCTTCTTATGGCTTCAGTAAAATCGGCAAGAGCATTCGGAGTAAGTTCATCATCCGAATCTGAAAATGTAATCCAGTCTCCTTTTACAGCATCCAACCCTGTATTTCTTGCTGCTGACACTCCACCATTTTGCTTGTGTATAACACGGAAACGAGAATCTCTACTGGCATAACTATCACATATATTGCCTGAAGAATCCTTACTCCCGTCATCGACCAGAATACATTCCCAGTCTGTATATGTCTGTCTCAAGACTGACTGAAGACAACGCTCTAAGGCCAACTCTGCGTTATAAACTGGTATTATAATGGAAATCACAAAAATCAAAAGATTTTTATTATATCAATTATTGACTTCTCATATCTCTTGTCCTTAATGGCACTATCGTCAACTGTCTGTCCTGCCTCAGCAGCCTCATTTACATACTTTCCAGGTATTGGTTCCTTACTACTGATGCCCCGAAGATGACATTCATATTGGATATCGAAGTGACCGAGATCGAGTGCCTGATAACCCATCTTTGCAAGGTCATACGCCAGTATGGTGGCAGTGGGACCTAATGCGATGATAATAAGGGCACCTTCTGGTACAAGTTTTTGAACAGATCCTACAATCTTATCATATACATCGTAGGCATTCTTTGCAGGGGCAAGAATACGATAAACATTCGCTGCATTGTCAAGCAAGTCATTCCCTACACCTACTCGTGTCTGTTCGCCTTCAACAATATACACATCTCGTTTGTCCCATATCTTACGAAATATTGGAATACACAAGTCCGTTTGATCTACAGAAAAGTCTGTGAAACGAGTGATAAATGAATTGTAATACTTTTTCTGTTGGGGAAAAAGACGTTTCAAGTTATCTAACTTTACAAGTCGATATTCTGTCCAAAAATTTTTTGTAAAGCCCTCAAAAGCATCTAATGATTCGAAAATATCAGGAATACCGATGAGTATATTATCATCATTGGATTGCAATACATCATACATACGTTGTGGCATATCATTGCAAATATGTTGAAATCCGATTTCATTGCCTAGAGCGATATTGAACTCTCCATCACCATAACGACATATTGAACTCTTATGCTCAATGATGTGGTTAAGCGTCTCCTTTAATGTAGCAACTTGCGGCTTTTTCCAATGATTGAATCGGATAGTATTAATCGGTTTGATCCAGAGATTATAAACAACACGTGACCAACGATAAGATAACGATGCTGCCATGTGCTCAATTATATTCATAATGCACCCTTTAAGAATTCCATACTTCTGTTGCGTTCTACAGCAATATTTCTTTCTAACATATCCCAGTCAATGTCACATGTAATATTGTCTGCTGTTGTCACATCATAGACAAGTCTGGCACTCAGCCCCAATTTACCTAACAGTGATGTAAAGCGGTCTGCTCCCCGTTTGTGATTGACGATGGACAAGAATGGGCGATGAAACTGAATGGCGAACACACTTCCATGGAAGGAATCTGTTACCACCATAGCAGCATCACGGATGTCAGACAGCCAATCTTCTATGCTATCTTCCCATTTCAGGTCATCATTGGCCCCTTGCATCTTCAACTCTAATCCAAACTTATTTGCGACAGCATGGAGAAACTTTACTTTTTCATCAGATGTATCCAGAACGTACGCAAATAATGTATTGGTCTTCTTCGCTGGCCGAGACAGCAATTTCTCATAATCTGCACCTATAAGCAGGAGCGTAGGGTCAAGAACATGAACAGCGTCACCTCCAAGATACTCCCTACAAAGCTTTACACCACTCTCCTCACGAACAGATATGGCATCGAATTTCTTAGCCAACTTACTGCACTTTTCCGTCCACTCTGGAGTATATGTCCATTCGCCTCCTCCGAAACTGGCTGCATAAGCGACACGTTTCCCTTTGAAATCTGGCACAAAATCCAGAAACATATTTCCAAGGAAGTCAAGAGGCACATTCGCCCAAGGACTCCACACTTGATCACTACCAATAATTACAGCATCTGGATCAGAACCGTTCCATACTTTTCTTAATTGCTCCCATCCTTCTGAAGGAGTATTCACTGGTTTGGTCATGTTCACGTTTTGGTGGATGAATCGGTTCAGATTCTCCTGCCCCGCGCGTCCATAGTGCGGAAACTGTACTGGATGCTTATGACCCATCAGAGTACTTTTCAAATAGCCAAATAACCAACGCCATTGGGGATATACACGTGCATAATCTATTGTTATCGGATCATGCCCTAGTTTCTTGAGTACTGCCTGAAGTGCGTAATCCTGGAGAATACCTCCAAAATTTGTCAACAAAGGTTGGGTTAATATTGCAATTTTCATGATTCTCTATACCTCTACCAATTGCCAACTATCCTGATAAATGTAACACGGATTATTGGTATTATACCACTTATTTGGTGCCAGAACTATCTTACTCTTATTATCTGACAAATACTGCATCCACCAAGAAAAGGTGCTGTTGGACATTATGAAATGACGACAGCAACTGCCAAGAAACATAGACTCCTGATCAGAGTATTTCGCCTCAATATAAGTGAATGTTAAATCGTCATATTTAGCAAATAGTCCTTTGACCTCCTCTATATTGTCGGAAAAAACATAATAATGAGCATCTAGTACAAGAGACCTCATCTTATTTATGGCGCGATAGTAATAATCTTCTTTGCAAACATTAAACACAGGGTCATTCAGATAGTCACCCCTTCTTATATGTAAACATACTGATTTTGGATTTGCTCCTATCTCTTTTCCTAATTTCTGTGCATCCTCACAAAACAATTCAGATTTGAATTCCAATTCTTTGCGAATTTGCTCCTCATGCGCAGAAAAATACTTGTCACACTGAAAATAGCCCAAAGCATACCAATTTTGCTTTTCCAAATGAAGAGGTTTGATGTAACCTTCTTGGTTTAGAATGAGTCCAAAACGATGAAACAATCCTTGATACTTTTGCTCTATCTCATATACCTCATTAATCGTCTTGTGGCGACACATAAGCATATATATGAAATACCCTATCTTCTGTTTAACAGAAAAATGTTTGGAAGATACAACAGAAACAACGTCAGCGGGCAGATTGAAACAATCCAACCTACAAGTGAAGCCGTGATTGCAAACCCATTCTTCTGTTAATTGGAGGTCGCAACCATTCTCCAATGCCATTACACGTGTAGCGGCATAAGTAAAGAGTTGATTGCCCAACCGCCCCAAAAGAGTTGTTTGTATGATAGGTTTTGACGTATTCAATTTTTTAATGAGTATAGGTGATGTGTAAAAGATTACAATCCTTTAAAATATTTATAATAGGTAAGTGTTAAGATGCGCTTGATTCTTCCACTACGCAACAGTTTCAACGTCATCGGTACAGCTTTGATTCCATTTTTATGGAAATAATGCCACAAGATTGGCGCATATCGGCTCTCATGAGAACGGCTGATGATGCAAGGATTATATCTATAGGCTTCTTCGTATGACGTTTCTAAATATTTGCACCCAAGAGTCTCAAAGACTTGCTTCCCCTTTTCTGTATGAGCTATTACGAGCGAGCAGCCATTGTTGTCATATATTTCCGGATGCATACTCTCAATGCCCCAGAAGTCGCCAATCAGGAGGTCTGCACCACTTGCCCCTGCCTTGGCAGGACAGTTGCTACAAGAAGGGCGCATACAGAGGTCATTGAGGAAACATTGCATGTAATCATTGGTGGATGCATGTTCAAATAACAGTTCCTTGCCGTCTGCTCCAATAAATGACAATCCATATCCGTTCCAACCGTTTCGCTTATCACGAAAGACTATGTTGCTTAGTCGCTTTCCGCCAGAAACCTTTTTAACATACTCAAGCCAGACCTTTGGACTTGGGACACCATGACATGCTATTTCAACAGTCAAAAGGTTCTCATACTCCCTATGCAAGAACAACTTTAGCCCTGCTATCTGGCATCCAGTACCGGAGAATAGTACTTTTCGTCCTACATTCAGGAAATCTCGTACCTTTTTATAAGCAGTTCCCATAATACTCTGGCTATATTTGGATCCCCTAAACTCAGCCAAGCCGTTTATTGATTCCGTAAAATCATGCACAACTTCCCACTGTTCATTAAACCTTGCTCCAAACACCACTCCTCTTTCAGAAAGTATCTTTTCAGCTAACATAGTAAAGATTCCACCAGAGGAAGATTGAAGGCGTATTTCTTCTGAAGAATTAATAGCTGCACATACAAGCATGGGGCCTACAGCCTCGTTTCGGTTCTGCATTGGGCACACCTTCTCGCACTGCCCACAGTTTATACAAGACTCCTTGTTTACTGACGGATACCAGAATCCCTGACTATCTTCATTCATGTCAATGCATTGCTTGGGACAGCTCTGAGTACAAGCCGAACATCCGCAACACATATTTCTTTTATCAAACGTAATCATCGTCTAAATCACTAAGTCAGCAAATAGTACTAGTCCTTATTGAAGAGCTCTGAGAATCTTGTATAAGATAGGAAAACGCATGAGATAAAACCTCATATCCTCTCTTGGCTTTAACGATATTTTGCGCTCTCGTATCTCTCTACGATATTTTTTGGCTTCATTAGTTTTGAAACACCCCATGGAAACATTATATTTTTCTAAAAGGTATTTGTCATGAATGCTTTTTCTATACCTCTCCTTTTCTTCAATAGGCATAGTTGTAATGCCATCCAAAGTTTGGAGAATAATTGTTTCCAATCTGATGTGATATGCAATTAATTCATCATAGGTATTTTGTTTAGACCGAGAATAAGAGGATTTACGTTCCAGCACCCCCGCAATTGGCTTGTCTAATGTAAGACATTTATAGGAATACAGCAAGGGTAACAGCATCTGCCAATTCTGTGGAGCATGTTTGGGACAAGCAATCTGAAGCCGAGGGTTGACATCCTTAAATTGCTCCATTCTTGCCATATAAGAAATGGGAGGCCAAATAAAATACCTGTTGAATAAGCTATTCTCAAACTGATTAACGTCTTTAGTTATTTTCGTAAATGGTGGCACAAGCGTCAAAGACTCTTCATTATAGAACTCAGGCATTGTACGCACTAAGCCATAAGAGACATCTATGCTTTCAAACGCCTTCACAAAGGTTGATATGGCTTCTTTGCTTGTGTAAAAATCATCACTGTCTGGCCATGTAAGGTATTCTCCATTAATTTCCGATAATACGCTGTTTACTGCAAAAGCTTGACCTGCGTTTTCCTGTTTCCTTATTTGAAGAAAATAACCTCTTGCCTCAAACTTTGGAGTATATGACTGTAATACATCCTCCGTTTTATCCGTTGAGCCATCATCCACTATAAACATTTCTATGTTTGGATAGTCCTGCATCAAAACAGAATCCAACAGTCTGTGTACAAGATGACCTGTATTATAACAAGGTGTAATGATACTAACCAATCCTTTCTGCATATAGTTTCTATCTTTTGTTTGATAAGATTTTGATACATTGGAGAACAGATCCACTATCGACAAGTACAATCAAGCTTCTACCCAAAGGAACATTTTGCTTATACTTAAGACTCCAATAAAATGGAAGACCACTAAACAACACCTGAAAAACGCCATTCAGAATATTTGCGACAAAATCAACAAAAACAAATATTATCTTTATCCATTCAATAGGACAATAGAAGCAACGTTTGTATACAAACGTACATATTCTGCACAAAAAATCTGCCATATTCTATTTACTATATGTTATTGCCTATGTTATAGCATTGAAAAATGATACCACAGAGTTTCACTATTATGGTTAGAATCTATTTTCTTTTGTAATGAATTAAATTCCAAATGAACACTTTGACAATATAATAAAACCATCCCGTAACGAATAGATGTGAATCTCTCAATCTCAACATTCTAAAAAAATAAACAATCTTCTCAACCCATTTTATATTGTGACTAAAATAAATTTCCAAAAGAAAATCTTTTTTCAGATTGACTAAATACATTCTGTTAGACTTATCGTCAAATAGTTTTCCTGTTATCAAATCATTATCAAATTCTTCGAATATTATACAAAAACTATCATAGCGTTTCTTATAATTTTTTGATGAAAGAATAGAACCCTCACGTCTAGTATAAATGTAGGTTGCTTTTCGAAGCAATGTCATAGAAGATATATTGTTTGAAATTTCAAAACTCCACAAATTGTCTTCATGAATAATGCCTTCCTTAAAATATAACCGATTAGCAATTATCCTATTACGACAAATAATTTTATTCCATGCCATTACATAAGGTTTGCCCTTCAAATACATATCCCTAATTTGACTTTCCCCTTTGTATGTCTCATTCCTAAAATCGTAATTATCAAAACTTCCTTTATATCCAACAATTTCGAATCCTCCGCACACCAACTCCGTCTTTCCTTCATCTGAATTAGCGACTAACGTTTCCATGCAATCCTCGGTGATCTCATCATCACTGTCGAGAAAAAAAACGTAATCACCTGTAGCAGCATCAATACCAGTATTGCGGGCAGCAGACAGGCCACGGTTATGGTCATGCCTGAGATAGACAAAGCTTAAATCTTTGCTTAACGGAGATTGTTCGATACACCCCTTTGCCAGTTCCATGCTACGGTCGGGAGTGCAGTCATCCACGAGGATAACCTCCAGATTGCGATAGGTTTGGTTGAGCACGGAGTCAATACAACGCTGAATGTATGGCTCCACCTTGTATATGGGGATGATTATGGAAACTAAGAGATTCTGCATAAAAATGTTAATTTGTGTCACATTTATGCCATGATTTTTTTGCCTGTTCAATAGAGATACAATCAATAAAGTGCAACTCTATATTAGTATCTTTAAGTCTTGCAACCGGATAGAAGTCACCAGACTTATGATGGGTGTCACGTTGGTCGAAAAATTCTATGTCATAACAGCAAATTGACTTGTTTAAAGATGCAAGTTCGTGATAGTATTCTTTCCAAACAATGGCAGAACCGTTTAATAACCATCTGTCTCGATTTAGGGTCTTAAAAAATAACTTAGCAAAAGTCTTCTGGGTAAACACACAATGCTGAATAAAATTAAACAATTTAACCTTAATAATAAAGAGAATATTACTTGCCTTGTTTCGTCTGTCATTTGATACCTTTTCTTTAGCCCAAGAAGCAGCGAAATGATGAATGGAATAGGTGTTGTCAGTGACTTCCAATACTTGTGTGTTCCATGTTTTAGGGCTAAACCAATCTACAGGGAATACATTTATGATAGACTCATCGTTTAAGAATTGGCTCTTTTCATTAATCGCATTAAACTTGAATCTTGTCTCAATACAAGCTCTGAAAATAAAGGGAAGAGGACGACAATCCAGCGTTCCATCATCTTTGACGAAATGCCTCCCTTCATACCTCTGTAACATTTTAGCCATTAAAGAGAATCCTTTTTCACAACCTATAGTTGCTGCTTCTATCCCTGATGGGGTGTTCTCTTTTCCTATGAAATAGGGGAGATCTAATAGGTCATCAAATGATTTTAGGACTTCGACATCTGAATCTAAATATATACCACCATAATTATACAATGCATAAAGTCTGATGTAGTCTGCTGCAAAGGCGTATTTTTTGTGTTCGAAAGCTTCCTTTACCCATATTGAACTATTTATATCGAACCGATCAAAGTTCCATAACCAAATCTCGTAATCGGGCAATACGCGCTTCCAACTGTCTATGCATTTTTGTATGTTCGCAGGATAGGAATCTTTGCTTAACCAACAATAATGAATAATTTTGGGTATCATAATATACTTTTCTTTAACTTTATAATTCGAGGTGATACAAATTTATTATATACAAATATTATGATAGTCATTACTATCCATATTAGAAAATGGTTTAAAGGACTAAAAGCAATCGTATATAGTGTATGTAAAAGCAGCCAATGAACACAAAGGATTACTAACGAGTTCATACCTAGCCATTTAAAAACTGCGCCTACTAAAGAGTGAGAGATGCCAGAAGAAACAAATAAAACTGATATAGACCCCATCATACCTAATACATACCTCATTATATATGAAAGCAAATCATTGTCTTGAAGCCTATAATTTGAATTATATGGAAGAACAACACAAAAAAGGATTAATTGTGACATAACGAATAATACCCCCCCAAAAGTCAAATTTTTAGTTCTGAGTACTCCGTCTACATTCAAGCAATGAAATACTTCTAAACATTTAGGAGTAAAGCTTTTTAAAAAGAAACCACTTATAAAGCATAAATAAAACCAAGGTATCTCGCTAACACAATATGGAAGCCATCCATTTGTTGTAGTTTTATATGTAAATAACGAGATTATTATGCCACCAACAATGATTCTGAAGATTATCCGTCCTTTGAACAACAACAAATGTATAATTTCTATAGCAAACAATATCGGAATGAACCATAGTGGGATTCTTCCCCATCCATATAACAAATAAACTATAGGATTACTCCTATATGCCAAAAAACAAAGACAATACAGTACTGTAAATAACAGATATGGCAATAATAGAGTTACAACTTTTCCATAGATTATTTTAGCAATCCCATAATCTGGATTGTACTGAAAAAGCATACCACTAATCAAAAAAAACAACGGCATATGAAAAGAATAGATAGACTGAAACAACATACCGTCTTTATTCAGGAAACAATGTCCAATATAAACTAGCAATATACCTATACCCTTTGCAATATCTATATATTCAACTCTATTCGTCATATTTAGCAGTCTATATCTGTCATCTTATTATTCAATAATTCTTTATTTGTATAAATTGTGCTATCAGCCTTAGTATAATTAATAGCATTAAATAGAGCTTCAAGAGACTCTACATAGATTCTATCATTTAGTCCTAAAGTATCTGCCAAGGAGAAAATACGCTCATTCATGAAACTCGTACTACCTATAACGGGTAAAACCAGGAATTGCTTATGGTAGATTATAGATAGAGCCATTCCGTGGTATGAATTTGTTATAACATAACTTGCACATTTCATTAGAGTAATCCATTCTGGCACTGTCGCCCAAATCTTCTCGTATGAATCTTCCCGACCTTGACTTGCCACATACTTCACTTCGAGATTATGCTTCTGAGCAAATTCATATATCCTATCAACTGATACTTCACATTCAGCTCCTAAAAGATAAACAAAGATATATGGTTTTGACGTTTCATTGTTAAGGATATAGTTATTGTATTTTTCTTTTTCTATAAGGAAAGTTGGGTCCAAAACTTGTATGGCTTTGTTATATCCTGCTTTTTTACAGAATTCCAATCCAGACTTCTCTCTGCATGTTACAAATGAGAATCGATTTAAGTAACCTCTGGCCTTTTGTAGCATTTCCTGTGAAAAAGTTTTGTTGCCTGTACTCGGAGCTATTGAAAATAATTTCTTTCCTTTCGGAACGAACCCCAAAAAATTCCATGTATCAACATAAGACCATATCTGGTCACTACCTATCGCATAAGCGTCAAGATTGTTTATATATGGATCATCATAACCGTTTATTGTCTTGATGTTAAAATATTTTCTACGAAACTCTTCAAAATGACGTGGATGAAGATTATCGTTACGTTTCGACCATTCTGTCCACCTATCATAAAGTTCCATTAATTCACTCTTCTTTACTGGAGCTTTTTTTGTAGGCTTAATGACTGCATGATACATCTTTGATAAAATTCTTCGGATAATCGGACTTTTCTTCGACTTATATCTTAACAGGAACGGCTCATGACCTCTCTGCTTAAGATATTCATGAATCGCCAAGTACTGCAACACTTGACCATAATTGTCTGTTGTATCAGAGAAAGTAATTACACCAATTTTCGCCATATCCTCATAGGTATATAAAAAAAGTTTTTAATTTGGTTAATCGCTAATGAAGATTTTAATTCTAGCGGTTCAAATACGTTATAAACAGTTTTTATTCTCCTTCTTTTTAAAGATTTCAAAAATACATCATGCCATATTGGTTTTTTCCAATTTAGTTTGACAGCAGGATTTCCAAATATTGCCCTTTCAAACTCAACAGCTTGTGATTCCATATCTAAGCTATTTATAATCTCTACCATTTTCTGGTTATGTATAAAAAGCAAAGAGGTCCCTTTCTCTCCTGCATAATTATCTTCATCAATAATTCTTTCAACGCACCAGAAATCTCCCATCGTAACATCACTATGTGACCTCCCATTACGGAATTTACAATCAAAACAAGATGGGCGATTAATAAAATCTTTCAAGAAGCAGAGCATGTAATCATTCTCCCAAATATATTCTACAAACGTTCTCTTTTCTGGGTAATGTTTTTCTCCTTTATTGATTGTATAAGATATAGAGAGACTACATTTTCTCCAGCCATTGGTTTTGTCTCGAAATGATATTTTTACAATATCAATATTTTCTGGACTTTTGACATTATTTTTACGAGCAAATTCTATTCTCTTCTCTTTCAAATATTTCTCCCAAACAGCTGGACTTGGAACTCCATGACAGATAAAATCCAAGCATATTAGGTTCTCATAACTTCGTTTCAAAAAAACTCTTAACCCAGCTATCTGACATGGTGTTCCACTAAAAAGAACTAATCTGCCACCATTGAGAAATGAACGTACCTGTTTAAAAGACTCTCCTATATAGCTCTGTACATATTTACTCCTTCTGAATTGTTCTAATCCTTCTATGGTTTCTGTATAGGAATGAATAACCTTCCATTCGTCATTAAACTTTGCGCCAAAAACGACTCCATTATTATTGATAACATATTCTGCTATCAGCGTAAAAAAACCACCAGAACTACTGTTTCTTCGAATTTCGTCATTTCTGTTATAACAGGCATATGATAAAGTTTCTGCACCCAGTTCTGTTTGATCGTCAGCATTAATAATTGGACATGCGTTTTCACAGGCACCACAGTCAATACACAAACTTTCATTGACCTTAGGGTATAGGAAACCTTGCCCATCGGTTATTGTCTCTATGCAATTCTTAGGGCATGCTTCCGCACATGAAAAACAACCACAGCAGTCCTTCTTCTTTTTCAACTTTATCATGCGTGTATTTTGATAATTACCCTGTTCAAAACAAATTGCCTGTCACTTTTTGTCATAATTAGACAGCCTGCAAGTGTAGATGTTATCGCTGTTACAATTAAACCACCAATTATCAATGACATCCATGAATCGGGCAGATAAACAAGTCGTACGAGGGAACATATCACCATAGATAGTAAGATGCCAATTAGAGGCTTAAATATGAACTTATAATAATAGTTCCATTTTTGTCCTAAACAAAAAGCACCATATATTGGCAGGAAAAAGATTCCTCTCAATACGCCCCATACTGAGCGAGTCCCCGCAATAATGAACATTTGAGTTATTGTATCTTTGATAAACAACAGACAAATTACTACTGTTACAAAGACCAGTATACTGTTGATAATCATAAAAATGGATGAACCTTTAATTTTATTAGTGGCAGTGAACAAGTTCCAAAAGCCTTCCAATGGTGAAGTTACTATCAGCGCGAACGTTCCAACAATCGTCAGTTTCTGAAGGAGACCAGCATCCTGGGAAGGTACCCAAAGTTGATAGAATACGTCACCGTATATATACAAAATGGCTAACGGAATCATTATTACACATGACAAAATTCGTATAGACTTCGATATGTTGTTTACAATGGCTTTAATATCACCGACTGCATATTCACGAGTTAAAGAGGGAGCAAATGCTGAAGTAAAGCTACCCAATAGACTCAATATAATGAATGGAACGTTTGTTGTAATTGACAAGACACCCATTGCTGTCGCACTAATGAAGATATTCGCTAATAGCAAATCCATTCCTCTTTGTAGTATGTCACCGAGTTTGCTGACAAGGTTCCACACTCCTGAAGCACAGATTTCTTTCACGTGCTGATAATTATAGTAACTCTTTTTGATATGCAACTCCGGGGTGAGTCTTTTCTTGATTTGATAATTTGCAATGATTAGATATATATTACAAAGTATGATAGACACGCCCATATACCATAGGTGGGCAGTAAATAGACCAAACAGTAATACCAAGACAAAAGCTCTAATAACGTTTGAAACAATAGTTCGTATAGAGGCAATCTCCAATCTGTTCTTTATAAATGGGGAAACAGTATAAACATTAAAGATTAAAGCTAAAACGGAACTAAGACTCTGAAGGGCAAATAGCAGTTTTACATCGTCCAGCAAATTGTCTGGAATATTTATTAGTAGTTCTAAATAAATCAACACTATAACAAGTGTGACTACCATAACAATACCCATAAACAGGTTTGCATAGAAAACAGAGCTAAAATATTTATTGGCTTTTTCTATATTCCCTTTATGATATTCAATCGTCACAAATCTACCCGCCATGGAATTTAAAGCTATTGTCGCTAATTGAAAATAGCTAAGTATATTGGCAGAAAGCGCAATAAAGCCATATGCATCCACTCCCAATTTGTTAACAATAAAGGGAGTAAGAATAATAGTTATCCCAAAATTCACAATGAACACAACAACTTGAGAGATAATGTTCAATGCTAATTGTCTATTATCTGTATTTACCATTAGGTAAACGAACTGTTTTCATACATGTTTTTTAATGTCACGTTCCAAAGTTTTCAAAACTCCACAGGGTCACTATCCAATTCATCCAGTAGCATAGGTGTTTCTTCCATTGCAACACTTTCATGGATAATGAAGAAAACCAGCCTCTTCCTGTCAGCCACTCTAATTGACGCAGCGAGGCTTTCCTGCCTTTCAATTCTATTAATAATATCTATACCTCTATTATTCTGAAACAGGAACCTGCTGTATCTCTTCAAGACTATCAGAAAACTGGGGACTGAAAAGAATGTCTAAAGCCATTTTGCAAACCTCTCTTTAAACGCAGACTCTGTAAGACACTTACCTGCATCTAAATCACGCTCGGCTTGAACAACAGCATTCTGCATGTCTTTGGAAAGAATGAGGCCTTTTCCTTGGAGATGACGGAATGGCCAACCTGAGCCTCCAGCTTGGTACTGGATGAGACGGAAGAGCTGCTGAGTGTCGGCAACGTCAGTCTTGTATTTCTTTCCATCAGAGGCCTCCAATTTCAGTTGGTGACAATTTGTCACCGACTCATTTCCCTCCTTCTTCAGTCGTTCCTTTAGTTTGTTCCAATATTTTCGTGCAGTTTGATAGTCTTTGCTATCTGTTAGCACTCCACATACATCTAATATGGAAAAGTACCACTTTTCCTGTTCCTCGTCCCATACACTGCGAACTTTCTTTTCGCCAAATAACTGCATAGATGTCTGATGTTTGAAGTCTGATGTCTGATGGACATTTCCATTACGCAACTGGCATGACAAGTTGCTGGATGGCGTGCTCCCAGCCAGAAGATGTTTGATGGATGATGTATGATGGAAGAATAATTAGATGTCAGATGGCTGATGTTTGAAGTCTGATGTCTGATGGACTTTACTGCTCATCCAGTTTCTTACATCGGAAATCACAGAACCCTAATCACTTATCTTTTCTTATTAACTTCATCGAAACTGCTTACCTCGGCATATTTCAAACTGTAAACCATGAACTCGTTCTGGCGATCTGGCGATATTCTCGAAAACTGGTTAATTTTCCTTAAAATATCCTTTCTGACCGCCTGTTTGGTTACAGGTTCGTTGTAACCAGTGATTCTACAGATTGCCTATTTTTGCGCCTGATAAGTGTGGGAGGATTTCCCACAAACAAAATGTTTAACAATTAAATGATGCACAAAAATGGACAAAAACACTTTTGAACTTGAGTTGGCAAACCTTATTCTTGACACCGTCAAAGAACCTGAAAGCTATGGGCGCGTACGCCGTCTGTCAAGTATTGGACACTTTAACCGAAGTATCTTCCAGCCGGAGGCTTTTCTCTCCATCGACTTCAAGCTGTTCGTGAGGGTTGCCGTGAACTTGAGCATGGAGCTGACACAGGAGGATTTCATGGACTTGTGGCTTGACATGGGCAATCGTATCTACTGTGTGGGCGAGGAGTCCGGCGATGTGTTTAACGAGAACCACAGACGAGTCAGGCAATGAATCACGATGCTTTCTTACAGGTGAAGGGTACACTGCCTCAGCGCAGGGTGTCCTCAGATAGTGATATGTCTTCCGAGGAGCTGCTGATGAAGTCGCGTGTGACACCTACGACGGAACTGCCGCCCATGGAGAACCT
>JAEEGL010517108.1_pt1 | contig 15971 bp, 13 predicted proteins | sample 9134231 | NCBI WGS metagenome assembly JAEEGL01 (sample SAMN16246548, study PRJNA631951) | gut metagenome | biome: gut microbiome; feature: rumen; material: fiber-attached | host: Bos | place: Iran: Karaj | collected 2018-10 | reverse complement strand
TGCGCCCTTTCTCTTTGTTTCTCTAATTGGCCATAGCCAAGCAAGATCAATATGAGCATGTCCAATTGCTGTATATTCTGTAGCATCACCATCTAGTGGCTTTGTAATAACAGCTGTTAAAATCTCATGTGCCTTTGCGTAATTCTTATGTCTATATTCTTTATATGAAGCACTAAGTGCTAATTTAATTTCATTGAATCTTTCTTCTGTTAATAAAGTGTTTTCGTCCTTTGTTAGCATCAACATAAATAGTTGAAGATAATCGTAATAATATGTAAGTATTTCATCATTGCAAATTGCTATATCTTTTCTTTGAAGAGAAACCTTTACGCCTCTTTTATGACGCTTTCCATTAAATCCAGCATCAACTAAAAGATCTACGTTTTCTCCACCCTCTGCGCTTTCAAACAAGTCTACGACTTGCTTTCCTTTTCTTGATTGAGCAATATCTATGCTAGATAATACTTGAGTAATACCTTGTTGAGCAACGCCATCTCTATATACAATGCCCTCGCCTTGTATATCTATTAAAGCTACAATGTGCTTTCCTTTTGCGCTCTCTGGAACAGTTCCCTTAAACTTGAACCAAGCACAGTCAAAATCTGAACCCCAAACGTTTCCAATTTGGAATGGAACAAATTCTGCTTCGTCTAATCTTGCTTTCTTGATTGGTTCTTTAGATAGTGCTGCTTCACATGAAAGTTCAGCAACTTTTTTATAAATTTTCTTTCTAATGTTTATTAATCTCACAAGATGTTGTGGATATAGCGTAGACTTCTCAACCATGTTATTACCTCGTATGTATAATTTTATAATAATTATAATATTTGTCAATATACGCCCATTTTTCTAAACTATCTTTAAGAATGCGAAATTACGAATTTTAAATTTTACAAATATTTAGAATTGCTAAAAAAATCCAATATTGACTTGATATATTAAATGCTTATATACTTTTATTATGTCAAAAAAATAAAACGCACACGGGTGGATTATGAAAAAGAAAGATTACGAAGAAGAACTAGACGACGAAATCATTGATGACGAAGACTTCCTTGACGATGAAGAAATCGAAGATGAGGAAATCGATGAAGATGATTTCATAGACGACGAAGAAGAATTCGATGACGAAGAGGAAGAAGCTCCTAAGAAGTCAAAGAAAAAATCTAACAAAAAACCAATGAAGAAAGGCGCAAAAATTGCTATTATCTCTTCAAGCGCAGTTGTAGGCGTTGTTGCTATTGTGCTTGTTGTTTTATTTGCTGTACTTCCTGCAATTGGTATTGATCTATTTGAAAAAGGCCAAGGCGGCGACTTAGCAGATAGCGTTGATTTCTCTAAAAAACTAACAGGATATTCACAAAATCCTAATGCAGTTGAATCAAAAACAGAAATCCTAAAAGCATTAACATATAAAGAATCAGACATGGCAGCATTCTATTCATCTTCTAAAGATAAGAACTTAGTTGCAGCTCAAATGATCTTTGCTTCTTATATGAACCTTGCTAAGGGATATCAATATTCTTACTTTAAGAATCAAGTTGGTACAACAAACTTAGGTGAAAACTCAGGTACATTAATCGTACAAAGAATGAGAAGACAAACTAAGGACTTCAAGGATGATACAACATTGAAGTTACCATACAACCACAACTTCCCTTCTGCAGCATCTTCTGTTGTTTCTTGTAAGGGTAAGCCAACTATCCGTTATGTAACTGGTGGTAAGATTTATAGAATTGTCGCTAAGGCACCAAAATATGATAGCAAATCAGGTTTCATTACTTGTGATTCTTGGGGCAAGGGCGAAAAGTATGGCAACTCTGAAAAGATTTCAGATTCTTGCAATATCACAGAAACAAGAATTAACTATCTATCTTTAGTTGAAGGTATGAGCGATGCTAATACATATAATATGGAAAAGATGGATATTACAAAGCCAAAGGCTATCTTCAAGAAAGATACAACAAAGATTGAAGACAAAGGCGAATACTATGAAATTTATGTTGAAGTAGATACAACAGTTGCTAATGCAGATGGCGATACAATCGACTTCTTCAACAAAGATAACACTACAACAGGAAATTCTGCAAAGATTGAAAAATGTAACATTACTATGCAAATTTGGAAGTGTGGTTTAATTAAGCAATACATAATCGATGAAGAATGGTCTGGTAAGGTTGGTGTAGCTATTATCTCTTATGAAGGAAAGGCTACAGCTAAAACAGATTGTAAGTACAGCTATACAGACGGCGATTGTAAAGATGATTCAATCACAAAGGCTATTTGGGAATCACTAAAATAAAATCTAACCGATAATAATACAAAGGACTTGCAAATGCAGGTCCTTTTTTTTGCAATGAAATATGGGGACCATAAAGATCCCCATACTTCGAAATAATTTAGGTTTACAACGTACAATAAATCAAATTAAATATCTATTCCCTCCAACTCTTTTAACCAAATTGATGCTTTGGCATCAGATGGCATTCTTAAATCGCCTCTTGGAGAGACTGCAACTGAACCAACTTTTGGTCCGTCTGGTAAGCATGAACGTTTAAATTGTTGAGCAAAGAATCTCCAATAGAAGTTTCTTAGCCACTTGTAAATTGTTTGGGTATCATAGATTCCATTAAAAGTATTACATGCAAGCGCATATACTTTCTTAGGTCCAAATCCCCAACGTAGGATGTAATACAAGAAATAATCATGTAATTCGTATGGTCCAACCAAATCCTCTGTCTTTTGGCTAATCTTGCCGTCCTTTGCTGGAAGCAACTCTGGAGAAACTGGTGTGTCCAAAATATCATAAAGAGATTTAGAGATATCGTCATTTTCACAAGTGTCGGCATAATACTTAACAATGTAGCGTACAAGGGTTTTTGGAATTGACGCGTTTACGGCATACATAGACATATGATCTCCATTGTATGTAGCCCAACCTAGCGCCAATTCAGACAAATCCCCTGTGCCCAATACTATACCGCCTTCTTTGTTGGCGATATCCATAAGAACTTGCGTTCTCTCTCTTGCTTGTCCGTTTTCGAATGTGACATCATAAGATGTCATTGATTGATTAATATCTTTGAAATGCTCTTTAACAGAATTAGATATATCTATATCCATAAATGATGTTTGAAGCGCATTTGCTAATATTTCTGCATTAGATTTTGTTCTCTTTGTTGTGCCAAAACATGGCATTGTAATTGCGATAATATCTTCTCTAGATCTTCCAAGTAAATCCATAGCTTTTGCAGCAACTAATATTGCTAGCGCACTATCTAATCCACCAGATAATCCAACAACAACCTTTTTACAGTTAATATGCTCTATTCTCTTCTTTAGGCCATTTGCTTGCATTGTTAAGATTAAATCGCATCTTTCATCTCTTGATTTATCATCTTGAGGAACAAATGGAAATCTTGGCATATGCTTATGCATAATCTTGTCTTCAACCTTTTGATCAAACTCGATAAAGCATACATCTGTCGAGAAAATATTTGTTGTATTTTTTCTTTGTCTTTCGTGAATGATTTGTTCCAAATCAATTTCACCAACAAGTAACTTGTTATCAAATAACTTTGTTTCAGCTACGATTCTTCCTTCTTCAGCAATAATATTGTGTCCTGAGAAGACTAAGTCTTGTGTAGATTCACCATCGCCAGCTGAAGCATATACGTAGCCACAATCTAATCTTGCAGATTGATTTACAACTAAATCTCTTCTATATTCACTCTTTCCAATAACTTCATTTGAAGCAGATAGGTTGGCCATTACTGTTGCGCCTTGGCCTGCTAAATATGAAGATGGAGGTATTGCTACCCAAAGATCTTCACAAATCTCAATACCGAATACAAAATCTCTTAGATTCTTGTTTTGGAATAATAGCTTAGTTCCGAATGGAACTACTTGATTACCAATAGATATTTCATCAACTAAGATATCTATACCTGATGTAAAATGTCTTACTTCATAGAATTCGTTATAATTTGGAATATTAATCTTTGGAACTACGCCAAGTATTTGTCCATTTTGTAAAACAACACCGCAGTTATATAGCTTTCCTCTAAATCTTAATGGAGCTCCTACAACTACGCACATCTTCTTATAGCGAGTATAATTTGCTAAATCAAGCAAAGCTTGCTCTGCTTCTTGAATCAATTTAGATTGTAAGAATAAATCTGAACAGGTATAACCTGTAATGCATAGCTCATTGAAGACTAGAAGATCTACATCCTTATTAAATGCTTTATCAATATCTTCCTTAATGCTTTGTACATTTGCTTGAACATCAGCGACAACAACTTTGATTGTAGCTGCGCCTACTCTAACTAACGAAGAAACGGGCTTGTCGTTCTCAAATTCAGATTTAGTATCATTTATAGTATCTAAAGTCTTTTGTTTACTCTTTGTATATGCAACTTTTGTAATATTGTTCTTGTTAGATTCAAGTAAAGCTAAATAATCATTTGGATTATTTAACAAGTTCAAAAGGATATTTGAATACTTTTCGCTTGGAGTATCTCCATCTAAGTATCTACAGATAGTAGTTTCACCCCATCCCAATAACATAGATAGAGGTTTTTTGCCTATCCCGTATGATACTAAAATATTCTCAATTTGTTCTTTTGTTACTATTTTTTGCATATATTTTTAATTAATTGCTACTTTTATATATATTTATACACAATAATAATAACATTTTTTAGTATCATTTACAACTACTATTATATAAAATAGTATTATTATTTATCGATTGATACCATATTTTTAAAATTATCCACAATAATAAAGCAAAAAAAATGACCACCAATTACGGTGGTCTATTTTTATATCAATAGTTAATTAATTAAGCTTCTTTTGGATATACGCTTACTTGCTTCTTATCCTTTCCTTTTCTTTCAAACTTAACTACGCCATCAACTAAAGCAAACAATGTATCATCTCCGCCGATACCTACGTTTGTACCTGGGTGATATTTTGTTCCTCTTTGTCTAACTAGGATGTTACCAGCAACAACGTATTGACCTTCACTCTTCTTAAGACCAAGTCTCTTAGCTTCAGAGTCTCTACCGTTCTTTGTGCTTCCTACACCTTTCTTGTGAGCGAATAATTGAATCTTAATAAACATATTATTTGTCCTCCACTTTTATGTACTTCGAAAAGCCGTCTTGCAAATCTTTGATACCAACTAACATTGTCTCTAAGATCGCATCACATTCACGTCTCTTCGCTTCATCCAAGTCCTCTACGATTTTAAACATTAAATATCCTGTTTCTTCGTCAGCTTTATAATCTACTTTGACTTTTGCTACTTTTAGCAAGCCTAATAGTGCTGTTTGAGTTATTGATGATATACCTGCGCAAACTATATCTTTGTTTTCTTCGGCATATCCTGAGTGACCTTTGCACTCAACTTGGATAATACTATTTTGTTGTCTTTTTACAGTAATTGTTGTCATTATTTGATTTCTGTAATCTTTAATGCTGTAAATGGTTGTCTATGACCTTGACGCTTTCTTTCGTTCTTCTTTGGCTTATACTTGAAAATTACGATCTTTCTAGCCTTATCTTGAGCGATAACTTCAGCCTTTACTGAAGACTTAGCAACGTCTTTACCACACTTAATCTTACCTTCATCATTAAGCATAACAACTTCTAGGTCAACGATATCACCAACATTAGCTTCAAGCTTTTCAACCTTGATAACATCATCTTTAGCTACTTTGTATTGCTTATTTCCTGTTGTAACGATTGCGTACATGTTAATACCTCCTCTCACCAGTCTCGCTGTTAAGGCGTTCCAAATGGAAACTTCTGGCCTTCTCCACGCGGCTCAGTGTCTATAATACTAAAAAATTAAAATGCGTGTCAAATAAAATATTATATTAATATAGAAGTTTTGCAACATCTGGTAAATCGATAATCATAGCATCTGTTCCTTGAATACTATACTTCTCAATATGCATAGTTTCTGATGGAACTAAATAGATTCTCTTATCTTTCCAGATTGTTTCTGCTTCCTTTTCTAATAATTTGTAAGCAAAAATCTTATTAAATACTCTTGTAGAAAGCTCTACAATAGCTGTTTGATTTATCTTGTTTTTGAATAGCATATTCAAATCTTGTTTCAATTTAGTAGCTACATGCTCTTCGCTATATACATATCCATCGCCTGAGCAATATGGGCATGGTTGTAACATAACATCAGTAATTGCAGACGAAGATTTCTTTCTTGTAATCTCTACTAATCCAAGTGGTGTTATATCAATTAAAGATGTCTTTATTCTATCTTTTGACAATTCTTCTTTCAATGTAGCCATAACAGCATCAATATGTTCTTTCTTTTCCATATCGATAAAGTCAACGACAACAATACCACCAATATTTCTTAATCTTAATTGTCTTGCAATTTCCTTAGCTGCAATCTTGTTTGTTTCAAAGATTGTATCGCTTAATTGTTTGTTTCCTATGTATTTTCCTGTGTTTACATCAATAACTGTTAAAGCTTCTGTTCTATCAATAACTAAGTAAGCTCCGTTACTCATTTCAACCTTTCTTGTTAAAATACTGTCGATTTGAGAACTTAGATTATATGCGTAAACAATGTTTTCGCTATGAGTATAAAGTTTGAATAACTTTGGATTTTCTTCATAGATATGTGGGAATGTTTCAATTAGATCGTTATAAACGTTTTTGTTATCTACAACGATTTCATCTACGTCACTTCTTAACATATCTCTTACCGCTCTTATAGCCAATGATTCATCTTTGCAAATCAAAGATGGTGCGCTCTTTTGGATGTATGCCTTTTGAATCATATCCCATCTATCTTCAAGTTCTTTTGCATCATTTGCTAATTCTTCATTTGAACAGTCTGTAGATTGCGTTCTTAAAATATATCCATGGCCTTTCTTTCTTATGCTTTCAACATAATCGACCATCTTTTGAACTTTATCGTTATTTTCTAGTTTTCTTGAAACGCCTACATAATCAATTTGTGGCATTAAGATAAGACCTCTTGATGGAAGCGAAATGTTCATAGAAATTCTTGCACCTTTGTTTCCAAATTGATCTTTAACTACTTGAACTAGAATTTCATCGCCAACTTTGATATTTAATTTATTGTTAGCCTTTCCTGCTTGAGCAACTTCATCACAAATCATATCTCCAGCATATAAGAATGCGTTTCTCTCAAGTCCAATATTTACGAAAGCAGATTCCATGCCAGGTAAAACATTCATTACCTTGCCTTTATAAATATTTCCAACGATTCTTTCTGTGCTTTCTCTTTCTACCCAAAATTCAACAAGTTTTCCATCTTCAACGATGCAAACTCTAGTGTTGGCTGGGTGACAAGAAATTATAATTTGCTTCATAGTTTTAGATAATCGTCTACTCCAATAAACTTTCCATCTAATTGAACAAATTGCGCAAGACGCGTAATATCGTTCATAGTTGTTTCAATATTATACACTTTAATTAGGTGCTTAACAAACGAATCGATTCTAAGATTTGTATTGCCAGACGCACATCTAACCCAAAGGTTCTTTCCATCTACAAAAATACTAAATAACATGCCACGAATATCTTTTTGGATTACTTCGCCTTTCTTGTTCAATTCAATCACATATTCTTTTTCATCCATGATATCTTCAATTTCAACTGGCACAATATTCTTGCATTTAATTAAATAATCTGAAGCTGTGACATTACCTGCAAGATTTGGATTCTTTGGCTTTGCAATTGCATATGAAGCCTTCAAATCTTGTGGTACGTTATCGTTGAATCTTTGTAAAAATTCATCAGCGCTAATGCCATTGCAATCAACTGCGTAATACTCTGCAACAGATTGTGTTCCAAGAGGAATTGGAGTTGTTGCATATGTTAACATATGCTTTACGAAACCTTGAGAGTAATTTACGTCTATTTTTGCACGCTTCAAAGAACGGTGCAACACGTCCATTGTATCCAAGTGTGACACATATGAGAAGTTACCTGCTTTCGCATGCTTTACAACTATAATCATTCAAAGCACCTCCCAAGTTTTGAAGCTCCACAACCATTACATTTACCTATGCAATTAGGCGTCGTCTTTGTTTGGTATGCTAAGTGTCTTTCCTTTAGAAGATATTGCTTTGTCACACCATTATCAAATACGTCCCAAGGAAGAACTTCATCCTCACCGTATTCTCTTGTATAGTCTTCTGGATTAATGCCGCATTCTTCAAATACTTGCATCCATTTATCAAAATCAAAATATTCACTCCAGCTATCAAATACGCATCCTTTTTCATATGCTTTAACAATTGCTGGTGCTAACTTTTCATCGCCTCTTGCAAATACAGCTTCTAGATAAGATGTCTTTGCATCATGCCAATTGTATCTTACATTCTTTATTCTTAAAGCTTCTTGTAAATACTTTTGCTTTTCTTCCATTTCTTTTAGAGTAATTTGCTTTTCCCATTGGAATGGAGTTAAAGGCTTAGGAATAAATACTGATGTAGATACAGTAATATTAATCATCTTTGATGTACCACTCTTTTTATGTAACCATAAAACTTCTTTGGCGATATGAGCAATACCATCTAAATCTTCATTCGTTTCTGTTGGAAGACCAATCATGAAATACAATTTAACGTTTTTAACGTTATTCTTCATTGCGCCTTCAATTGCAGATGTAATATTTGCTTCTGAAATATTCTTATTAATTACATCACGAAGTCTTTGACTTCCTGCTTCTGGAGCAAATGTCAATGAGGCTCCGTTTAATTCTTCGTAGATCTCAGCTTCAAATGAGTCCAATCTCAAAGATGGAACGGCCAACTTAACCTTTCTCTCGTCTGCCTCTTTCTTTATTCTCTCTACAAGTTCTTTTAGGCCTGAATAATCTGAAGTAGATAAAGATGCTAAAGACATTTCCTCATAGCCTGTGTTATCCATTAATTGCTTTGCATACTCTACAAGAGTATCTACCTTTCGTTCTCTTATTGGTCTATAGTAGAAACAAGCTTGGCAAAATCTACATCCATTTGCACAACCTCTGAATAATTCGATTGTTGATCTATCATGAACGATTTGGCAGTTTGGAACCAAAATCTTTGTTGGAAAATATGCTTTATCTAAATCTTGTACGATTGCTCTTTTTGTTTTATTCTTCAAAGATGGAACATAAATACCATCAACTCTATCTTTAGCTATAGCTAAGAACTCAGCTTTTGTTAGATGTTGGTCCTTTAATTCCCTATGAAGCTCTACAAGGCCCTTTAGATTAACTTCTCCATCTCCAATAAGAATTACATCGAAAAAGTCTGCATATGGCATTGGATTGACCGAACATGGGCCACCAGCTACCATGATTGGATATTCTTCCCCTCTATCTTTTGCAAAATAAGGGATTTTGGCCAAATCAAACATATATGCAATATTTGTATATTGAAGTTCGAATTGAACAGAAAAACCAACAATATCGAAATCTTTAAAGCTACGCTTTGTCTCTAAAGAAAATAATGGAAGGTTATGTTCTCTTAGTTTTGCAGCTAGATCCAAATCTGGAGCAAAACATCTTTCGCAAACAACACCATCCATATCATTTAGCATATGATATAAAATTCTAATACCAATGTTTGACATACCAATTTCGTACTTATCCGAAAAGCACATCAAAACTCTTTCATCGCATGGTTTTTCCATATCAGGCAAATTGAATTCGCCGCCAACGTATCTTGCTGGTCTTTCAACTTGCAACAAAATGTCTTTTAATTCATTAGTCATTTATCAGTCCATCGCTAAGCTTGCTGCTCCAACAATTCCTGCATTGTTCTCCAATACTGGACGCTTTACAGCTATGCTTGGCTCAAAATTGTTTTTTCTTAAGAAGTCATTTAGTCTATCATCAATAGCTTTTATGAAATAAGGTCCCTCTTTTGCAACCCCTCCACCAATGATAAACATCTCTGGATGGAATATTTGCGCCAAATTGATTAAACCACACACAATATTGTCCAAATACTCATCCACTAATTCTTTTGCCACCTTATCGCCCCTTTTAGCGCCTTCAAAGCATGTATGAGCTGATGGCTTTTTATATTTAGCAATAATCTCATTGATTATGCTATCTGGATTTTGGTCAGCAGCTTCTTGTGTTCTTAAAGCTAAAGCTTTTGCAGATGCATATTGTTCCCAGCATCCCTTGTTACCACAATTACATTGCTTACCATTTTGTCTTATAACCATATGTCCGCACTCACTTCCCATTCCATGAGCGCCTCTAAATAGTTTATTCTCTAAAATAATACCTGAACCTATTCCTGTTCCAAGTGTTACTAATATAGCGTTTTGTACGCCTTTAGCGCAGCCAAATCTCCATTCAGCTAACATTGCACAGTCCGCATCGTTTCCTACAACAATTGGCTTATTGAAAAATTGTTTCAATACTCCTTGGAAATCTACATCTTTCCAACCAAGGTTAACAGATTGAGCAATAATACCCTTTAGGTTTACAACCCCAGGTATCCCTACGCCTATTCCTTCTACTTGATTCAAATCAAGCTTTGCTTGTTTTAAAAGTTCATTTATATTGTTTGCTAATAGTCTTGCAAAGTCTTCTGGCGATTGAGGCATATTAGATTTAAATGAATCCATAGCAACAACTCTTCCAAGTTTGCTAATGATTCCTATCTTTGTATTAGTTCCTCCAACGTCTACGCCAACAAACATACTATTTTAAATTTACTACGTTTAGAATCTTTGCTAATTGATCTCTATGTTCAAAGAAATATTTACCACCATCAATAATTGCATCTTCTGGGTTTTCTACTCTTCTTACCATTAAACCTACATCGTTAGCGATGTACTCACATAATCCTCTCATTCTTGATGTACCACCACAAAGAACAATACCATTTGTTGTTACTTCATCTACTAGATTCTCTGGAGTTTGAGAAAGAATAGATAGAATTGCTGTACAAATCTTAGCAACATATGGTTCTATTGCTCTCTTTACCTCTGGAGATCTGATTTGGATTTGTGTTTGTGTTCCTGAACCAATTTCTGTAACTTGTTCATTTACAACAAAGTTGTCTTCATCTAAAAGTGTTGCTAATTGCTTTTTGATTTGCTCAACTCTTTCACTTGCTAATCTACAACGCTTTTCATCTAGAAGATAATCTAATATTGCTTGGTTAAATGAGTTGCTACCAATGTTCAAAGAACATCCGGCAACAATACCATCTTTATTTACTAAAGCGATTTCTGTTTTAGAAGCACCAATATCTACGATACATTGTGTTGAACCATCACCAACACCAGCATATACCGCAATAGGAGACTCAACGATAACAACTTCACTAGCACCAGCTAAATTCAATACTTTCTCTACGTCATGCTTTTCTGTATTTGTTAATCCACAAGAAACGCAAGCAATTGCCTTAACCTTTGGTCTAAACAAAGAATCTCCAGCAACCTTGTTAATAAATGCTCTATACATCAAAACGGCAGCTCTTTCGTGATAAATAGCGCCTTCCTTAATTGGGTAGATTGCTTGTTCATTTGGTCTTTGTTGGCCAATGTATCTTGCAACATTTCTACCGTATTCAATTAGGTTGATTTTTCCGTTTTTGTTTTCAATGTAAACAATTGAGGCATCCTTTATTGTAAAGTTCTTGCCGTATTGTGCAATTGTTGTAAACTTACTACCAATGTCGATTAACAATTGAATGTTTCTCATACTGCTCCTATTTTCTTAAGTTCTTCTTTTAATTTCTCTACAGGTAGGCCCATTATATTTGAATAACTGCCTTCATATCCTTTTACCATATCGCCATCTTGAATGCCGTATGCACCAGCTTTATCTAATGGCTTCTTATCATAAACGTATTTCTTTATTTCTTCATCATCAACATCTCTGAATTGAATCTTTGATTCATCAGAAAAGATGTATCTTTCGCCCTTGTACGCTACGCATACACCAGTATACACATGATGTGTCGTTCCACTCAATGCTTTTAGTGTGTTTATAGCATTTTCAATTGTATGTGGCTTTCCGTATACTTTACCGTTTAACCAAACAATTGTATCTGAAGAGATAATTAGCGCATCCTTATAGATTTTATCTAAATCGTTTAGCTTCTTTAGGGCTAGCGCTTCAACCATCTTTTGTGGGTCTTTTTCGCTTATATTTTCATCCACGTTTTGTGGCATTATTTCAAATGTTGGAAAAATCTCTTTTAGAAGTTCAGATCTTCTTGGAGATTTTGAAGCCAAGATTACTTGCATTATTCTACCTTGCTCCAAGTTCCATTATCGTTTTTCTTGAAGGCTTCTTTAATTGCATCTTCTGCCTTTTGAACATTTTCAGGCTTCTTTGTTGTTAAACCAGCCATTGTATACCAGAAGATTGATCTTTCTACTTCACCTTCGTCCTTCAAAGCTCTTGCTCTTTCGAAATATACCTTTGGTACACCAAGAACTGTTAGCATATCTTCATATTTTGCTTCAAGTGCTTTGTCTTCTTTTTCTTTTGCATACTTTACTAATTTTTGTGCTGCATAAATAAATCCAGCATCAGCAGACTTCTTTAGATATTCAAGTCCCTTCTTTTCATCATGCTTTTCATCTGCTTCGTCCAAATAAATTGTACCTACGAATTCTTGAGCAACCTTTGAATTTTCTTCATCTGCGTACTTTAGGATTTCGTCAAATTTAGATGGGTCGTCTTTATAATCAAGTTTTAAAACTTCAACTTCTGCGTCAACTGAACCATAATCAACAGCCAACTTATATTCTGTAACTGCAGCATTTGGATCAATTCCAAGTCCATAATATGGATCACAAATTTGTCCAATTCTTAACATTGCTGGAGCAAATCCTGCTTGTTGAGCAATGCCATATAAATCTAGAGCTTTATCTATGTCCTTTTCTACAGATAAGCCATATTCAAAGCATAAGCCTGCATAATAGTTAGCTTCTTGAATTCCGCCATTTACCGCTTCTCTTAGCATATCTAAAGCTTTCTTGTAGTTTTGTGGACATCCTGCGCCTAATAGGTATGCATAAGCAACATTCATAACAGCTTTCTTGTAGCCAGCATTATATGCCTTGTTGTAGTATTCAAAGCTCTTGAAATAATCTTTCTTGCATCCAAGGCCTTCATCGTATAGATATGCCAATGCATAATAAACATATGGCAATTCGCTATCCTTTGCTGAATCTAGAAGATTAAATGCTTCTTTATTGCTCTTTTCATCTTCCTTATCTAGCTCTTTAATAGCAAGTGCATATTTTGCAGGTGCATAGTCTTTCTTTGCTGCATCTTTGTATAGGTCTAGAGATTGCTTTTTTATCTCTTCTGCTTTCGTTTTATCTTGAGGATCTTCACTTTTTGCTAGTTTTTTAGCTTGTTTGTCTAGCAAGAAAGCATGCTCGTATTTTGCTGCCGGGATACCGCCATTTGAAGCTTTGATAACATAATCTAAAGCTGTAGACTCATCTTTATCTACGCCATATAGACCTTTTCTGTAAATGAAGCACAATGCATAAGAAGCATATAAGTCTCCAAGCTCATACGCTTTTAGATAATATTCAACTACTTTTGATTCATCTGCTGTTACACCTAGTGAATTAGCATACATATGTGCTAAGAATGTGTAAGCTTGAGCATTATTAGATTCTGCTGCTTTTTCAAAACACTCTTTGGCTTTCTTGTAATCTTGATCAACATCCATTCCTTCTAGGTAAATTCTTCCTAGCTTTACAAGTGATTCAATGTTGCCTTGATTTGCTTCAAATTCGATGTTTTTTACTCCCATAATTACCCTCAAAATACTTTGTGTTTATTTTATCACGCGTACGCAATAAAATCAATGCGAGCACAAAAAAAGAGGATGCATAATGCATCCTCTCGCTCTTCTTTGTTAACTACAAATTATAAAATTTGTAAGTTCTTGTTGTATGCTCTCTTGAACTCACCAACAGCTGTTAAAGCGTCCTTGATTTCTAGAGAATAATCGCCTTCACCTTCAACCTTCATAATTACACTATCACCTAGTAAATCACAAAGAATTGATGTTACACAGCTACACATACTTCTATCTAAGCTTTCTGCAATTCTAACGATTACACCAATCTTCATAATTGCATCAACATCTTCTTGAGTTAGCATATCTTTGTATTTCATAAGTTCTGCCATATTGATTTCACCCTTTCTATGTAGAGATGCTACAAAGGCACTCATAACTAAGTCCTTATGAGAAATACCGTAAAGGTTACTGTTCAAGATGATGTATGCTGAATGGAAGTGGTGCTCGTAGTACTTAATACGTGTACCTGTATCATGCAACAAAGCTGCAACTCTTAATACTTTGACATATTGTCTTGGTAACTTGTGAAGCACTTTCAATTGCTTGTAAAGTTGCATAGATAATTCGTAAACATGCTCTGCATGTTCAATATTTGCATTAAAGAAATTCAATAGTGAGTAAATGCTGTGACCTAATACATCGTTAATTGGCTTTTCGTTTGTAGATGGAACTGCATACTTAAACATAGCTCCTTCTCTTAAACCACAACCTGATACAACGATTTCATCAAATGTGCACTTCTTAATGATTGCGCTAACAACTGACAAAGCCGCTGGGAAGATATCTGCTCTAACTGAAGATAAACCTTTGATCTTCATTGTGCTAGATAATTCCAAAGTTCTGATGTTGCTATAGATGCTATCAAATTCTTGAGCTGGGATTTGATAGTTGTGTGCCATTGATAATGGGTACTTCTTTAGCATTCTTGAAATCTTACCAATATTTCTGAATGAACCACCTACACCGATTAACTTAGTGTCTGGTGCCATTTCTTTTAGCCATGGTAATTGATTTAGTTGTTCAAGTACATATGCTTCCATTGCTTGAGATCTTTCAAGTGGAGTTGCTCCTGTGTTCTTGAACATGTCTGTAATAACAACAGCACCTAGTGGTAATGTTGCAAATTGTAATAAGTTCTTCCTGTTGTAGTAGATAAATTGTGTGCTACCGCCACCGATATCTACGATTAATCCTCTTGGAATATCTAATGAGTTGATAACACCTTGGTAAACAAGCTTTGCTTCATCTTCATATTCCAAAACCTTTAATTTAATTCCTGTGTTTGATTCAATTTCATCCAAAAAACCTTTTTGGTTCTTTGCCTTTCTAACTGCTTCTGTAGCATAGGCGTAAATTCTATCGATCTTATTTGCATCGCATAATCTTGAGAACATCTTGATAGTCTTAACTGTTTGTGCAATTCTAGCAGGTTGAATGAAACCATCTTCCTCCATATCTTGAGCAAGTCTCAAAGTTTCCTTCAATTGATCTTCTACTTGGAAAAATCCGTTCTCTAAAATGTCTACGATTACTAATCTTGCTGAGTTTGAACCAACGTCAATAATTGCTATTTTTTCCATATTCGTCCTTTCCATAAATTCATTCTGTAATATTTTAACACATAACGCGAAATATGTCTATACTCGCTTTTTTAAATATAAATAGAGCGCGGACGAAAAAATGTCGGAAAAAACTTTATTTTTGCTCTTTTAATTTTTGAGCAAATTTAATCAAATAGTTTTTAATTGTGTCCATAACTTTTAGATAATCATTAATGTCTTTCATTAGCCATGGATCTTCAATAAATACTTCCTCTCCTACAGCTGCAAAAGATAAAGTTTGGAACTTTTTCTTAAATTGAATTGGTGTAAAAAATTTGTTTGCATTGTTCATCCCAATAATCAAATCTGCTTCTTTGAAATCCTTCCAAGCAAACCATTTAAAGCGTGGTTTATGTGCGTATATTTCTTCCTTTGTGAAGCCTTCTCTTTCTAGAGCTATAACTGCTTTTGGATGAATTTTAAATGATTGATTTAATACCGCAGCCGAAGAAACTTTCTCAACAAGTTGAGAAAGCACTTCGTCTTCTTTTACCATTCTTGAAAATAACATCTC
>JAEEGL010258739.1_pt1 | contig 15971 bp, 15 predicted proteins | sample 9134231 | NCBI WGS metagenome assembly JAEEGL01 (sample SAMN16246548, study PRJNA631951) | gut metagenome | biome: gut microbiome; feature: rumen; material: fiber-attached | host: Bos | place: Iran: Karaj | collected 2018-10 | reverse complement strand
TAGTTGGTAGATGAAGTGGGGGATAAGACATTCCTCCGTGCTCCCCTCGGCACGTTTTGGGGGAGCATCAGTACAAGGCTATTAGGAGGACGGTTCAATTTCAAATCTAACAAAGTTCGCAAATCATGATGTGGCAGGCTTTACATATTATTGACTGGACTGTATGGTTTATCATATTGGGATCAGTAGTTTATGTGGCATTCTTTGCCATCATCTCCCTTTTTTACGACAAAGATGATCAGTTTGCCACGCAAGCCGCAGCCCTAAAGGACGAGATGACCAGGTTCCTGATTCTATATCCTGCCTATAACGAAGACCGTGTTATCATCAATGCTGTAGAGCAATTCCTTTTGCAGGAATATCCAACATCGCATTATACATTGGTGGTCATTTCTGATCACATGCAGCCTAAAACAAACGATTATCTTCGTTCATTACCCATCACCTTATTGACACCAACCTTTGAGAAAAGCTCCAAGGCAAAAGCCATGCAATATGCTATGACAGAAGTCACTGGTAAATTTGATAATGTGGTTATTCTTGATGCCGACAATGTCGTACGACCAGACTTTCTGTCTCAATTGAATATTCTCTGCTCTATTTACGACGCTATTCAATGTCATCGTTGTGCCAAGAACGCCAATAACGACGTAGCAGTATTGGATGGAACTAGTGAGGAAATCAATAACACTATATTCCGCAAGGCCCATAATCGCCTCGGTTTGTCATCAGCACTGATTGGATCTGGCATGTGCTTTGACTACGATCTTTTTAAAAAGAATGTTTTCCAACTCTCTACAGCAGGAGAAGACCGCGAAATGGAAGCCCTCCTACTCCATCAGGAAGTCTTCATCAAATACGCTCCTGATATTCATGTCTTCGATGAGAAGGTAAGTAGCCAAGATAACTTCCAGCGTCAACGCATGCGTTGGATGACTGCCCAGATTCAAAGCCTGTTTAGCAATTTGCCAAAAATTCCAGGAGCCATTGCTCATGGAAAGATAAATTTCATCGACAAGACCATCCAACAAGCATTGATTCCACGCTCTATTCTGATTGTATTATTGGGTGGAATATCGATCTTCATGACATTATTCATGCCTGTATGGTGTGAAAAATGGTGGGGCCTACTTGGTATATTAGCATTATCCTTATATATTGCTATCCCCAAACAGTTGCGCTTACGTTCTTTCACCAAAATATTGGTCATTCCAGGACTTGTACTCCGCATGATTAGGAATATCTTACATATAGACAGAAAGAATACAGACTTCCTCCACACTGAACACGGACAATAGATTATGCAAAATTATGCTCAACGCATGTCAAATGCTATATCATAGATGAGATTTCCTCTCATTCTATTTGTAATTTTATTGCATTGCTACTCTGTTACCAAGATAAATGGGGACCATCATTATTACTTCCAGTTCCTATATCCATTCTCTTTATGGCTTGGCGAGACTGGCGTTCCTAGTTTTTTCTTTATCTCTGGTTATCTATTCTTTCTTAGTCATAAGACATACAGAAAAAACTATCAACCCGAATTCAAACGCTATTCATTCCATATATATTATGGAATAGAATAATACTTTGTATATATCTATTGGCTTTTGCATTGGGATATCCTCAAGAAATACATGGAAAACTAATTTCAGAATTCACATTATCAGACTATATTAGAATCTTTTGGGATAGAGGGCATTATGATCAAGGTAATTTTGTCCCATTGCTCTGCCCATTATGGTATATCAGTAATCTTATGATTATGTGCATTATTTCACCATTATTATTTTACTTCATTAAATACGGCAGGGAAATATTTCTTGTATCTTTGACTATTTGGTGGCTCTATTCTTTTCACAATGCCTTTATTCCCCAAACTTTTTTATTTTTTAGTCTAGGAGCTTTCTTTTCCATCCATAATATTAATCCATTAAAGTTGATAACTGACAATAGTCATTTTTTTATCTCTTTATTCTTGTTTTTTGCATGTGCTGATATATCTACTCATACTATTATATCTTGTCCATATGCACTTCAACTCCATAGATTATCACTTTCATTTAATATTCTCTTTTTACTTTTGGTAGCAGATTGGTGTACAAATAAAGGCTATACAAGCACATTTCTCGCAGATTCTTCATTTATAGTTTTTTGCAGTCATTACCCTATAACTATCATCATCAGAAAATACATATCTAATAAGTATTCATATCTATCTGACGAGACACATGTTATACTATACTTTATATGTGTCATAACATCCACACTAATTAGTTTATTCGTCTATTACGTTCTAATAAGGTATATGCCAAAAACAAAAAAAATATTATCTGGGAACAGATGAAGTATTTATTGCTGGCAATAGATATTTATACATTAAACCAGCTTCAAATCTCTGTCCCTTCTCATTTGTATGGATTCCATCTCTAAACATCTCCATATTTATACCCTCATCCAATTCACATATAAGTATCACACTATTCTCACGACACCATTTAATAATTTCTTGTCCTTGTGAGTTATATCTACCGACTTCCACCTCTACTCTTTCTGGATGTAAGCACACAACAAATGGAATCTGAAGACTATCAAACATGTTTTTAAACTGATCAAAACCTAGATTAAAAGAAACTCCGTTTTTATGTATCCTTCTTAATTTGACTCAATACTTTTTGATCAGGATCTTCTTCTTTGTATCTTAGAGCAAATCTGCATTCCTTTCATCTTATTGAAAATATATATAGCTGTACTATCTTGATCAATCATCATACCACCAAAAAGAACAGAATCACCTAAGCCAAGAACTACAATTATCGTACTATCAGGTTCTTCATTTCGCTGACCATAACTATTAAAATGAAAATGGCGTCCAAAACGATAGCCATCTTGATTAGAGCATGTCATATACTCCCATCTATTGCTCTCTTGATATAATGGAGCATTGGTAAAACCACAGAAAACTCTGAGAAGGATTTCAACAACTTATATAATAAACAACAGTGAACACCCAATAATAACCAATATCCTTTTTCATCATAATTTTAATAACTAACTTGTTCTATTACCTGTTGAGAATTTGACAAAGTCTGGAAAAAGAGTACGCATGAAAGCATAACTCAGAAGACAGATAAAGATCACAATGAATACTGAGAAAAAGTAAAGGAGAATATGTATCATATCTGAGCATTCTCCCCAATGAATCATCATAAACCTCCGAAGTGCTATCGCTAAATGATCATGAATAGCAAAAACCCAGAATACAGAACCAGCAAGGAATGAGTTTATCTTTCCTTTTTCTCCTTTTATCAACATATCAGCCAAAAATATAAAAGCGAATATGTTTGTTACCAATGACATCCTATGTACAAAAAAAGCGCCTTTCAAATAAAATATTCCATGACTTAATATATCCAAAGAAGCCAAAAGAATCCAAATAGAAAGGAATAGATAATTCTTACGCTTGACGATATCTAAAGGATCGGTTTCATTAATAGCAAAACAAGCACCCAAATTAAAGAACAAGATACTTTCCGCTAAAAGCGCATTATGATACTGTGACATCCACCATATTAATATGGTCAATGGAAAACAAATTTTAAGATACTTATTTAGATAAAACCATATCGGAGAAGTTAAACAAAGCAAAAACAAATTCCTAACAAACCAATAGGTACAGAGAATGGGACCATTATTTCCTCCTGCATATTCACCTCTATCTATATATGCTCTAACATAATCAAACACGCCATAGTTACTTATATTCTTACCTAAAACATCCAAAGGGTGACCTATCAACCATAATATAAGATAAATAGAAAGAAAAATTGAATTCCACAACAAATAAGGATATAATAAAGAATAAACACGAGATTTTATCTTTTCTTTATAGGTCTTCGTACTTACATAAAACAAAAAACCAGAAATAAAGAAAAAAGCAGGAACTCCAGATTCCCCCAACCATAATCCGAAAGGATAAACTATACTAATATACATAGAATGATTACCCTCAGGCAATGGCACTGTACAATAACAATGCAACATTACAACACATAAGATGAGAGGAAACCGCAACCATGCAATAGTTGCAGAAAGCCTTTTAAATTCTTTGCTATCTCGATCAATCATAAAACAACAAACTCTTACACATGCAAAGATATAATGATTATATCATTTATCCAAATAAATAGAGAAAAATAGCATTTTTATTGAGTAAATATGCCTAAAATCCATAAAATTCTTGTATATATATATTGTTTTTTGTATTTTTGCAGTGTTTTAAAATAGTTACTTACATAAATGAGTGGAAGATTACATAAGAGTATACTAAATGCGGAAGTAAGTATGATATTTTACTTCCTCTCCCTCTTTTTGGCTTTCTTCTCAAGAAAAATATTTCTAGACTGCCTTGGTGCAGAGTTTATTGGGTTGACAGGTACTTTAAATAACATCTTAGGTTATTTAAATCTTGCAGAACTCGGAATCGGTACAAGCATCTCATTTTTTTTATATAAGCCTCTACAACAAAAAGACCAGCATTCTATTAATGAAATAATGTCTATATTTGGATACCTTTACAAAGTTATTGGTATTACCATATTTGTTCTTGCTCTTATTGTTAGCCTCTTATTTCCCCTAATTTTTTACAATAAAGAGGTAGAACTAGCACTTGTCTTCTTTTCCTTTTATTCTATTTTAGGTTCATCACTTATTGGCTATTTCATCAATTATCGTCAAATCCTCCTCTCAGCAGATCAAAAGAACTATATAGTTGCTATTTACACCCAAACAGCAGTAATATTAAAAACGATCATACAAATTTATCTTGCCCTAAAGTACAACAATCCATATGTATGGGTTGCTATTGAATTTATATTTAGTATTATTGCATGTATAATATTAAATTGGAAAATTGACAAAGAGTATCCTTGGTTGAATTGTAATAAGACAAAAGGCAAGAACCTACTCAAGAAATATCCAGACATCCTAACTAAAGCCAAACAAGCCTTTATTCATAGACTCAAGTTCTTTATCATCGAACGAAGCGACGAGATTTTTATCTTCGCATTTGTATCGTTAAAAATGGTAGCATATTACAATAACTACATGATGATCATCGGGAAAGTGGTTACCATATTTGTTTTATCTATTAGTAATGTCGGAGCAGGAATTGGCAACTTAATTGCTGAAGGTAATCATCAAAATACGATGAAAGTATTCTGGGAATTATCGGCAATTAGATATTTCATATCTGGTATTGTTTGTTTTTTGCTTTATTCTTTTGTTGAACCATTTATTACTCTATGGTTGGGAAAAGAATATATTCTGCCTCAAAGTACACTTATATTACTTCTTATCTTCTTTTTCATTAAGATTACATCTGGTGCTGTTGACAGTTTCATCTATGCTATGGGACTATACGCAGACACTTGGTCAGCCTGGGTTGAACTCTTTATAAATCTAACCATAACCCTAATTGCTGGTTATTATATAGGCATTGATGGAATTTTACTTGGAAAATTAATTAGCATGTTTCTCATTATAGTGTTTTGGAAACCATATTATCTTTTCAGATCAGGACTCAAGGAAAAATATTCGACTTATTGGAGTATGACTATGCCATATCTCCTTATCTTAGTAATCAGTTATGTTTCTGCTATAACCATTATTCATTATTGTATACATATTTCTATTTTCAACTTTCTTGATTGGATATTATATAGTATAGTTGGTTCCCTTATTTATCTTATCATTAACATCCCTCTATTCATTGTATGTGGACCCGGAAGTAAAGATCTGTTACGTCGTATAAATTTCAAATCAATCATAAATACAAATAGAATAAAGAAAAAATGAGAATTGGATTTGTATCAGATATTAATCCCTATACCGACAGGAAATCATGGAGCGGTACAGTCTATAAGCTACGCGAGTCTATAGAAAAAGCAGGCTATGAAATTGTATGGATTAAATTTGATAAGAATCTAGACGACCTTTATAGCAAAATCTGTTTAAGACTACTTTCATGGTATATCAGAATTACTGAGAAACAAGTTATAGGAACTTGCTACCTCGGTTTCTTCTGTCGCTATTATGCTAAAACCATAGAGCGACAAGGCATCTATAAAGACTGTGATTGCCTATTTTTCGCAGGTCCATCAGGTGCACAAATAGCTCTTTATCTTAAGAAAAAGATTCCATATATTTACCTTGCTGATGCAAATTATCATCTTATGGAGAATTACTACTGGTTTAACCTAAGCCCTTACTTTTCAAAAAAAGCGCGAAAAGAAGAAGAAATAGCGACACAGAAAGCCTGGATAAATATCCGATCATCCGAATGGGCGGCTAATGGAACTATTCACTATTGTCATGCCGATACAAACAATTTATATGTGTTAGAGTTTGGCGCAAATATTGATGAGCATTACATTGAAGTTAACGAACCATATCAAGGAGGCAGGTTGAATCTTATTTTTTCTGGTACAGACTGGGAACGAAAAGGTGGACAAACAGCTGTTGACACGACCCGTATTCTCAAAGAAAAAGGATACGATGTAATTCTTCACATTGTGGGCATTAATGAATTACCAGAGTCTTGCAAAAATCTAAGCTATATTCATCTTGTTGGATTTCTCAATAAGAATGAACATGAAGATTATAGGACATATATCGACCTCTGGAAATCAGCACACATCTTGTTACTTCCTACACGTGCAGAATGTTCTGCCATTGTGTTCTCTGAAGCTGCAGCTTATGGAGTTCCTGTTTTCACATACGATACCGGAGGGTGTGGCAACTATGTCGTTAATGGGAAAAACGGATATAGAATGAATTTGTCAGAAGGAGCAGAAATATTCGCAAAAAAAATACATTCCTGTATATCATCTAATGAAATATCACAGCTATCTATTGGAGCGCGAGATCTTTACAACAAAAAACTCTCATGGCAAAAATGGAGTGAAAGATTTAAAGTCATCATAGAAAACAACATACATGCGTTACCTCATCTATAAAAGTACCAATCTTCTTGACAGTATCTTGCTAGACGATCATGAAGAATGTGTCTACATTAGAATTACTGATAACGATTTGAAGTCAAAAATATTCAATCGATTAATACTATATGCACGAATTCATAAACTATTTTTCCCTTTTCTACTTAAAATCATTCATGGCTTTTCAAAACTACGCAAAATAACTGCAGATGATATAGTTATAGTTTTTGACATTGCCGACATCACCCTCATTGAGTATATTCATAAATGCATTCCCAAAACAAATCGTTTTAATGTCTTCTTTTGGAACCCTATGTCGAAAACATTTGAAGACCCCCAAAAAGCTATTCAAAGGCTATGCAAAATAGGTTGTCATATTTCGACTTTTGATAAGAAAGATTCAGAAATGTATCATCTTATTTACAAAAATCAGTTTATTAAAAAGATCTGCATATCTAACTTGCCTACCAAATTTGACTTTTATTTCCTAGGAGCCCCTAAAGGTAGAGAGGACACATTGCATTCAATTATACAAAGATTAAAGGAAATTGGAAAAGTTGGGATATGCATTGTTCCTCATTCCAAAGAACAATATATTCCCTATGAGCGAAACCTTCAATATGTATTACAAAGTTTTTGTATCATAGAAATCGTACAAGAAGGACAAGAAGGCGTCACTTTACGTGCTTTAGAAGCACTTGTCTATGGTAAGAAACTTATCACGACATTAAGAAATATTGTAAACTATGATTTCTACAATCCTAACAACATTCTAATATGGAATAATCAAACCAATGACGAGCTAACGAGTTTCTTAAACACTAATTATACCATGATAGATCAAAAAATCATAGATAAATACTGTTTTCATAACTGGATTCAATCATATTCTAAATGAAGATCCAAATTTGAGTTTGTACTTGTCAATTATACTATAAATGCGTCTCTCACGCCATTTCCTTTTTACTAATTTATTTGTGATGTAATAATTGTTAATAATATAATTGATAAAGATTCCTGAGTACTTCGTCTGATTATACTCGTCAATCATGGAAGAATAATCATCTGAATTAGGAATATTATAATGAGAAATAAGAACACTTATTAGATTATACCCATTATCAATCAAATTTATTTTATCTTCATCAGATATCAACTGGCTATCTACAATTCTCATAATGCACCATTGTATTTGTTTTAGTAATAAAATAGCCAATAATACTTTATCTTCAATTCGAATAATAGAACAACTTCGCATATATTCATACTCTTTCTCAATAGCCTCATAGTACATTACGGCTAATTTAATTGTAAAGCCACCACTATTTAATGATTGGCTATTCTCTACATAAGCATACGTATATTTACGAACAACTACAAATCTTTTACAAAATACTGTAATCAAGAAATCAAAATACACATCCTCGCATAGATGATGAGGAATACACAATATTTTGTTCTCTCTCAAAAAGGAAATATCATATAGTTTATTCCAAGTAAAAACAGGCCAATCACCGCCATATCGAAACCTGTAGTCAAAAAGAGAAAGAGGCCCATTGTATTTCATTTCATGTGAAAAACTCATGATTTTCAATTCTTCATTACACTTAACATGATTCGAAGATACGATTTGTGCTTTACTGCGTATAATAGCACCGACCATAACCTCTATACAATTCGTCTTTATTACATCATCTGCATCAAGAAAAAAAAGGTAATCACCTTTAGCATTTTCAATAGCACTATTTCTTGCAGCTCCAGTTCCCTTGTTAAACTGGTGGTGTATTATTCGCACAAGATTACCCTTCGGATGTGTTGACATGATTTCATCAACAATCTCCATACTTCCATCGGTTCCTTTGTCATCAATCACAAGGACCTCAATATCCTTATAAGATTGATTCAATGCTGAATTAAGCGATCTTCGAATACCATTTCTAACATTATATACAGGAATTGAAATTGTAACTTTGCACATATTTAGATAATCTTTTAGGTTACAAAGTTACTGTTTTTTTCGAAGAATAAAAAATTATTTGAAAAAAAATGCAAAGAATTCCACACTCTAGGTAAAATGACCATTATAAAATTGCTTATTACATCCATTTTAACTATCTTTGCAAGAAAAATCTATAAACAACATTATATGACGATTATCCACCTGCATCGGAACCGTTCTTCTCTTTATAAAAGAGATCTATACAACGGCATGAATTATTTAGGCAAAAGAGATGAGACATTTGATGTCATGAAAGGAATAGGTATCTTTTTAATGGTAACTGGTCACACATTAGGTCCAGATTCACCCTTAAACAAATTCATCTATTCTTTTCATATGCCCCTATTCTTTTTGGTAACAGGTTACTTTTTCAAATGCACTACTATTGTCAACAGCATCCGTTCATCATACCATAGGCTAATTAAGCCCTACATTTTCATCTGTTTTATCTATGTAACTATTAAAATTGCCCTACAATATTACCATTCACAGAAGTTACACATCGATCCTGACGCAATAATCTTTGGCATGGGACCTGGGTGGTTTTTGTTGGCATTATTTTGGGGGAGAATAATTATCAATTGTATTATAAACAATTTCCCTAATCTATATATTCTTGTAGCATTCATTGTTTCAACCATCCCGATAGTTCTTCACCAAGCTCATCCTATAATTATGCCATTAGCAATTATGGAAGGTCTGTCATGTGTTCTATTTATTGCTATCGGTTATTTTTCTAAACAGAATAATATACTGAACAAGATGCAGGATCACAATAAAACTTATATTTTCATCTCACTATTATTATGGCTTAATACAAGCATCAATGGGAAAATCGAGATGTCTGCCTGTACATATAAACTTTGGATAATAGATTATTTGGGAGCTATGGGGGGGGCTTTTCTTTGTTATTACATCGCAAAACATATTATAAGGAACTCTTTACTTTTAACACAATTACTGACTATAGTATCATTATACTCCTTAGCTATTTATTCATTTCACATAATTGACTTTTGCATACCCATTTGGCATCATTTATCTTCATTCATAAGTCAAGAGTATCAAGTTGGAGCCATATTATTTGGACGATTACTATTATTTTATCCTATTGTAGTTATTACATATCATATTCCTTTCCTATACAATCTTTTTATTGGCATGCATACCCCAAAACGCTTCAATTACAAACTGAGCAACAAGTAAGAATCCGGTATTCGAATGAAAAAGTTATTCAAATGCTTGCATATATCAATACAATATTGTATCTTTGCAAGAAAAACATATATGCCCCAAAAATCGATTGTTATTCTATTTCCTTATTTTGGCTGTTTTCCACCTCAATATATGGCATGGAGAGCTTCTGCTTTGTCTAATATAGACATAGATTTTATGTTCTTCACAGATCAGCAAGTAGAACCCGCACATAATATTATTGTTTACAATATGCAATTTACAGACTTCCAAAAACTTGTTCAAGATGCTTTTGATTTCAAAATAGTTCTTGATCGTCCTTATAAACTTTGTGAATACAAACAGGCATATGGTTACATCTTACAAAGCTATATTAAATCATACGATTTTTGGGGATTTGGCGACTTAGACTTGGTATATGGTGACATAAGGCATTTTATTACCGAAGAAGTATTAAGCCGTAAATTCATACTAGGATGGGGGCATCTGACATTAATGAGTAATGATGATGATACTAATACGTATTTTATGAAGCAGGCCACTGGATATCAAAACTACAAAGATGCATTCACAACAAGCATAATAACTTTTTTCGATGAGTTCGACCATAAAGGTTGTAGTGACAAGTGGAGAGATTGTCGTCCCTCAGATTGCTGGTTGGAACAACCCTTTGACAATGCATCTAAGCCCAAACAATCATTTCATTTCTGCAGTTTGAACAGAGGATGGAAGCAAGTTATCTTCGAACATATCAACAACAAGTTATATATGTTACGTTTCAATAAAGGACAATTAGAAAAAAAAGAATCACTTTATGCTCATTTTCAGCATCGTTCTTTTATGAAAGATCAGGTAAAAAACTATCAACATTTCTTGATACTCCCAACTAAGATTATTGATTATCCTGTTATTTATACAAATATTCGCTTACATTTATATTGTCGAAAAAGGATATTATTAACTAAGTTTTTCCAATGGAGAGACTATATTCTATGGAAGTTACATTTAAATACACAAAGATGAATTTATATGAATAAACGAGAATATCATTTTGACAATCTATGCGGGATATTCATTCTGTATATGATATTCATTGTTCATATCCCAGCACATTGCGACATTAAAGACAATCTTTTTCATAATCACCTGCTTCTATTGCTTGATTGTTTTATGGGATGGTTTTTCTATAAAAGTGGTATGTACTATAAAAAGAAACCTGTGGCTTCTGCATTAAAAAGTGACTTTAGGCGTCTATTAATCCCCTATTTCTTTTTTAACGTACTAGGTGCAATTGCTGATATCACCCTAACAATGAATAAGACAAATGACTATACGCTCTATTCATTATTAAGAGATCCATTTATGCATACTTTGTATCATGAAGCTACTACAGGAAACCAAGCTATCTGGTTTCTATTGTCACTTTTTATTGTACGTATTTTATACAACATTCTTAACTCCATCCATATTAAACCAATAGCAATAGCAATTGTTACAATTATACTTGCCTACTATTTACATACCAACATTCAAAGTAATACGAACTTTTCATGTTTTACTATAATAGGTTATAACATCCATGTTCCATATTATTTTGGTAACATCCTTTGGGGAATGTCTTTTTACTCAATGGGTGTATCACTCAAGTCTACACAAATTAATATTTTTGTTTTCCTTTTTTCTTTTTCTATTTATTTATTTCATTTCTTTTTTCCTCACCACATGGATGTACGAGCCAATGAACCACATACAGATTATTCTTTATCAACATTCTTTTGTTTGTCAGGTGTTCTATTTTATAATAACTTTAGTTACCATTTCATGAACATGAAAATAGCATTAATTAATTATATAGGACAAAATTCCATGATTTTCTACTGTACCCACTTCATTATAATACGTTTTATTTCCGAATTATCTTTTTTTTATAAACTAACACCAATAGAAAAAATCATAGTATTAACTTCAGCTACAATATTTGCTCTAAAGGTATCTGACATTGTCTTTCATAAAAAACGATTCTCCATACTTGTTGGCACTAAATAGCTGTTTATATTATCGTATTAACAAAAAAAATGACGATTATAGAAAAAAGTGATATATTACTTTGATATGCTAAGAAAAAAAAGTATCTTTGCACAGAAAAGTGAAAATATAAAATTGATTTCAAGGTTGCTAAAGAATGTTTATATGTTTATTCTGTTTTAAATGAAGATTGCTATTCTTACATCTGGTGTACTTCCTGTTCCTGCAATTCAAGGAGGAGCAGTAGAAAATCTTGTAGACTTCTATCTAGATTATAATGATAAGCATAGGTTACACGACATCACTGTATACAGTGTATGGCATCCCGACGTAGAAAGCCATGCTGCTTTGCAGTCTGAAGCAAATCATTATCATTATATTAAGCTTGATGGATGGTGGGCAAAACTCAGGAAGAAGCTATATCAGAAAATACATGGTGAAGAGTACTACCATTATTCTATAGAATTTTACTTGGAACAAGCACTGAAGTATGTTAAAAGGCGCCAATATGACATAATCATCTTGGAAAACCGTCCTGGATATGCCCTTAAACTCGTAAAATTCACAAATGCAAAATTGATATATCATCTTCACAATGAAAAGTTAAATTCACAAGCCAATAGAGCGAAAGAAATCTATGATGTCGCATCCCTCATTATTACTGTCTCTGATTATATCAAAAGATGTGTACAGACAATTAATCCTCACGATTACAAAACTAAAACTGTGTATAATGGCATCAATCTCTCTGCTTTCAACCAAAGCATCAAAGCCGATCGTTCCTCACTAGGATTTCATGCTGATGATTTCGTTTTGGTTTTCAGTGGACGAATAAACCGCGAAAAAGGTATTTGGGAACTCGTTGAAGCGATGGAGTTACTGGATAACTATCCATACATAAAACTGATGGTGATTGGTAGCAGTTTTTTTGGTAATGGTACTTACGATGACGATTTTATAATTAAATTAAAAGAAAAAGCCATGTCACTCAAAAAACGAATCATGTTCACTGGTTTCATCCCCTACTCTAACATTCCATACTATCTCAGAATGGCTGATATTGCCGTCGTACCTTCTATATGGGAAGAACCTTTCGGTTTGACAGTCCTTGAAGCCATGGCAGCAGGGCTTCCACTGATTACCACACGCAACGGAGGCATCCCTGAAATTTGTGAGGGTGTAGCTACTATTATTGAAAGAGACAATATCGTTAACGATCTTGCAAATGCCACACTCGACCTTTATCAGCATCCAGAAAAACGTAAACAAATGTCAGTAGCATCTCTTGAGCATTCTAAGTTCTTTGACAAAGAAACATATGCTAAAAATTTCTTCACAGCTTTAGAAAATGGAATACAATAATTATGATACAGAGAGGTTATCTGCCATAATCAACTGGATACGATTTCCATTGATCTTCTTTATTATACTTTTACATTGCTATTCTGTGGTGAGATTAGAAGGGGATCATGAAGCGTATTTTAAAACTATATATCCTTTTGCATTATGGCTTGGTGAGACTGGTGTCCCAGCTTTTTTCTTTATTTCTGGCTATTTATTTTTCATTAGCAAGAAAACATATGAAGATAAAATTAGAAAGCGTTTTCATACACTTCTAATACCATATATTCTGTGGAATTTAATTTATTTTATATGCTATTTATTTGTTTTCGCTTTAGGATATCCACAATATATCAATTATAAAAATATTGCAGATTATTCATTCCTCGACTATCTTAGACTATTTTGGGATAGAGGCTCTTTCGATAATGGGAACTTCGTTCCTTTGCTTTGTCCTTTATGGTATATTAGAAACTTGCTAATCATGTCTGTTCTCTCCCCTTTTCTATATTATTTGATTAGATATGGTAGAGAACTATTTCTTGGAATAGTGGGTATTTGGTGGATGATGACCTATCACAATGCCTTTATTCCCCAAACTATTCTGTTTTTCGCTCTTGGAGCCTATTTCCCTATTTTGCGAATCAATCTACTAAAGATAATACAAAATAGAGGTTTTATTCTATCACTATTCTTCACCTTCGGTTTATTCGATATTATCACCCATACATTATGGAGTACGCCTATAAATTTACAAATACATAGAATTTCCCTTTTTTTTAATATTCCTGCTTTCTTCCTTCTTGCAGATTTCTGTTACTATCATGGAATAAGAAACAAGTCATTACCTAATGCTGCATTTATTGTTTTCTGTGTTCACTACCCTATAGTCGTTGCTTTAAGGAAAGGATGTATTGCAGTTTTTTCTGATGCGTCTGATTTCACTCACATTCTACTCTATTTCATATGCGTCATTGTAGCAACTCTATTAAGTCTTGCTACCTATCTCATACTCAAGAGATTCTTCCCGAATGTCAAAAATGTCTTATCAGGAAACAGATGAAAAAAGCTCTACTATTTCTTACTCTGATTCTTGTTTGTATCAGTATATGGCTAATATATAAAATGTATGATTATTATGCATGTCCTCGTCTACAGTTTCCTTATCACATTAGCGACAAGCATCAAGATGATACATTAAGAATAGCCTATATAGGAGACAGTTGGGCGTTTATGCATCGAGAGCATAAGTGCCAAATTAGCAAATTGCTAGAAAAAGAACTACGGCAACCTGTTATCGTTCATTCATATGGTGTTTGTGGATTTACGAGCAAGAAAATACATGAAAGCTTGTTCAATAATAGTGAATTCAAACAATTTCTACAAAATAATGAGTATGATTATTGTTACATTTCAGCAGGCATCAATGACACATATAAGAAAATGAGTATTAGATATTATAAACAGAGTATAGATGGCATCATCCAACTACTTCTTTTCAACAACATTCACCCCATCATCCAAGAAATACCCGACTATGACATACAATTATCATTTGAAAGGCAAGAAACTTCCAGAAAGTTGTTGCGTCATCTATCCATGATCATCAATAACATCCCATTGGATTGTAAACAGGTATTTCGAAACGCTCTTGATGAGACGATCCACGAAAAGAACTATGCAGACAAGGTTAGCATCCTCAGATACAAATCATGGAATGGCAATGGTGTAAAAGACATCAATACACTATATAGGAGTGATCGTATGCATCTGAATGACAAAGGTTATGCTACACTTGATAGTGCTATCGTTAAGGAGATCAAAACTCATTTAAAGCTAGTATGCCGTTGCCAACCATTCAGACAGGAAGAAGTCATAGACTCGATAACCATGGAGTTGCATGTTACAGATAAATAATCACAAAGAACGAGGCTATCCAGCCTAGGATGCAGAGCTGAATGAAGTGGTCCTTGACGAGAGATTTCGTGGGGGAGCCGCTGAGACCAAAGACAATCATGTTCTGGAGATAGCGCAACAGGCCTGCAAGAACCCAACCACTGGTGAGGTATACATAACGGGTGCCCATCCGTTCAATAACCTCTGGCGACATGGTGTACATGATGTAGCAAACCAGTGTGACTGAGGCGATAATAGCTGTGGCCTCGTTGATGAAGGTCTTATTGTAGCCTGTAATCGATACGCGAGGCTTGGTGACCGTCTGTTCATAGATGCGATAATCGTCGTTGCGTTTGGTAACGGCCAGGAATAGCGCAACCAGAAAGGTCATCATCACCAGCCAATGGGAAATCCAGATGTCTGTGGTGACACCTCCAGCCAACACGCGCATCACGAATCCGACGGCAATAATCGACACATCGAGGATGGCAATCTGCTTCAGACGGACGCAATAG
>JAEEGL017192956.1_pt1 | contig 15972 bp, 19 predicted proteins | sample 9134231 | NCBI WGS metagenome assembly JAEEGL01 (sample SAMN16246548, study PRJNA631951) | gut metagenome | biome: gut microbiome; feature: rumen; material: fiber-attached | host: Bos | place: Iran: Karaj | collected 2018-10 | reverse complement strand
TGAGAAGCTAAGTTCGGACGGGATAAACGCTGAAAGCATCTAAGTGTGAAGCCCACCCTAAGATAAGATATCCCATACCGTAAGGTAGTAAGATTCCAGATAGACTAACTGGTAGATAGGTTGGAGATGTAAGTGCAGTAATGTATTAAGTCAACCAATACTAATAAATCGAGGGCTTAACCACAAAAAGTTAAGCAAGGAATCGAAGAAAGTTAATGACTAAAACTTGCCATTCATCTATGTATTTTTGAGTGTGCTTTTAATTGCATACGATAATTTTCTAGTGATGATGACTATTTTGGTAATACCTGTTCCCATTCCGAACACAGAAGTCAAGCAAAATAGTGCCGAAAATACTTGCGAGTTACCTTGCTGGGAAGATAGGTTGTCGCTAGATTTTTTTTGTTTTAAGACTAAAATAAGTAATTATTATAAATTATTTATTTTAGTCTTAAATTATTGATTTTTTTACTAATATGTTATAATATAGTTATATAAAAATATTTAAAAAGGAGAAGTAAAATGTCACAAGAAAAAAAATCGAATTTTTTAAAAAAAGATGAAGGAAATCCAGAATTAGAACTTTTAGTAGGAATAGTTTTGCTTGCAGCAGGATTATTTATGCTAAGTAAAAGGGTAATAGTACATACAGGATGGTACATGTGGAGAATAGGAAGTTTTAATTTATCATCAGGAACAGTTATTATTCCATTATTAATAGGAATTATATGGTATTTTTATAATCCAAAATCATTTATGGCAAAACTTATAATGGGATTAAGTGTAGTATTTATAGTTGTAAGTATAATTATGAGTGTTAGCTTAAACTTTATGGCTACATCAATGTTTGACTATGTACTTATTTTAGGTATGGCAGCAGCAGGAGTAGGATTAATTTTAAAAGGTCATTTTGGAAGAAAGAATAAAAATTAGTAGTCTTACCAGAATATATAAGCATAGTTTTAAATACAATATGTAATAGGAGGTAAATAATGAGTAAAGCTGTTTGGAAGCCAGGTACATTTATAAATCCTGTACCTGCTGTTATGGTAACATGTGGAACAATGGAAAAATCAAACATTGTAACTGTTGCATGGACTGGCACAATAAATTCTGATCCTGCAATGTGCTATATTTCCTTAAGACCAACAAGATATTCATACAATATTATAAAAGAAAGTGGAGAATTTGTTATTAATCTTACAACAAAGAATCTTGCAAAAGCAACAGATTGGTGTGGATGTAGAACAGGAGTTAAATTTGATAAATTTAAAGAAATGGGACTTACCAAAGAAAAAGCAAATTTTGTAAAATGTCCTTTAATAAAAGAAAGTCCAGCATCAATTGAATGTAAAGTAAAAGAAATAAAAGATTTGGGTTCACATCATATGTTTATAGCAGAAGTTTTAGCAGTAGATGCTGATGAAAGATTTATAGATGAAAAAGGTGCTTTTGATATATCTAAATGTGATTTAATATCATATGCAAATGGAGGGTATTATTCACAAGGAGAAAAGATTGGAAAGTTTGGATATTCAGTTCAAAAGAAATAAAATATATAAATAAATTAAATATTATAATTTAAGGAGGTAAAGATGAACTACAAAATTATTGGAAAAACAGTACCAGTTGTTGAGATGAGGTTAAATAAAGGAGAAACAGTGTACACACAATCTGGTGGAATGACCTATCAAAGTGAAGGTATTGATATGTATACAAATACGCATGGAGGAATAATGAAGGGGCTTGGAAGAATGCTTGCAGGAGAATCTATGTTTATGGCAAACTATACAGCTAAAAATGATGGTGCGACAATAGCTTTTGCATCAACTGTACCAGGAGCTATTATGCCAGTGGATTTATCAAATATTCCACAAGGTTTAATTATTCAAAAAGGAGCATTTTTATGTGCAGAAAATTCTGTTGAAACTAGTGTTACACTAACTAAAAAATTTGGTGCAGGTTTATTTGGAGGAGAAGGATTTATTCTACAAAAAGCTAGTGGAAAAGGAATGCTTTTCTTGGAAGTAGATGGAGACGTAATAGAAAAAGAATTAGAACCTGGAGAAGTTTTAAAAGTAGATACAGGAAATGTTGTTGCATTTGATTCAAATGTAAAATATGAAATAGAAACAGTAAAAGGTTTAGGAAATATATTTTTAGGTGGAGAAGGGCTGTTTTTAACAAAACTTGTAGGACCAGGAAAAGTAATTCTTCAATCACAAAACTTCCAAGATTTTGCAGGAAGAGTTATCAAATTAATGCCATCTAAATAAAAATAGTTTTAAAAAAATATAAAATTAAAAAATGCAGAGAAAATCTGCATTTTTTTTGCAAAATCTGTTGACATATTATGGAAAAAGTGATACAATATTTAAGCGTATGTAACTTAGAACATACGATCACATCGTTTCAAATAAAGTGGCCTAGCCACGAGTACGTAAAATCGTACAAAAGTATCCACTATTCGTAAGAAGAGTGAAACAATTCGGAGGTGTATAAAATGGCAGCAAAAGGACCAAGAGAAAATATTATACTAGAATGCACAGAATGCAAAAACAGAAATTACATGACTTCTAAAAATAAAAGAAATAACACAGATAGATTAGAAATAGTTAAATATTGTAAATTCTGCAAAAAACGTACAACACATAAAGAAACAAAATAGTATAAGCTATTTTAAGGAGGATATAAAATGGCTAAAAAAGAAAAAGATGTCAATAAAAAGCAAAAAGGTCATTTCTTTAAAGATATGAAAGCTGAATTAAAAAAGGTTATTTGGCCTACACCAAAACAAACAGCAAACAACACTTTAGCTGTAATAGGATTTACATTGGCAATAGCAATAGTTGTGTTTGTATTGGATATATGTTTTGATGCAATTAATAAAAATGGAGTAGTAGCATTACAAGAAAAAATTAAATCTTCATACAGTGTAAGCAATACTACAGAAAATACTAGTGATGCGGAAAACTCAGTAGAGGAAGCTAATAACGTAGAAAATAGTACAGCAAATTCGACAGAAGTAGAAGTTGAAACAAATACAACAAATACAGAAAGTCAAGAATAGTATAAGGAGGCTACCAATATGTCTCAAAATAATTATGACAATGTACCAAGATGGTATGTAGTGCATACATATTCTGGGTATGAGAATAAAGTAAAAACAGACCTTGAAAAAACAATAAAAAATAGAGAACTAGAAGATTACTTCTTTGATATTATTGTACCTATGGAAGAACAAATTGAAATAAAAGATGGAAATAAAAAAACAAATCTTAAAAAAGTTTTTCCAGGTTATGTTTTAATAAAAATGATTGTAACTGAAGAAACATGGTATATAGTTAGAAATACTAGAGGGGCTACTGGATTCGTAGGCTCTGGAACAGAGCCAATACCACTTACTGATGAAGAAATCAGAAAAATGGGATTAATAGAAGAAGTAAAAGTAGACTATTCAGTTAATGATAATGTACAAATCATTGGAGGCCCGTTAGATGGATACACAGGAGTTGTACAAGAAATAAATAAAGAAAAAAATAAAGTAAGGGTGTTAGTATCAATGTTTGGTAGAGAAACACCTGTAGAACTTGAATTTTCTCAAGTTCAAAAAATAAATTAAGGAGGTGCCAGTAAAATGGCAGAAAAAGAAGTTGTTAGACAAATTAAATTACAAATAGAAGCTGGAAAAGCATCACCAGCTCCACCAGTAGGACCAGCTTTAGGTTCTGCAGGAATTAACATTATGCAATTCGTTAAAGAATTTAATGACAGAACTGCAAGTCAAGCAGGATTTATAATTCCAGTTGTTATAACAGTATATAAAGATAAAACTTTTGAATTTATAACAAAAGTTCCACCAGCTGCAGTATTAATCAAAAAAGCAGCAGGAATTCAAAAAGGTTCTGGAAAACCAAATAAAGAGAAAGTTGCTAAACTAACTAAAGAACAAGTTAGAGCAATTGCAGAACAAAAAATGCCAGACTTAAATGCAGCATCAATCGAAGCTGCTATGAGTATGATAGCTGGAACAGCTAGATCTATGGGTGTTACTGTAGAAGAATAGTTTCTTTGAAAAATATTTGTCTTTTGACGTCGTTAAAATTCATTTAAAATGCAGTCACATATAATACATATGCTCCTTTGCTTTTTAAATAAATTTTGCCTAGTCAAAAAACAAATCTTTTCCAAATAAAAAAATATATAATTAATCATATATAAATAAATAATGGGAGAATGTAAATCATTCGTTAAAACCAAAAGGAGGATTTTTATGAAAAGATATAATGAAAGCCTTAAATTAGTAGAAAAAGGTAAAAAATATGGAGCTAAAGAAGCTCTTGAAATCATCGAAAAAATGCCTAAGGCTAAATTTGATGAAACAGTAGAATTACATGTAAAACTAGGTGTAGATTCTAAACATGCTGACCAACAAGTTAGAGGTACAGTAGTACTTCCAAATGGTACAGGAAAAACTTTAAAAGTTTTAGTATTTGCTAAAGGACCAAAAGCTGAAGAAGCAGAAAAAGCTGGAGCAGATTTTGTTGGAGCAGAAGAATTAATACCAAAAATCCAAAATGATAACTGGTTTGATTATGATGTTGTAGTTGCAACACCAGATATGATGGGCGTAGTAGGAAGACTTGGTAAGGTTTTAGGACCAAAAGGATTAATGCCAAACCCTAAATCAGGAACTGTTACAATGGATGTAACTAAAGCTATAAATGAAATCAAATCTGGAAAAGTTGAATATAGATTAGATAAAAATAATATTATTCACTTAGGATTTGGAAAAGTATCATTTGGTACAGAAAAATTACAAGAAAATTACCAAACTGTTATGGATGCTATTATAAAAGCAAAACCAGCAGCTTCTAAAGGTCAATACATAAAGAGTATATCAATTTCTACAACAATGGGACCTGGAATTTTCGTTGAATAATTAAATAGCCAAAGACAGTAGGCGAAAATAAGTCCTACCGAGGTATAGTTAAAGAGCACTCTTTGTATGCCTAGGTATTGGACAAAAGAGTGTTTTTAATTTTTTAAATTTAATAAATTTTACTTGGAGGTGAAAAAATTGGCAAGTGAAAAAAGTATAAACCTAAAGAAAGAACAAGTATCAGATTTAGCTTCAAAAATGAAAGAAGCAAAATTAATATTACTTACAGATTACAGAGGAATTAATGTTGAAGATGTTACATCTTTAAGAAATGATTTAAGAAATGCAAAAGCTGAATATAAAGTTATAAAAAATAATATAACAAAAAGAGCTTTAGCAGAAGCAGGAATTGAAGGCCTAGAAGATAAATTAGAAGGACCTACTGCAGTAATCATGACAGATGAAGATTATTTAGAGCCTACAAAGGCAATATATAATTTTACTAAAGACCATGATTTTTACAAAATTAAAGGTGGAGTTATTGAAGGTAAAGTTATGACAACAGAAGAAATTATAACTTTAGCAAAATTACCATCAAGAGATGCATTATTATCAATGCTTGCAGGAGCTTTACTTGGAACTATTACAAAACTTGCAGTTGCAGTTGATCAAGTTAGAGTTCAAAAAGAAGCAGCAGAGTAAAAACTTTCCTAAATCGGCATCTTGCGTCGTTGAAATTCATTCAAAACGCAGTCACGTACCTCAAGTACGCTCCTTTGCCTTTTGAATAAATTTCGCCTAGCAATATACCAATTTATAAAAGTTTTAAAAAATAAAAGTTGGCAAACTTAAATGCAAAAATTAGAGTGACGAACTTATATCGTTAAAATTAAATTAATTAAAATGGAGGATTTAAAAATGAATAAAGAAGATTTTATCGAAGAAATCAAAAAAATGACAGTAGTAGAATTAGCTGATTTAGTAAAAGCTATAGAAGAAGAATTTGGAGTATCTGCAGTAGCAGCAGCTGCACCAGCAGCTGGAGGAGCAGCAGGAGCTGCAGCAGCTGAAGAAAAAACATCATTCAATGTTGTATTAAAAGAAGCTGGAGATCAAAAAATAAAAGTTATAAAAGTAGTTAGAGATGCTACAGGATTAGGATTAAAAGAAGCTAAAGATTTAGTTGATGGAGCTCCTAAGACAGTTAAAGAAAACGTAGCTAAAGAAGAAGCTGAAGACTTAAAAGCTAAGTTTGAAGAAGTTGGAGCAGTTATTGAATTACAATAATTTACTCTTAAAAAATGTGTGTTATTTATAGCACACATTTTTTTTCGTATAAAAATATTGATATTTTTATAATGATATAGTAAAATTAAATAAAAAACGTTCTGTAATAAATCTTAATGATATTTTAATAAAAACAGAATTATCAATAGATAATCTTTAATTTACAGAGATAGGGGATGAAAAAAATAAACATAATAAAAAATTTTAATAAAAAAAAGAAAATTATATTTATTTTAGGTGTACTATTATTAATATTAATTATAGCAATAATAGCATTATATATATTAGAAAAAGGTTTTAGAGATTGGATAGATGTAAATATTCTACGAAAAAATGTAACTGAAGATGATACTCAAACAATAAATTTAAATACAGATAAGAATAATCAAATACATGTATTTGGAAAATACATAGCAATTCTAAATGATAAAGCTATTACATTATTTAATTCGTATGGAGAAAAAGTATCTGTAATAGATGGTGTCAATATTAATTCAGCACTTTTTGATTCATCAGATAAGTATTTAGCTATAGCAGAAAACAGAGGACATGAACTTTGTTTAATATTAGATAAAACATATTTATGGAATACAGCTATAGAAGGAGAAATTCTTCAAATACATGTTAATCAGAATGGATATGTTGCAGTTGTTACAACAGATGTTACTAATAAATCAATTATTACATGTTTTAACTCTGAAGGTAAAAAGCTATTTACAAGTTATTTTTCTACAACTACTATTATAGATGCAAGCGTTTCAAACGACAACAAAAACATTGTAATTGGAGAAGTTGATACATCTGGTACAATTATTAAATCTAGTATAAAAATTCTATCAATAGAAAATGCCCAAAAAGACGCAGAAAATACAATTATTTATACTTATAATTTAGAAGATAGTAGTTTGATTACCAATGTTCAATATCATGATAAAAACCAAATCTCGTGTGTATATGATAATGGTATAGGTATTATAAACAATAATGAGTATAAACAAATTATAAAAATAGACAATGACAATATAACCTATGCAGCTAATAATTTCAAAAGTAATGTTATATATATAGTAGAGGAAAGTTCAGGAATGTTCAAATCTACATCTAATGTACATATAGTAAATGTTAGTGACAATCACGATAATGTATATAAATTAGAAAATACGGCCAAGGAAGTATATGCAATAGATAATAAATTGGCTATAAATTGTGGATCCGAAATTTACTTTATAAATACGAGTGGATGGCTAATTAAAAAATATAATGCAAGTCAAGAAATTACAAATGTCAAAATGTCAAATAGTTTGGCAGCGATTATATATAAAGATAAAATTGTAATATTAGAGATATAGGAGGATTATTATGGGGATTATTTTAGATATAGTTCTTTTAGCAATTTTTGCATTAAGTGTATTTGTTGGATACAAAAAAGGATTAATTGGAGTTGTTTTTAATTTATGTGCCTTTTTAGTTTCACTAGTTTTAACTTGGATTTTATTTACACCTGTATCTAATATGATTATAAAGAATACTCAAATTGATGATAATATAAAAAATGTAATAATAGAAAAAGGTGTTATTGTAGTAGAAAATAATGATAAGGAAAATGAAGATGAAGATAATCAAATTAACAAATACATTCAAGAATATGTTTCAAAACCAATAAAAAATACAGCAAATAATGCAGTAGAAGAAACTGCAACAATAATAAGTCAAAAGGTCGTAGCCATTGGAGTTGCAATAGGTTTATTTATAGTTATTAGAATAGTTTTAATATTTCTTAAATTTATTGCAGAAGGTATTGCAAATTTACCAATTATTAAACAATGTAATAAAGCTGGAGGAACTTTATATGGAGTAATTAGAGGATTGTTTATTGTTTATATTGTATTAGCTATTTTATTCTTTATAATGTCTATAAATAATGTTGGAGTTATTGCTGATACAATTAATTCTTCAATAATAAGCAAATATCTATACACTCACAACATAATTTTAGATTTAATATTTTAATTTTTGATTTATGTATCAATTTGAGCAAGGAATAGCTATAAAGAAAATGTAAATCGTTACTAAAAATTCACAATTTATTTTATAAAAATATTGATATTTATTGATTTTTTTGGTATACTATAATAAATTTTTGTAAAAGTAAAAAATAACATAGATAAAAAGGAATAAAGTTATGAAAAAAGAAAATAAAAAAACACACCCTATATTAAAAGGAATACTTAAATTCTTTTTAATACTAATAATCTTAGTTGTACTATTTATAGGTGGATTTATAGGATATAGTACATTTAAAAATGGATGGGGAATAAAAGGAATAATAAAAACAGCAGTTGGTTCAGAGGTAAAAACACCTGAAGAGTTAGGAGAGTTTAGAACATTAATATTAGGAGTAAGTGAAGATATTTCTACTCCATTAACAGATACAATAATGATTGCATCATATAATCCTTCAACTCAAAAAGCAACATTGTTATCTATTCCAAGAGATACATATGTTGGAAAAAATAAATCAAGGGCTAATTCCTATGATAAAATAAATGCAATTTATCAAAAAGATGGTGCAGAAGGAACATTAGAAAGAGTTAATGATTTAACAGGTTTAGATATAAAAAATTATGTTGTAATTAGTAATAATGCGTTGATTGAACTTGTTGATGAAATTGGCGGTGTTGAATTTGATGTTCCAATGGATATGAAATATACAAGTGAAAGTCAAGGATTATATATTAATTTGAAAAAAGGCTTACAAAAACTTGATGGTAAGCAAGCAGAAGGACTTGTAAGATTTAGAAAGAGTGACAACAATAAAACGTATTCTGCTGAATATGGTAATGATGATTTTGGAAGGATGAGAACTCAAAGGGAATTTATTAAAGCAGTAGCAAATCAAACTCTAAAAGCAAAAAATATTACAAAAATTGGTGGACTTATAGATATAGTAAAGAAAAATGTAAAAACTAATATTAATGATTGGTCACAAATAAAAGAATATATTCCTTATGCTGTGGATTTTGATACTGATGATATTCAATCAGAAAATATCCCAGGTGATTCTACAAGAATTCCAGCAGGAACAGGTCTATGGTTTTTCTTAGCAGATGAGGTTAAAACAAAAAGTTTAGTAAAAGAATTATTTACAAATGAAAAGAAATCTTCAAAAGAAAATGAGGAAGATGAAACAAATTCAAGTAAATCATCAAATACTAACACTTCTACAAGCACTAAAACAGAACAGAGTAGCGATACTAAAAAAGAAAACTCTAAAATAAAAATTGAAATTTTAAATGGAACAGGAGATAGTTCAGCTTTAAAATCTGCAAAAGAACTATTAGAGGACGAAGGATTTAATGTATCTAAAACAGACAAGACTTCAACAACACAAGTTACTACAATAATCAATAGAGCTAAATTATCAGAAAGTGTAACAAAAGATATAAAGTCAATTTTAAAAACTGGAGTTGTCTCATCTAGTTCGTCTTCAAGCAAAGTTGATGTAACCATTATTTTAGGAAAAGACTTTATTAAATAAAATTGAACATTAAAAAATATATTTTGAATCAATATGAATAAGAAGGCTACATTAAGTAGCCTTCCAAATATTATTTCTTAGGTTTTTTAGATATTTTATAAATTATAAAGATTATTAAAATCAAAAGTATTAAAAATAAACTTAATCTCAAAATCCATATAATGTTTTCTTTCTTTTCTACATCATGAGATGCAAGTAAATTAATTGTGTATTTATCAGCACCAACTATATATGTAATATTTCCTACTACAGAATTTGTTGCTATAGGAGCTGAAATATTATCTTTTAATACTATTTCTGTTTTTATATTTTCTTTGTCTTTATTATTAACTAAAACATTTAAATCTTTTTCTAGCTTTAAATCTAAAGATTTTGTTTCATCTGTGGCATTTTTTACTTCTATTGTTTCTATAACTGAAGAAGCTTTTGCTATATTTTGTATTGAATAATTTGAATATGTATAATCGTAAAGGGTTTTTGAATCTACGTATCTTGCACTTTTATGGTTTTCTGTTATTGATGCTCCTAAAACAACAGCAATAACTTGTAATCCATTTTTACTACATGCAGAAATTAAGCAGTTTTTAGCCTCTGAAGTAAAACCTGTTTTAATACCAATACAACTTGGGTAATAATATCCTGATGTCGGATTGATTAAATCATTTGTATTTTTATAAATTCTTTCTTCGCTTTTGTTTGTCGCAGGTATTACACATTTTTTCATAGAAACTATTTTTCTGAAAGTTTCGTTTTGCATACAATATCTGGCGATTATAGCTAAATCTTTAGCTGTTGTATAATGATTATCATCATGTAGACCATTTGTTGTAACAAAATGTGTATTTGTACAGCCTAATTCTTTAGATTTTTCATTCATTAAAGTTACAAAACTATCTATTGAGCCTGAAATGTACTCTGCTAAGACATTAGATGCATCATTTGCTGAATTAATAAGTAAGACTTTTAACAAGTCTTCAACAGAAATTATTTCACCTTCAGATAAATATGCTGAAGTATATCCTGGTTTCATTTGAGCTATTGCTGTTTTTGAGACAGTTACTTTATCGTTTAGATTTCCTTTTTCAATTGAAAGTATTGCAGTTAATATTTTTGTTGTACTTGCAGGGTACATTTTTTGTTCAGAATTTTTTTCGTATAAAGTTTTTCCAGTTTGGTTTTCTATTAGAATTACGGCATCTGAATATATTTTTAAATTGTCATTTGTTGTATTTTCTGTATTCTGCAAAATGCCTGAATCTATTAAATCTTCAGCATAAGAAAAATTTGTATTAAATAATAAAGTTAATATTGATACTAATAAAAGTATTGTAAATATTAAAAATGATTTGATTTGTTTGGTTGTTGGTTCATTTGTTTTCAATTTTATTTCTCCTTTAAAAAGTACATAAAAATACTATACTCTATTAAAGAAAAAAATGCAATAAGGTTTGCAAAAAATATAATAATAACTATTAGCAATAAGCTAATAAAAAAGAAAGAAGGTATAAATATGATAGAATTTTTAAAACAAAGAAAAGTAGTTATAATTATTGGAATATTGGTAACTATATTGGTAGGATGGAAGTTATTTGATTCAAAGAATTTTGAGGAAATAAATTCTAATGAGATTTTAGTTTCAAACTTAAATAATAATGAAAAAGAAAAAAATGAAGACAAGGAGGAAGAAATGATGGCGATTCATGTTACAGGAGAAGTAAAAAATCCAGGAGTTGTTAAAGTAAAACAAGGAAGTAGAATTGAAGACATTATTGAGGTAGCAGGAGGATTAACAGAAAATGCAGACATTACAAATGTTAATTTAGCTTTTGAGGTAGAAGACGGAATGAAAATACGAATTCCTAGTAATGATGAATATAATGAAAACGAAGGTAATATAATAGAGCATTATATAACTCAAGATAGTGGCAAAGGAGTTATAGTAAGTGAAGACAAAAGTAGTGAAAATTTAAGCCTTGTGATTAATATAAATACAGCAAATGAAACTGAACTTGAACAACTACCAGGCATTGGAGCTTCAATTGCAGGGAGAATAATAGATTACAGAAATAAAAATGGAAAATTTAAAGCAATAGAAGACATTAAAAATGTTACTGGAATAGGTGAAACTAAGTTTGAAAAAATAAAAGATTTGATTAAGGTAAAATAAAAATATATAAATAAAAGTAATTATTTGTTAATATTCATATAGATACAATAATCCTGCATAAGTGGTTATATATAATTTTTTTTGGATATTATCTTTTAATAAAACGGGAAAAAATTTATATATACCACGTTTGATGCAGGATAAATTTTGTTAAAATATAGTATTTTTAAATATATTTTTCTACTTCTGCGTAAATTTCTTCATGAATATCTTCAATTGTTCTTATTTTGTCATTTTTAACGCATTTAACTTCATACCAATCATATTTATCAACTAAAGAACATGCAGCATTATAACTGTCTTGTAAGTGACTAGAATCGCTTTCATGGATATCTTTAGCTTGAGTGTGAGTAAATTTATTTTCTCTATTTTTCATTAATTCTATAGCATATTCTGTAGGCATATTTAAGAAAAATGTTCTTGTAGGTTTAGGCAAGCCATAAAGATTAAATTCAAAATCTAAAAGCCAATCTAAGAATTTTTGTCTTTCTTTGTCATCCTTAATTTTTCCAGCTTGATGAACCATATTTGCAGTTGTATATCTGTCTGCTAAAATGATTCCACCATTATTGTAATAATCTTCTAAACCTTCTGTTTTAAATGTTGCATATCTGTCAGCTGCATAGAATGTAGAAGCTATATATGCACTTACATCTTTTGCATTCTTTCCAAATGCACCTGATAAGTACATTTTCACTAAAGCTGAAGATTCGCTTTCATAATTTGGAAAACTAACTGTTCTAAAGTCTATTCCGTCTTGAGTTAATCTTTCACATAATTTAGTAAATTGTGTTTGTTTTCCACTTCCATCAGTTCCTTCTATTGCAAATAATTTTCCCATAATATATTCATTCCTTTCTTGATGTGTTTTTTAAAAAATATTAAATAAATATTTATTTTTTTTATTATATATTTCATATAAAAAATATTCAATATGTTTTTGCGAAAAATTTCGTTTTTTATGTAAATATCATTGACTTTTTGACAAAATCAGTATATTATATATGGTAGAATTTTCAAAAATCCTAAGGAGGAAAAATAATGGGAGAAGTTATAGTTATTACATCAGGTAAAGGTGGAGTAGGAAAAACAACAACGACAGCAAATTTAGGATCAAGTTTGGCTCTAGAAGGTAAGAAAGTGGCTTTAATAGATACAGACATTGGACTTAGAAATTTAGATGTTGTAATGGGGCTAGAAAATAGAATAGTATATGATATCGTAGATGTTGTTGAAGGAAAATGTAAATTAAGACAAGCCTTAATTAAAGATAAAAGATTTAAAGAATTATACCTACTACCAGCTGCGCAAACTAGAGATAAATCAGCAGTTAACGAAGAACAAATGAAAGAACTTACAAAAAAACTTAAAGAAGAATTTGACTATATACTTGTCGATTGCCCTGCAGGTATTGAACAAGGATTTAAAAACGCTATAGCAGGAGCAGATAGAGCAATAGTAGTAACTACAGCAGAAATTTCATCAATAAGAGATGCAGACAGAATTATAGGATTATTGGAATCAGCAGAAATAAAAAATCCAGAATTAGTTGTAAATAGAATTAGACCAAATATGGTAAAAAAAGGTGAAATGATGGATGTTGATGATATAGTAGATTTATTATCAATAGATTTAATAGGTGTGGTTCCAGATGATGAATACATAATTACACAAACAAACAAAGGGGAACCAGTTATACAAAACAAAAAAGCACCATCAGGAAAAGCATATTTAGAAATTGCAAAAAGAGTTCTAGGAGAAGACATTGAAGTTACAATACCAGGTAGAGAGAAAGGATTTTGGGCTAAAATAAAAAGATTATTTAAAAAAGGATAAAATGGAGGTAAATCAATGTTTGAAAACATTATAAAATTATTCAAAAAAGGCAACAAGCACGAAACATTAAATCAAAGTTCGAGAGATACAGCAAAAGAAAGATTGCATTTGGTATTAATGCAAGATAGAGCAAATGTATCAGCAGATTTCTTAGACTTAATGAGACAAGAAATAATAGAAGTAATAAAAAAATATATAGATATAGATGAGTCTGCAATGGATGTTAGACTTACAAATCAAGCAAATGAAGATGGGACACAAGGAGCACCAGCATTATATGCAAATATTCCAATTTTAAACATAAAAGATGAAACAAGAAGTATGAAGAATGTATATGCAGAAGATGTAAAAGATAAAAAAGCGGAAACAGAGAAAGCTGAATTAATAGATAAAGAGCAAAATAAAAAAGAAACAACAGAAGAACAAAAAAATGAAGAGAATATTGAAAAAAAAGAAGAATTAGATGAGCAAAAAGAAGAAAAAATAATAGAAGAAAAGACAGAAGAAGAAAAAATATTAGAAGAAGAACAAAAAATTGAGGAAGCAAAGAAAATAGTTGAAGAGAATGAAATAGAAAAAGAAAACTCTGAGACTATTAAAGAAGTACAACAACAAAATTTAGAAAATAATTAAAAAGAGAGAAAAGATGAATAATAGAAATTTTAAAAATGTTGAATGGTGGATACTTATTTTAGCAATATTGTTATGTGCTATAGGCATGGTTGCATTATATTCTGCAACTCAGTCTAATAATTTTGATGAATTAAGAAAACAAGCTATATGGCTAGGCGTAAGTATTGTTATAATGATAATAGTATCTTTTATAGATTACAGAGTTTTAGTTAAGATTTCACCAGTTCTATATGGTTTATCAATGCTATTATTGATAGCAGTTTTGTTTACAAAATCAATAAATGGAGCAAGAAGTTGGTTTAATATTGGAGGAGTGTCAATACAGCCGGCAGAAGTTGCAAAAGTTTCAGTTATTTTATTTTTATCTTATGTAATAGTAAGATTACAGATGAACGGAAAAGAAGAAGTAAATAAAATTTGGAAATTAGCAGTTATAATTGCAGTAGTTGCATTACCATTAGCATTAATTATACTACAACCAGATTTTGGAACAGCGATGACATATATTATTGCTTTTGTAATGATATTGGTTGTTGCAGGTATAGATAAAAAATATATGATAATGGCTGCTATATTAGTTAGTGTAGGAATACCTTTAGCTTATCAATTTGTATTGCCTACACATGCAAAAACAAGAATAGATGTATTTTTAAATCCAGAATCAGATCCAAAAGGTTCAGGATACAACATAATTCAATCAAAGCTTGCAATTGGTGCAGGAGAACTTACAGGAATGGGACTTTTAAATGGAAACCAAACACAGTTAGGCTATTTGTCACCAAAAACAACAGACTTCATATTCCCTGTAATAGGAGAAGAAATGGGATTTATCGTATCAGGAGTAGTAATAGTTGCATATGTTTTTCTAATTAACAAAATGCTATATGTAGCTAAAACAGCAAGAGATGATTATGGAACATATATAGCTACAGGAATTGCAGGGATATTTCTATTTCACATGACGGAGAACATTGGAATGACGATGGGATTACTTCCAATTACAGGAGTACCATTACTTTTTATAAGCTATGGAGGAAGCTCTTTACTAACAAGTTTTGTATGTATAGGTTTGCTTCTAAATATAAGTGCTAATAGAAAGAAATCAATATATGTAAAATAATGCTACTATTTAGACTGCTAAATTCTTCTGTATAGAGTTAAAATAATAAAAAATTGGACAAAACAGTAGGTGGTAAGATGTATTTAAAAGAACTAAATATTGGAAATGTAAAATGTAAAAATAATATATTTTTAGCACCAATGGCAGGTATTACAGACCTGCCATTTAGGCTGATATGTGAAAAGTATGAACCAGGATTAGTAGTTACAGAAATGGTAAGTAGCAAAGCTTTACTATACAATGATGAAAAGACAAAGAAATTGCTAAACGTAGATGGGGAGAAAAGGCCAATTTCTATGCAAATCTTTGGAAGTGATGAAGAAGCAATGGCTTATGGGGCAAAATATGTTTCAAAGATTGCAGATATAGTAGATATTAATATGGGGTGCCCTGCACCAAAGGTCACAAAGAATGGTGACGGAAGTAAGCTTTTAACTGATATAGATAAAGCAAGAAACATTATAGATGCAGTTGTGAAGAACTCAAACAAACCTGTGACATTAAAAATA
>JAEEGL013681181.1_pt1 | contig 15972 bp, 11 predicted proteins | sample 9134231 | NCBI WGS metagenome assembly JAEEGL01 (sample SAMN16246548, study PRJNA631951) | gut metagenome | biome: gut microbiome; feature: rumen; material: fiber-attached | host: Bos | place: Iran: Karaj | collected 2018-10 | reverse complement strand
GCGGATGTTCAATCAAAAAAAGTATGGTACCATGAAAAAGTACGATTTCTTCAAGAAGGACGGACTGCGTCCTTCCGCGGAGCAGTTGCTCCAAACCAAAGTGTTCTACCAGCATTCCGGCGAGATCTATGCCCATTTCGAGCAATGGAAAGACATCGACCGCTTCTACTTCATCCCGCTCTATCTGGAGATGACCTACAGCCTGGGCTGGGTGGCGGAGGTCGCGCCCGATCCCGTCTGGCTCGGCTCCTTCGTCCGATGCAACCTGGAGCATCCCGACCTGTTCCAGGTCCAATGCCCGCAATGCAATCAGCCGGTACAACCTTTCCGCTATGTGGGCTCCCCGCTCAGCGGAACAGTGCATCTGGAATACGAATGCAGCTGCGGCAAAAAAGGCTTCGAAACCGTCTCCGGCTGGCAACCACGTGCGATTGCCCTGCGAGACCAAATCGCCGCTGACACGTCACGCTTCCGCCAGTACAAAAAGCATCACCCGGACATGGCACCTGCCACGATTGATGAGTTGCGAGAATACTTGAAATCGTAATAACTCTGTCGGAAAGAGACTTTCGGTTGATGATGCTCAAGGTGTGTTTTCTTCAAAAAAGGGAGGGAAAAGGCCGAGCGGTTATGCGAAACAAAGCAAGGTGCTTACAGACCGCTTCCCTCCCTTAGAGGCGCCATCTAGAAACCATGCTGACCTCCGAAGTGTCAGTCAGTGACCCGGCAGTCACTGGAAGCGCTTTGCAGTCTGGGCCTAATGCCGATGATGGCCCTTCCTCTACCGGGACCGCGCTCATGGTTTCTGGGTGCAAAGTAATCGGCTCTATTGTCAATTTATGTCGATAAAATAATGCTATCTTTTTTCTGATCCAACTTAACACTCGATAAAAGAAATCCCCGGCAAAGAGCCGGGGACCAGAAATCGTCACCCACGCCGCCCGAAGCGTTTACGCCGGATATATTCTTCTGAAAAAGGGATTTCAACTGTATAGCTCGCTTGCTCGTGCGTTTCGAGGGCTACTATTCTGTTGAGAATCCTTTTCTTTCCGCAGACCACTGGCCCGCTAAATCCGGTAGGTGCTATGGTCAAATGACGACCTTCTGTCATCATCTCAGCCAGGTTCCGTAGAGACCTAGGGACACCTACCCGTAGATAGGCTCGCACCAAATAGGATCTGGGCACAAAGGTAAACGTGCCATTGTCACTTTGTGTCAATGGGGTTTCTGCCATTTCAAATGATCATAGTATCGCCCGAGGAAGTTACCAGAGACCATATCCGGGTGCTGGAAATGGAGGTCTCCATCTTTCATGCCCGAGAGCATCCGGTAGCAGGCATCCCGAAGCTCACGCTCCTCCGCACTCTCCTCCTCTTCCGGGCCATAGATCCAGTTGTTGCGAATCCATGCGCCCAGGCCGAAATGCTGATAGCCAGTAAACTCGGACTTCGTCTGAGCCAGGAATTCGGCCCGCTCCTCTGGCGTAATCATATCGTCCAGGATTTTGAAGGCCTGGCGCGATGTGGTTGGTATTCGTTTCTCTTCCATTGCAACTTTTGTTTTCCTCTGCAAAGGTAGAACACTCATTGTCAAGCTATGACAACGGCCGGAATCAGTCCTCGTAGGTCTCGAGGATGTGGTTGGCGTGGGCCTTCAGATAGGCGATGAGCTCGTCGCCCTCGAGGACTTCGACGTTGCCCTCAAGGCCGAGGACGAAGCGGCCGATGCCGTCGATACCCCGGACCATGCCGTCATAGATCCAGTATTCTTCCTCCTCGTCTTCCATATCGTGATCCGGGAGAATGAGCACCTGCTGAGCAAGGTATTCCCCTCCAAGCCCATCCAGCCCGTTCTGTGGCGAGATATCCGGCTCCGTGAGCGGGAACTCCTCGACCATCAGGTTCTTGGCGACGGTATTGAGCCGGAGGATGACGTGGTATTCCACCTCCCCGTGGATGCGGAAAGCATCCATCGGCGTCGCGTGGTGGGCGCGGGTCATTGTCCAAGCCTCGTCCGTCATCGCGACATCCCGCAACCGGAGAACCTGGAAGCGCTTGTTGATTCCGGCCGACAGGTCGTAAGCCCAGAATCCTGCGAAATTGGGCGTGAACTCGAACGGCTCGACACGATAGTCCTTCGTCTGCCCGGAATACGACGAGGAGTAGCCGTGCAGCTCCACGACCTTCTGCTCCCGGATGGCAGTCTCGAGCGTCTCCACGATCCTGGACACACTCGCATTATCCACGCGCGTGGCAATGGCCGTGCTGTCGTAGATGGCTGCCAGCTTCTGCTTCAGCCCGGCCTTCAGGGAGTTCGTCGGATCGAGCGAATCGATGAGCTTGTTGACCAGATACGCCTCATCGTCGGAGAAATATAGGATATTGGAAATGTCGCTGACCCCTCCCCCGACGGAAAGCAGCCGGTACTTGTAGTCATCGACCTTCTCCACCGCGAACCCCGCCTCCTTGAACGTGTCGAGGTAGCGGTAGATAGTCCGCTGGGAGATCTCCAGTTTGTCCGCCAGCTCCTTGATGGTGTAGATTCGGGGGCCGGACAACAGTGCAATCAGCTGTAGGGTACGACGGAGTTTGGGCTGTTCCATAGGTGCTAGATATTATGGCGCTCCAGGATCTTGCCGATGGCGAAATAGAAGAAAACGGGGCGCGCCTTCCCTTCCGGATCGGTCTTGTTCAGGTCTGCCAGCAATTCGTCAAACTCGTGGCTATTGTACTCCTCCTGGAGAAATGCCACCTGCTCGTCAATGACCACCACCGTGTTGTTGTCGATGCACTCCACATCCAAAGTCCAGCTATTGTTGTAATTGTGGAAGTGAATCTTTTTCACGGCCCGGATAGAATCGTTGAAGTCGAGTATCTGCATACGCATCAACTCATCATCCCAATGCTTCTCCTCGTATGCCAAAACCTCTTTGTCATAGAGCCGGTTTTGGTAGTACTCGGAAAAATCCCTCACCTCGACGGTCTTCGTGCCGGCAATGATTTCATCGGCATATTCCTTCCTCATCACCAGCGACAGGCACTCAATGGGTTTCGGCTTGGGGCAATCAGGATGCTCCTTGAAAAAACGGGCGCGCTCCCGTTCAAACACCTTAGGATCGGTAAACTGTTCCTGGAGGGATTGGTACTCTTTGATCGTCATGGCTACTATGTTTTTAATTGGGAACTATATACCTGTTTGCACTAAATGAAGAAACGCATTCTATTCGGGTGCGTTTTCTTGTTTTACGAAGCCTACCAAATAACTCCATTCGTTTTGAACATCGGTAGAAACTTCTGCAAGATTCATAATGTCATCATACAGAATACTGTTTTCAATATGACGATGAATCCATACATTCCCAAGGTATTTGAAAACAGAAAAAGTATTCTCGTCTTTTTTCCTAATGTATAAAAAGAGTTCGGAATAGAAGTTTGGAAAATCCCTTGTTTGATAATCACCTTCTGATAATTGTCTATATCTATAGTATTTCATAACCAAGATATAGTCTTTGTCAGGTGACGGGACGGCAAATTCCTTCAAATAATCAGAGGTTTCAATGTCATCCGTATTCTTTATGAAAGTAAACTTACCCATATCCGTGTTTTTTGCAAATATAGTCAAGAATTTCAGGTATTTGACTATTTATATCTGAATGAATGCGAATAGTAAGATAACGAGTCTAAAAGAGCGTCTGCTTTACCTTGATAAGACAGATGATAAGCACTTCATAGACAAAATAGTTGAACTATACGAAGAAGGTCTTGATGAGCAAACCCTTCAATCAATTTTTTGGCAGAGATACGAAATAGAAGATTGGCTAAGGGATAAGTCTTTGGAAGGAAAGGATTACACAGTCTTATACAAAGAAAACGAGAAGGGCATATTTCGCTCAACAACATATAAAACAGAAGATGTAAAGCAGGTATGGCTATCTACGCTTGTTGCTGAAGATGAAGATGTAACTATCAATATGCCGACATCGTTTGAGGAGGCACATCTGCTTGGAATGGTTGGGTGGTGCTTCTGCGATAATAGGGGTTATTGGATTCAACATACAAATCCAACAAGCCAAGATGGTTATGGAGAAACGATATATTTCATTCATAATGTTTTGCAAGAGAATCCTGACGATTACGCCACCGATATGGTGAAAAGGGGCGGAAACCACGAAATTCTAAACCGAAAACACCATCATCTAAATGTCTCTCAATATTTAAGGAGTGTTGGTGATTTAGCAAGAATACTCGTACCTGCAACAAGGGAAATAACAGAATCAAAAACAAACAAGAATATGAAAAAGAATGTAATAAAACTAAATGAAAACATCCTCAGGCAGATTGTTGCTGAGAGTGTTAAAAAGGTTTTGAAAGAGAGTTGTTGGTATGGTGACGAAAAGCCGTTCCAAACAATCATTTCTGCTGCAAATGAGATTGTGGATAAATTTGACTATACGCAAGACGATAATTATGATGAAATTGGCGATTGCGATGGACCAGATATAGTCCCACAAATCTACAGATGGGCTAAGAATGTGGCTGAGACTGCCGAATATTGGCTAAGATATAATTCAAGATATGTTCCAATAAACGGAGGGGAAGATTGGTAACTATGCCGCCATCTTAACGGCTCTATAGTCACACTTACCGATAGACTTCTTAAACATATGGGCGAATCGTGCAGATTCGTCCATTTCTTTTGTGTTAAAGCGGAACACTGCCTCGTCGATGTACCTTTCAAGGTATGCCTTGGACACGAAGTGATATGTGCCGAAGATAACTCTCTTGAAGTGTCCCCAAAAGCCCTCAATGCCGTTGGTTGAATAGGAGCCGACGGTGAATTCACGCTCACCGTGACGGACGAATATGTGGTTGTATTTCTTGTCAAGTCCGTTGTATGCGGACAGTTCATCGGTTACAACGGTACTGCCCTCGGCAACGAAATGCTCAATGATGGGGATAAGGGTTGCCGCCTTGGTATCAGACACCTTCTTCGCCACCTCATAGGTGTGCGTCTTCTCACGAACCTCGCCCGTCTCGGTGTCCACATCCTCGGTTTTCCACACCATCGTCATACCGAAGATGGGAGTCTTCGTCTTGGTGCTTCTGCCCTGAGTTTTCTCGGTTTTCTTGCTATTGTGCTTGTTAGTTTCCCTGCCGCCGAGGTACATTTCATCACATTCCACCACACCCGAAAGAACCACATCCTCCTGCGTGAAGAGTGTGCGAATCTTATGAAGAATGAGCCACGCGGTTTTCTGCGTCACATCAATGTCACGGCTTAACTGACGGGAGGATATGCCCTTCTTATGGCTGCTGATAAGGTACATAGCCATAAACCATTTCTGCAACGGAAGTTTGGTGTTCTCAAAGATGGTTCCCACAAGGCAGGAGAAACGCTTGTGGCAATGGGCACACTTGAACTGATTGTCCCCGTTACCGCATTCGTAGATATGGGTGCATTCGCAGAACGGCCAAACAACCACCTTGCCCCAACGCTGCTCGGTGATGAAATCACGGCAACGCTTGTCATTGTTGAAGTGATTAACGAGAGAAATAAGGGAAATGAAATGTTCAAGTGCAAGTCTCATAGTCTCAAGGTGTTTACATCTTATTTATACTTGAAAACTATGGGAATCTTTCAAAAAGTCCTGCGTTTTTCGCGCTGGACTTCAATTTTTTACGGAATTATTGGTGTAAACAGGTATATCGTTCCCTTTTAATTTGTGGCGAAGGTAGTATTGTCTTTGTCAATTACTGACAACGGTTCGCTTTCTTTCATCGAAGACTTTGCAAAAAAATGGAAGGATACATTAGTGTCCACTAATGGTTAGAGGGCCACACCCATCGTCCAACTCCTGATAGGCATACAGGTCCGGATAATGGTAGAAGAAGGCCTTGGTCCGGAGTTTGGGTTGTTCCATAGGGATGCTAGATATTATGGCGCTCCAGGATCTTGCCGACGGCGAAATAGAAGAAAACGGGGCGCGCCTTCCCGTCCGGATCGGTAAATTGTTCCTGGATGGCTTGGTACTCTTTGATTGTCATGGCTATTGTATTCTAAATCTGTGGCGAAGGTAGTATTGTCATTGTCAATTACTGACAACCGGCGTCTGCTGTATTGAAGATTTCAAGAAAACAAAGTTGGACAATATGCTAAAAGTATTTTTCCTGAAATTATTTAAAGATGAATAGGGAAAGAACTAACCGTGTTGTAAGCGCCCCCTTTATGTGGTCTTCTCTAAAGCTGTAGTTACAAAAACTATCATCTTTCATCCTAAGAAGAAGAAGACGCGTTGAAACAATAGGGTCAATGTCAGCAGGCTTAGGTCAGGCCATGTACAGATCATAATCAACAAGAAGACCAACATCAGATTGTATTCTGCTTAAAATTAGATCTTTAAACCCTTCATTATACTCATAGCCATAGCAACTTCTTGATCCTAAAATAGATGCGATCAAAGTTGTTCCACTACCAAGGAACGGATCTAAGACAATATCACCTTCGGATGATGCGCAGTGTATAATTCTAGAAACAAGTTCATTGGGATAAATCGCAGGATGGATATAATGCTTTCCTACGCTACCGGCTTTTCTATTGATATTCCAGAAGAGACCACCATTCATGTCTTCATTACAGTAATCTTTGTATGAAAGGATGTTATTATTGAGAGTCATCTCAGGTGATTTTGAGAACACTAACACATATTCATGCCGATCTACTATATTTTTGTCATGAGTAGGTATCCCCGACGACTTATGCCAAATGAGAATGCCTTTATAATAAAAACCTATTTCCTTACATTGTTTCACAAAATCGCGAGGAATCAGAATCACATTATTATTCTTTACACGAATGTTAATATTGAGCCAAAATGTCCCATGAGATGAGAGTTTATCATAACAACCTTTCCAAACCTTGTATAGCCGAGAAAGATATTCTTGATACGACTCCTGCCCAATCTGTCCCTTTTTGTAATAATCTTTTAAATCCCAATATGGGGGCGAAGTAATGACCACATCTACCGAGCTGTCTGGAATTAAAGACATATTCTCAGAAGAGCCCCAAATAACCCTTCCAAATGGTTTAATACTCTTTTGGGATGACCCTGTAGCAATGTAAGACCATTTGTCGATGAATGAATCACCCCCATATGGAAAACCTTCGTAAGAGAAATCTAATCCTTCTGGGGCCCATGTACGATCTGTCTGTGTATCCGATACGAACAGATTCGTTAACAAAGGTTGATATGAGCAATTGTATAAACGCTGTATCACGGCTTTGCCATCCATTAGGATGTGCTTCGTTATATTGCCTTTACCATCGTCCTCTGTTGGAATCCACACATTCCCAGGGTCTTTTCCCTTTGGATTATAGTTCTTCGCACGATGCCCCCACTCCACATCTTTCCAAATATGTGATTCGCGAATTGCATCCTTGTCAAAAAACATCGTTTTTACGTTTACCGCAAACCACACGATATACACCACATTATCTGGGAGATCTGACTTGACACGCAAACGCGCTGGTAAAACAATAGTGTTAATATAAGTTAGCCCAAGCCTCACACCATAGTCAATAACATCCAGAAAATCATGGAGGACGTTGCCCTTCTTATCATATTCTGAACGACAAATAGCATAAACACAGGCCGAGGGAGCCAAGTCTTTTTTGTATCTAGATAAGGCACTTTGAATAGTCTCAAAAGAGCCTTTTGTAATCAATAAACCTAATTGCATTTTACAAGTTTAAGCGTTGGCGAGCAATCTCACAATACTCTGGTGATATCTCCACAAGAATCCAACCGCGATTCTGCTGATTCGCAATTTTCGCAACAGTCCCACTTCCACCAAATGGATCTAATACAATGTCGCCCTCATTACTCCAGGCTATGATATGATCTTCGACCAGTTTTTCCGGAAAAATAGCAGGATGCTGATATGCAATTTTATCTTGTGTTGCGAATCCGCGTCCATTAGAATAACGCCATATGTTTGTTCTGACGCCAAACTCATTTACGATTTTTTTCCCTTTTTTCGTTAAAGAGCCATCCTTCTCGCGGCGGGTAACCTCACTATATGTCGAATGATTTGCCCATTTGTTTGGCTTATCTTTAAGGAGATTAATTGTCTTTGGGGCACCTTTGGATAAGACAAACATGTATTCAAAAGAATTAAAATACCTATTGGGATGAGGGGGACCAGAGCCAGCCTTTTCGTATATGATAACATCGAACATTTTGAAGCCAATTGACTGGAAGAAAAGAGCTTGCCGATAGCTGGTAAGCGTTTTTCCTCCATTGTCTATAGCATCTCCTACTACCCACACGACGACTCCACCCGGCTTCATCACACGGTAAAGTTGTTTTGCGATACGCTTAAAACTCTCAAAAGTCCAGGGGCTCTCTCCAGTATAATCTCTGAGATTGTCGTATGGCGGACTCGTAACTACTAAGTCTATTGATTCCTTTGGGAACTCCTTAAGAATCAAAGAACTATCACCTTCTATAACAGTATTCTTTATATCTTCAATTCTTCTCATGATGCTGCTACCACGTTATAATCCGCATTAGTAATAGCGTTTTCGGCAAGCAAGAAATCTAGATGATACGATTTAAGTTGCCTTTCATGTTTAAGTTCTATTAATCGGTCAGTTATGGCCTTATGCTGATAATTGTTGTCAGAAAGGTTCTGATATAATGTCCCTTTTTCTGAGAGAGGTAGAAAATGCATTTTTCTATGGCACAACGGACAAAGCGCGTAAAGATTTAAGTAATGGTCTGGACCTTCTGAACTAAAAGGGATAAGGTGATGATATTCCAGGTATGTCTCATTCGCAGAAGTGAGGAAAGTTGTTTTGCCGCAGCATTCACAAACCAATTTCCCATCCACACTGAAGACATTCTCATTATATGCCCTAAGAATGCCGACGAGAGTATGCTTCCTTTCCCTTCGGCCATCTTTATACTCGGATTCCATAGAAGATTCGTCCAATAGTTTCGCCCAAAGGTCAGCGTTACTTGAGCGTCGGTACTGCTTTATGGCTGGAGCATAATCCGGCTCTTCCGTTGTCATATATGCTGAGAAATCGTCATTCTTGATAGAGGCGAATAACCTGGCTACTTCCTTTATGCGGGAACTCCTATTCCTATATCCACAATGTTTGATGATATTAGGCATCAAACGCCCCATTGTATCCGCAATTCTTACTTGATCTTCATCATAGAATTGAATATCCGCAACAGATGCGCAAATAAGCATCATACAAGTCATAATGATAGGGATATCAACATGAATATTATACAAATCCCAATCAATTTTGACCTTCGGATCAATATCATAGACGTTCCCTATCTCTCTTAAATGATATTGACGTCTTAGTTCTTCTTCGCATGAAATAAAAAGGGCTTGATTCTTTTTACTCTTGTATGAAGCTAATTTGGCGTAGACAGTAGTAATAGTCGAAAGCAACTCATCATTTATGACTTCTACACATCCACTATTCATTCGGCAAACACTAAGAGGATTTGTATCTGAATCTTTCGCCAAATCAGATCGCAATCCCAATATATATTTGAGTAGCTCTTTTCTAAAATCTTCATCTCTGATTTCACGAGCGCGGTTAAAAGCAGCAACATGCTGTTTTGAATAGTCTAGTTCTGAATGTAAAACCGCAATATCTTGGTAACTTGTGATGGGCGTTTTCGCACGAGAAACAAGATACTGATACTCCTCCATAGAGAAACCGCCCGAATATTTAAGCCAATACAAGATTGTAAGATAGGGGTCGGGATTAACAGCGAATAAGGAAACATCATATGCTTTTCCCCGTAAAAAAGAACTGTCAAGCTGTACTGTTACAGGCTGAGAGATCATCTTCACCTTTTGATGCTCCCAGATAGCTATAAACTCATAAAAATTACTATTCAGAGCCAATTCACCTATTGGTGTCAAACTACTGAATTCCTCGTCGGTTGCACCGTTTGATTTTGAATGGAAAAAACCGTAATAATATAGAATTTGTCGTTCGTTGCGTAGCGAAGCCATATAGTCGTTCTTAACTTGGACCATATTAAAATCGCTATCTCCATAATAATTGTTGATGATATCCTCAAGTTGCAAAAAGGAGAACTCCGGGGTGTACAGAGCGTTACGAATCGCTGCTTTGACACCAGCCTGCCCTCCTGTCTCCATTAAAAAAGCGAAATAGTACTTTTTAGCAAGGCTATAATACTGTTTTTCATCACGTTGATCCGCAAAGTCTCTCTCACCCGCAAATTGCTTAAACAACTTAAAATTAGGGCTTTTCAAATTTGCAACATCGATTGAAGAATAAAAAAAACGTCTAGCATCATCCTGAACACGTACAGGAAGTGAAGCGATATAATCATCGAAGATACGGCAAATCTCAGCCACGTATCTACTATACTGGATCGTGTCGGAAAGGAAAATATAATAATAATAGACCAGAAACTTTTTAGTAAACCATAGAGTTCCTGATGTATTCACCCTTGTCAATTCCATCGACTTCGTGATGAAATAATTTGCAGGAATTATTTCATCAATAAACTTTTTTGCATTCATTAATCTATTATTCAACCTTGTTTATGCAAAGATAATGAAAGATTCGCTCTCCGGTCCAAATCTCTTGTTTCTTCGTGTGTTTTCTTTCCGTGTACTGTCGTTTTCTATGCAGCAACAATAATAGTGTGTCATATTGCCAATCTTTGACAATAATGAATGTCAATCCCATTCGCTTAACCCGTGCTCATACTTGTAATGATGATCCGGCACGGACTTAGCCTCTTTAACTTGCTCCTTGTATCCCTTTAATAACAGATTAAAAGGTTGCAATTTAATCGCCAGATTTTCGTCATCGACCTGGTATGATAAGCCATATGCATTAGACAAGATATGATTCAACCCTATCAAGTTCCTTTGGTGGAAGTCAATGGGAAGAATATCCGATATTCGGCGTATTGTCTTGAAATAACTGTATTGGACACAAAGACGCTTCTCGGAAGAACCGCCGCCATTGTATACAAGTATATTACCATAAAGGCTATCCTCTAAATAGCTTAGAGGCTGGTTTGTCTCTGAAAAGTCCTTTACGAGCTCCTTTTTAAGTTGATTTACCGCATCAGAGATTGCAGCCTTGTATTTTGTGATATTGTCTTGATGCTCGCGAATAAAATTGAGTCCGAGGGGAACAGACCAGAACCAATAAATAATCGGTTTGTTTTTGTTAACCGCGAAAAAAGATATGTCAGTGGTGCCACCTCCAATGTCCATCAATAGATGTAATTTCCCGTTCGTGAGTTTCCCGGAAGAGACGATGGAAGTCAAGCAGGCTGAAGCCTCCGGGAGAATGATTATTCCAAGCTTCTCTTTTTCTTCTTCCGAAAAGATCGGGAGACAGGATAGTGCCAACAAATCCTCATACGTACTATTCAAAAACTTATCCAAATCATTATGGAACACTTCCTCGACAAGTTGGATAGCACGCACCAGGAACTGTGTTGCGAGCCGTCTCTGTGCCTTATACGTCGAAGGACTCGCCGGGACACCAAACTGGATGGAGAAATCCTGCCCATACCGCTGTTCCAAAAGGAAAACGATATATGTGATATAGAAAAGGGATACTTGATTCGCAGAAAGCAGGTTCTTCGTTTCCTGCCCTAGAAACGCAAAAGACTTGAAATTTGAATACCGCTGCGGTTTTAGCACTTTTGATTCTTCAACTTGTCTTTCATAATTCTGCCGGGCGCTCTCGTTATGAGAATCTACCTGCGCGCACTTCCTGATATGATCCTGCCGTTTTTGCTTGCATACGATCCCCCATTGGGCCAGCTGTTCCCGGTACCTAGTCTCCTGCTCCTTCGTCTTAATGGCAATAACTCTCTCGATATTCTCATCCGTCAGCGAGATCCTCTTTTTCTTTCCGAGACCCCTCATCTTCCGTTCATGATTCACATTCGCAATCAATTGGATTGCCATCTCACGGGTGAACGGCTCGGGTGGAATTGGCTGAACCGGCATGACGGGCTCCGATGGTTTCTCCAGAATACGAGGAAGCGCAGCAGGTGCAAGGGCCGGATTGGCCGCCATCATGCAATTTCTTTCGTCCGCCCAGCCATAGGAAAGGGTATGGTTTTCGTTTATCTGAACAAACGAAGGAAACACACAACTGTCTTCGCCTGAAAGCTGGTTATGGAAAGGCAGAAAAAAATGGGTAACATTTCGAGGATCGTCATTGTTCGCAATGCAGACCTTCGTCTGGTGTGTCCCGAAATCAAAACCTACAACCGTTGCCATACCCTAACCGATTTGAATGTAGGTTAACGAAAAGAGGTCACTAGTAACGCTTTCAACCCCCATCTTGTCTATCTTAGACAACTCCGTTTCCATCTCCAGTTCTTGGGCTTTCAGGTTGCCCTCCCATAGCCGGAGGAGCGTCTGGGATTCCTTCAACTCTTTCTTATCGAGAGCCCAATATGTCATGAATCGCTTCCTTTCCTCAATTCTGTCCTTAAGTCGACTCATCCTCGTTTCATAGAGTTCCTTTGTACGCCGAGACTGGAGTTGCTTGTCCGTCTCCAAACGAATGCTTTCATCTTCCCTTTTTTCGGAAGAGATTCTGTCGATCTCTGCGAGGAGTTCGCCGCGCAGTACTTCAATCTGATCAGGAGAGACATTGACGTCCGTGACAGGAAGGTGCCGGCCCTTTATCTGGGCTTGTCCCTGGATTTTGCTCGCCAAAAGGGAACTGTCCACAATGGTTTCCGTATCAATGCTATACAGAATCGGGACAAGAGAATCCGTTGAGATCAGATTACCGTAAACGATCTTCTTGAGAGTGAGTTGATACACGGCCAGATAATACCTCCCCGCCCTGTACTCGGCGTCCTCTTCCGGAAGTCGTATGCAGAACGTTGAGCAATTCTTATCGGACTGCTTCCTAAAATAGGCCGCTGCAGCCATTACGATGGGGTTGTAAATATTCAAAAACTCCATCGTCTTGTGCTCGAAAGCGTATTGCTGGTTGAACGTCAAGCGGAATGACGTCAAGCCCCGCATCTTGAATCTGTACTGGTTGAAGAGAAGGCGCGCGTCCTCATTCGTTTCAGGGGGCATATTCTCCTCGAGGAAACTTGACAACAGTTTCGGCGAGCACTCAGGGACGCTAAACTCGTATACATCCTCGTCGATTCTCTTCAGCATACACGTCTGCAGTCTCTTTTCAATGAGCTTCTCGATCGTGTTTCTGATCTCCTCTTCTGACACATAGGCGTAGTCGCTGACAATGCGCTCGATTTCATTCCTAAAATAGGAATCGTTTGTCAGCGTATTGCTCAGCTCCTCCTCGACATGCTTAAGATTTAGTTTCTCGTTCTCGAACGCCTGGTTGATCTGGGCGACTTTCTGTGCCCTTTGCTCCTCGGTCAGCTTCTTGGTGTAGAACTGTTTCTCCGTCACCTGGAAGAGTTCCGACAGGTTCATCTTCTTCCCCTCGATCTCGATCTCCTTGTCCAGAATCGCTTCAAGGTCTCCGATGGATTCCTTGAAGATTCCAATCCTGTCTAGGAGACGCAAGTAGATCTGTTCTTGGATGGAACCCTTTACAACGATATTGTATATATTGACGACTTCGCTCTCCTGGCCAAACCTGTCCACGCGACCGATTCTTTGCTCGACGACCATCGGGTTCCAGGGAAGATCGTAGTTCACAATCGTGTTGCAAAACTGCATGTCAAGGCCTTCACTACCGACTTCCGAAGAAAGAAGGACAGATATCCCCGGATCATTCCGGAAGCTTTCGATCACGGATTCTCTTTCTTGGATATCGCCATGAATGATTGCGCAATTATACCCTGCTTTTTCCAGACGAATCTTGAGATACTTTAACGTATTCTTGAAAATTGCGAAAACAATCAGTTTGCCATTCCCTTCTTTTCGGACGATATCTATGATAGAAATGAGCTCAGTTACTTTCGCATCTGGGGAATCTGCATACTCGTCTCTCCCCTCTTCCAGGTCCCATGGCTCGTTCAGCATGCCATAAACGCTGCTGGCTACCATACGTTTTCTTTGGATCAGCCCGAGATGGGCTCCGGGCAAAAAAGATTCATCGCCGTAATCCGTCACGTACGTGTTTTGTTCAATATAGTCTTCAATGACTTCGTCAAAAACAACCTGCTCTTCCGGGAAGAGTTTGACAACACATTTGTGCGGTTCTCTCTTGGGCTGGGACCAATCCGTCGTGACATCCACCTTTCTCGTTCGCGAGAAAAGCGTGTTGATGGGGCTCATACGGGAGAGATTGTACTGCAACTCCGCCCGCAGTTGGAGATTGTCTTCCTTCTCCGTGCTATCTTTAATAATCTTCCGGTATAGAGGCGTATCGCCAAAGACTTCATCCACTGTTCGATCGGCCTGCCTGATATACTCTTCATTGATGGAGTAGCCGCTTTCGATCTTTTCGCCACGAAGCGTCCGGATGATTTCTGCGACGGGGACACGCGAACTCAACGAAGCGAGCGCATGGATAAAGGGCCGATTGTAATCCAATGCCGATTTAAAGGTCTGATAATTAGGGAAACGGTCTGGTTGCAATAGGGAAAGCAGGTTGAAGAGGTTCTCTTCATTTATCATAATCGGCGTGGCCGTCAACATGACCAACGCCCGGGCTTTCTCGAACAGGATCCTCGCGCCTCGATATGATTTCGTCTCATGGTTCCTTAAGCGATGCGCTTCGTCACAAATCACGAAATCGAAGCCCCGTTCGCTGTTCTCCAGATAATCCAGCAATGGATTCATCTGGTGTTCCTCGTCCTTTTCCTTGTTCTTTACAACCTTGGAGCGGATCTTCTCATAGTTGATAATGCCTTTAAGGTTAAGCCCCCGCTCTCGGAGATCCTCCACCAACTCCTTTGGCTTCTCGTAGATTTTGAAAGAGAGGCCGAACTTGTTCAGGAGTTCTTCGCGCCACTTTATCTGCAGGGACTTCGGACATACGATCAAGGAGTTTCTCAGTTGCCCCCGGACCTTCATCTCCAAAAGGATGTGTCCCGCTTCAATGGTCTTTCCTAGACCCACTTCGTCGGCGACTAATATCTTTCGGTTATCCGAATTCAGGAACTTCAGGAGAGGCTTGAACTGATAGGCGCGAAAGATGGTCTTGGACGCTTTTAGCGAAGAGAGGGTGTTGTTGCTGGAATCAAATATCTTGAATGTCGTATTCGCCAGGCAATACTCACTTTGGGAGCCGTAAATCCTATTCTTGCACCTTTCAAAGGCATCATCCAGATCGATCTTCGGAGTCAGATTCTTTTCCAGGTCGGATTTGATGGAACCGTCAGAATACATGACCATATAGGTCTGACGCCCACGAGTCGCAGGAAGCACGTCAACTATAACGCCATCCAAGCCACTTGACTCGTTGTGAATTTGGTCGCCTTTTGTATACTTAGCCATGAATCCCTAGAATTGATGTCTCATCAAATTTAGGCATTTTTTTGCAATCTTCTTGTCAAAGAGTGTCTTGTTCTTTTAATCAAAGGTATTAGTCCGTCAATTCGCCGGAGCGACAGAATAATCCCGTCTATTCACTATTATTAAACTTGAATCATCCACTTGCATCTTTATGAATAACTAGGAGCAATCTTTAGCCGGTAAATGTCAAGAAATGACCAAGATTTGCAACCTTCCCTCAAAGGACCGGCGGAGATGTTATTGACGATTTCTGCTAAGCTATTAACTATTCTTCGTATATTTGCCTCTGACCAAATCAACTATGCTTATGAAGACGAGACTACTTATTCTGACGATAATCGCAGCCATCCTTTGCGGATGCGGTCCTATGCAATACTCTGTTAATTCCAACCGTTTCTCTCTAGGGAAAGCTACATACATTTCGGACTACCGCGTTATACAGACTATCGACTCGCATTTCGCTTTGTTAGTAAACATGCGAAAT
>JAEEGL012659738.1_pt1 | contig 15972 bp, 12 predicted proteins | sample 9134231 | NCBI WGS metagenome assembly JAEEGL01 (sample SAMN16246548, study PRJNA631951) | gut metagenome | biome: gut microbiome; feature: rumen; material: fiber-attached | host: Bos | place: Iran: Karaj | collected 2018-10 | reverse complement strand
TCGAATGAAAGGTCAGCCTAAGCCATACGGTACATATCCTCCTGACGCTTGAAGGCACCACCCTGTTTATTGAAAGCGTCCATAATCTAAGCAGCCAACTTGTAGTCCATAGACTTACCACTGCGCTTGCGAGCGAAGCTAATCATGTTCTTCATTGAGATGCTCTCCTTACGGTCAGGACGAATCTCAGTAGGTACCTGGAAAGTAGCACCACTGATACGGCGGCTCTTTACCTCTACCTGAGGAGTGATGTTGTCGAGTGCCTGCTTCCAGATTTCCAGAGCTGACTTCTCCTCATCCTTCATCTTAGCCTTGACATTCTCAAGGGCATTGTAGAAAATCTCATAAGACAGAGATTTCTTACCATCGTACATCAGATGGTTCACAAACTTCGACACTTTCTTGTCGTTGAAGACTGGATCCGGCAGGATCACACGCTTCTTGGGTTTTGCTTTTCTCATTTTTGTTTTTGAATTAATGTCTGCTTGGGGCTGTTCTTTCTTGTTCTTCAACGCTCTCACATGAGCATTTACTCAACCTGTCTTTAACAATTCTCCAGCAAAACGATTTTTACTTTTTTATGTACGGCAGTTTCCCTACCGTGATAGTCCTCTCGGCTTATAACCCTCTCCGGTTATTATTTCTTAGCCTTAGGACGCTTAGCACCATACTTAGAACGACGCTGAGTACGGCTGGCAACACCGGCGGTATCCAATGTACCACGAACGATGTGATAACGTACACCGGGAAGGTCCTTTACACGACCGCCACGAACCAGCACGATGCTGTGCTCCTGCAAGTTGTGTCCCTCTCCGGGAATGTAACTGTTGACTTCCTTCTGGTTAGTCAAGCGAACACGGGCTACCTTACGCATAGCCGAATTAGGCTTCTTCGGGGTCGTTGTGTACACACGAACACAGACACCACGGCGCTGGGGACATGAGTCCAGCGCGGGTGACTTGCTCTTGTCAACGAGCACCTTTCTGCCTTTTCTTACCAATTGTGAAATTGTAGGCATAATACTTTTAATTTTTAATTTTGTTTATATATTATTTTGTTCAAAGTCAAACAGTTACACCCTCTGCTTCTTCGCAGAAAGGCGTTTCGGGCTGCAAAGGTACTAACTTTTCCCCATTCCACCTAATATTAATGGAATAAAAAAACGCTTACCTTATGTTTTTTAACATTAAATAAGCGTTTTAAGAATCTTTAACTTGTTATTATGCCTCTCCTTTACCTACTGGGAAGGGTGAGACGGTGCGCGGTTCCTGGTTGGGAATCTTGATGGCGCCATACTCACGTTCGTAGCGGACAATGTTCTCCTGCAATGCTCCCAGCAGCCGCTTGGCATGCTCCGGAGCCAGGATGACGCGACTCTTCACCTGCGCCTTGGGCACTCCGGGCAGTACACGGGCAAAGTCCACAACGAAGTCACTACTTGAGTGTGTAATGATAGCAAAGTTGGCATACTCGCCTTGGGCCACCTCCTGCGGCAGTTCTATCTGCAGCTGCTTGTTTTTGTTCTCGTTTTCGTTCATTACTCTACTATATAATAAGGTGAAATTTCATGCAAAGGTACACCTTTCTACCGACACCACCAAACAATTATCCCATAAATTTGGCTTTTCCACAAGTAATTTGTACCTTTGCAGACAGAAAAAGAAGACACCTATGCTAAAACAACTGACAAGATATTACCCGTTAGCCGTCATCGTGCTGAGTGCGCTGGCGTGCTTCGTGTTCTTCCAATACTGGTACCCATACCATTTCTTCTATCAAGAGCAGAACCAACTGTTCCTTTGGTCGTGGGACTACATCGCCACCTATTTCGACAAGCCGGGCTATGTAGCCAGACTATTCGGCGACTTTTTGACACAATTTTACTATTACCTCTATGCCGGAGCAGCCATCCTAAGTCTCTGTCTGCTGTTGGTGAGCGCCCTACTCTATTGGACCTTGCGGAACTTTCATACAAACAAGCCGTTCGCCCTCATCGCAGCCCTACTGGTCATGGCACTTCTATCCGTCTGCCACTTCAGCACCAGCTACCGGCTGTCCTCCACCATTAACATCATGGGCTGGATACTGACCCTTTGGGGTATCTCTTTCCTACAAGGCTGGAAGAAACGAATCATCATAACAGCAATCGCCCTATTACCTGCCTACCTGCTGTTCGGCCTGCCCGTCATCAACAAACTGAAGACGCCCGACTTCATCTTGGAGAAAGACTTTGCCGTCGACAACGAATACTACTTCGGCAACACGCATAAGGTCATAGACATCGTTAAGGCATCCCCTTGTAGGACTGATGCCATGTTGCTCTTTTACAACCTCGTCTGGGCACAACGAGGCGAACTGGCTGACCATCTGTTCGACTTTACGCCCAATTACCTCGGCACCTTCGAAAAAATTGGTCCTCACACCCCGATGTTAACCATCCGCAACATGAACGAACTCTACTGGGCTTTGGGCGATATGACCTTTACAGAACGTGCTGCCATGATGACCAACGTCTTCTCACCCGACAACCGTAATGTCCGCATGATGAAACGTCTGGCAGAGTGTAACCTCGTCAGCGGCGACTCACTGGCTGCTGAGAAATACTTGCGCATCCTCGACAAGACCCTCGTTTATCGGGAATGGAGTGCTAACGCCCGCCGGAATCCCCTCTATGCCCAGAAAGCACAGTTGGTCAACCACCACGACACCGTTACCATATCGGACAACGCCCACTTCCTCATGATGCAGCTACTCGACGCCCACCCCCATAACACAGTGGCACTCGACTACATCCTCTGCAGTACGCTGCTGCTTAAGGATATTGAGAGTTTCAAACGCGATTATGACCGTTACTGTACTGAGCAACCACGTATCAAGAGGCTCTACCAAGAAGCGCTCTGCATCTGGCTCGCAGGCACCAATGCCTCACAGGAAGAATGGAAGAAATACATCAAGGACATCAAGGTATTCCAGCGTTTCCAGCAATACAACCGACAGCGAGGCAACTCTGCATTCAAAGACACCTATTGGTATTATTTCGACAAAGTCAAAGCCCCTGAGATATGAAAAGAACACTAGACATACTAGTAAAACCAGCCAGACTAGTCCTTCTAGTCCTACTAGATATCCTTGTCTCCTGTGCCCCAACGCCGGAGGACGTACAGCAATGTGACGCCCTGCCACCCATTTACCCAGACTACTGTGACGTTACCATCCCTATCAACATCGCACCATTGAACTTCCTCGTTCGCGACAGTATCGAGGCTATCTATGTCGAGGCAGGAGACATCATCGTCAGCAATAGCGGCAATGAGGTGGTCTTCGACGAGGACGATTGGCAAAAGCTACTAGCCGCTGGTCACGACGTGCAGGTGACGGTCACTACCCTCAAGAACGGACAGTGGACTCAATATAAGAGCTTCCAATGGCACGTTGTCAACGATAAGATTGACCCCTACCTTACCTATCGCCTCATCGAACCCGACTACGAGATATGGAGCCACGTACAGATTCAGCAGCGTTGCGTAGAGAACTTTGACGTCAATGCCATCGGGCACTACGAACAGTTGGAAAACCGCTGCATGAACTGTCACACATACGGCAGCCAGTCGCCAGAACGTTCAATGATGTATGTCCGCGGACCTGGTGGCGGTGCTATCCTGAACGACAACGGCCACCTGCGCAAGCTGAACCTAAAAACCGACGACATGGTATCAGGCAGTGTATATTTCGGTTTTAGTCCCTCGGGACGTTACATTACCTTTTCCACAAACATTATTATCCCTGGATTCCACAGCCTGCCCCGCAAACGACTGGAAGTCTTCGACACCAAGTCTGACGTATACGTTGCCGACCTCCAGACAAACACCATGCTTCGCAGTCCGTTGCTTGCCGACAGTTTGAAGTTCGAGACCTTCCCAACCTTCTCACCAGACGGCAAGTACATCTACTACTGCGTTGCCGACAGTGTTCTACTGCCAGAGGAAATCCAACAACTGCAATACAGCCTTGTGCGCATTCCCTTTGACGAGAAGGACGGCACCTTTGGCACCCTGGTCGACACCCTTCTCAATGCTCACCTCTCACCCCTTACCTCCAAAAAGACCTCCGTCTGCCACCCTCGCATCAGTCCTGACGGCCGCTACCTACTCTATACTGTCGCCAACTATGGCACCTTCCCCATCTGGCACCCAGAGGCCGACCTCCAGATGATGGACCTGCAGACAGGAACCATCGACACCCTCGCCCTCGTCAACAGTCAGAAGAGCGATACCTACCACTCTTGGTCAAGCAACAGCCACTGGTTCGTCTTCGCATCCAAGCGCGACGACGGTCTCTATGGCAAACCCTACTTCTGCTATGTCGACAAGAACGGCAAAGCCCACAAGCCCTTCTGTCTACCCCAGAAACATCCCACGTTCTACGACAACACCCTGAAGTCGTTTAACGCTCCAGAGTTAGGCAAGGGTAAGCTACCTTTCGACGTCAATGACGTTGCCAAAGCCATGAAACAAGAAGCAGAGCCTTTCAAATAAACTGAAAGGCCCTGCTCTTGTCTATTTTTTGCTTCTATCTTAACTTTGTTTCCACCCGCTTGTCAGAGAGGATTTCATTACCTGCCTGACGGGCGTTGAAGTCGACTTTAACCTTGGTAAAATCGGGCGTGTTAAAAGAATACAAGCTCCGCTCATCATACTGCCGTGGATGACGTTGCGGCAACAGGAAAGGCTTTGACGCATGTCCCTTGTCATCGATGCTGGCCAGATAGAGACGGCTGTAAAGCCCGTCACCCCGCCGACTGGTAAACACAATCCAGTGCGAGTTGACATTCCAGTTGTGATAGCTATCGGCATGCGGACTATTTATCTCTTTCAGTTCCCGAGCCTCGCCTGTCTGCAAGTCAAGCAACCACTGGTCGCTCTCCTCGTGCCAGATGGAGAAATAGCCATAGTCCTGCAAGGTAAACAAAATGTACTTACCATCGTAGCTGGGGCGTGGCCACGTCAGGCTCTTGCCCATGCTGACTGCATTGAAGACGGTATCCACCACCGCACCGAACGTTCCTTTATCCGGATTGAACGCTATCTTGCAGAGATTATATTTCTCATCCTTGTAATGGGCAGGATAATCCTGCTGCTTACACGTCATATAATATAATGTCTTGCCGTCGGATGAGAAGACGGGCGAATTCTCTGACCACTCCTTGGTTTGTAGCAATGAGTCTGTCAGGATCTCATGCGTGGCGGGATGATAGACAAAGACATCCGACGACAGGTCAAACACCTCGATACGCTCGTCTTTCACCACATGGAAGCCCTGACGCGTCTGGTTCGTCGAGAACGCACAATAGTCTCCTGAGGGATGCCAGTAGGGATAGACCATCGAACCACCCAACAAGTCATTCTTGGCCTTCAGCCACTCACGTTGGCCGTCAATCTGAAACATGGTGGCCCCATGACTGCCACGAACGTGGAACACAAAACGGCTGGGATCGGTACGGTTCGACATATGACAGTTGAAACACTGTCCTGGTGCCTGCGTATTCTCGATGATGGCATACTCGTCGAAAGTCGAGAGGTCGCGCTGGTAGAGTCCCATATGGCTGAAAGTCTCATATCCTGGGGCGATGCGACGGTAGGTCAATCCCCACTCATCGAGAGCATACGGACTGACGAAAACCTTGAAGTCTTTGTATTGCACCCACTTGCCGACCTTACAGACACAAACGGTGACGGTCAGTTCACCGTCTTTGTTCTGCTCTAATAGTGTATGCCAGTCATTGATATCAAACTCTGCCCATTCACCATTAGCACGCAGTTCACCACCTTTGATGCCCTTGACGACGACATCGACACAGTCGATATCCTCATCAGTCATGTTGAAGTTCAGCGGTGCAATGCCAACTGGTACCGTCACGTCGATATAGTCAGGATATATCTCAGGCAGTTTATCGACCTTCGTCACATCTGTCGGCGACGACGTACAGGACACGAACAGCCAACAGCCAATGGCTAACAGCCAAAAACACTTCTTCATTCTCATTCTTGTTTCAGTAAGTAATACCATACCGTATTGCGATAGAGTTCCAAAGAGCTATGACTACTATAGGCCTTCATGAACTGGTTGTAACGTTGCATTACCGACTGGCTCACAGCACCCTGTGGGGGCTGCTGATGACGGCTGGCATAGGCAAAAGCAACAGCTTCCTGACATGAGCGAGGATGATACAAGCTGTGTTGCGATACATACCCCATATAGTTCATAAATTTATTGATGTCGCCCTGCAGGATCGGATACAGCAACAAATACTGCAAGGCCATTCGGTTTTTGTCTGATTTGATGACCAACTGACCACAAATCTTATCCAGTTCTTTCTCGCTAAACAGAATATCGTCAGTGAGGCGAACCTGACGCAGATAGCCATAGATAGGATGGGCATTGATTGCCTGTTCATCGCCCAACAATGCCATCGTTCGCTGAGCCCATTTCCGATAGAAAATAGTCTTTTCCAGCATTTTCAAATATTTGCGAGCCACCTCATACTGACCATTGATGAGATTGGTTTCAGCCAGACGACGGATACAGCGGCTGCTCTTGCTATAATCGGGCAAAGCCTCCATCGCTTCGAAGAAAAAACGCTGTGCGGTGTTGACGAGTCCTAACTGCCAATAAGCCTCGCCCGTGACGAATATTGTGTTGTAATTGCGTTCAAATGGTGGCAACAAACCTTGCACACCACGCTGGTAATAGTCGAAGGCACGCTCACCCAGTTCACCCTTCATAGCGAGTGCCAAATTGGTTGCACAAACGCTCATGGGCAGGTCGGGCATCTTCTTGTTGGCTTTGGCAATGATTCGGTCCCACTGCCCCGTACGCACCAGATAGTCGTACTCTATGAGTTCATAGGTACGGGCATTAAACCCCTTCGACAAGGCGACGGTACTGGGATAGCGGTAATAGCCGATACCACCCCATAGCACTTCAAGAGGATAAGGCACCACCAGACCGCTGAACCAAATGAATAGTGCCAACAGGAGCAGAGGCAATGGCGACAGCACATATTTCTTGCGCCACAGCATCCGAATAGTTATATAGAGTGCCAACAGCAAAGCCAATGGGCCTGCCATCCAATAGGTCACGAATAGCAATAAGACACAAGAAATATAACGTAAGGAAGCTGATGTGAACCTTAAAAACCGACTGGCAACAAGCATCATGGCAAGGACAAAGTCGACAGCCACGATGAACCCCAGCAGAACATTCTCGTCACCCTGCATCCACCAACAGAATAAAGGCACGAAGAGACCGACGACGGCAGCAAACAGTGCATACTGGCTGGCTATCAGCTTACACATCAGACGGTGCATCAGCATCATCAACAGCGCAATGATGGCTGCACCCGCTACGACGATGTTGTAGAACTGCACCAGAAACTCTGCGACATAACGTGTCAGTCCACCAGGCAGACTGATGCGCTGTATGAAATAGTCGCCATCAAACAAAAACAGCTGATACTGTTCCTGATAGCTTAGCGCAAAGGGATAGCGCAGCCACCAGAACAGGAACACGGCGATGCCCAACAGCAGCGTCAGCGTCCATGAGCCGTATCTGTCAATCAACCGGTTCATTCGTATCGGCATTCATCGTTACAACAGATCCGTCAGGCATCTCACGCTTATAAGTCAAAGGGAACATATCTTTCAAGAAGTCATGAAGTATACCCGTCTTCATATTCTCTGCCAAACTACGGGTATAGTTCTTGTACACTAGATGGAAACTGTCAGCTCTTGCTTGAATATACTTAGCTTGAATGCTATCGCCCTGTGTATTTAAGTCGTATACCATTTTCCGCATTTTCCCATACTGTATATTATGCATCTCTGTACGCACCTTCCACTTCTCAAGCGAGTCGTTCTGAGGCGTACCCGTTGCATGACTTACGCTGTCGATAACAACATAGACATCGCCAGGTTCTCCTATAACCAACAAAGGCTGTACCCCTACACGGAAACGGAATTCAATGAGTATTTTATACAACTTTGCCGAATCGGTCACAAACTCGAACTTACCATCCTTGATCTCCACACTATCAACGGTCTCTGCCGTCTTGGCGCCATAAAATGGTACCAAGAAGATGCGTTTACCCTCGAATTTTTCGTCAACCACTTTTCCGTGAATACGACATTCGTTCGGATTGGTCTGCTGACAGCAGTAAAACAATGTGACAGCTGCCACAGCCATTATACATAAAAGAATCTTTTTCATTTTATCTTATTTTTACCTGTATTCGTTTATTCTCAAAAACCTTTTTATTAATCTCACGAGCATCAACTTTGACCATGCTTTCCGTAAAGTCAATACAGTTATAGGAATCCATATCTTCCAGATAGAATTTCCTCGGATTACGCTGAGGCAACAAGAAGGGTTTGCCCGCACGACCAGTCTCGTCAATAAAGGCAATATACGGCAAGCTATAAACGCCATTCTCACGTCGGCTGGAGAACACGACCCAACGGCTGTTGAGGCTCCAATTGTGAAAACTTTCCGTATCATCGCTATTTATTTCAGTTAAAGGATGAGTTTCTCCTGTCTCAAGATTCATCAGCCAAAGATCTGCCTCTGGATGGTTCACAGGAAAATTACCACATTTAGTAACATTATACATCAGCCACTTACCATCATACGACGGACGAGGATAGGTAAAACTCTCATCCAGTTCGCGGGCATTCAGCAAGGTGTCGACCTGATCACCATAGGTTCCTGTCTTAGCATCAAATGATATCTTACACAAGCTATATTTGACCTTATCCCACTCAGCTGGTACCCTGTATGGCTTGGCCGTGCAATAGAACAACGTCTTTCCATCAGCAGAAAAAGCAGGATAGGTTTCCCAATCGTCTGTCTGCAACAAAGGACAAAGAACAAGTTCGTTAGTCCGCGTATCCAGAACCAACACGTTGCTGAAAGTATCATAGACCTCAATACGCTGGCCTGTTCCAACAAAGAAACTCTGATGGATGGAGTTCGTCGAAAAAGCACAATAGTCGCCATCGGGATGCCAATAAGAATAGCTGGTATTGGCTACAGTACTGTCCGTCTTCGTGATTAAATAATTCTGCTTGCCATCCTTATATATTAAGGTACCACCACAAGAGCCACGCAACTGCATATTAAACGTGTTGGGATTAGCGCGGTTGGCCACATGACAGTTCATACACTGGCCAGGAACGATGCACTCAGCCAAAATCGCATGCTCATCAAAACTATGGATATCGCGCTGATAGATGCCGATATCACCACCGACTTCATAGCCTGGAGCTATACGTCGATAGGTCACGCCATACTCATCAAGCCGCGACTGACTCACAAACATCTTAAAATCCTGATACTGCTTCCACTGCCCGTCTTTTTTCATACAAACCGTGAATGTCAGTTCTCCTCCGGCATTCTGCTCTGTCAATGAGTGCCAGTCATCAATGTCAAAATCAGCCCATGCGCCATTGGCATGCAGTTCACCACCCTTACTGCCTTTTACGACAACGTCCATGCATTCAATAGCCTCATCAGAAGCATTGAAATCAAGTGGAGCGATGTTCACAGGAATAGTCACACCAATATAATCAGGATAGATAGAGGGCAGTTCCTTGACAAGCGTCGGACTCTCAGGCCTGTCAGTACACGACGAGCCTCCAAAAGCCAACAGCCAACAGCAAATGGCTAACAGCCAAAACCTATTTTTAGTGAGCCTCGTCATTACTTTCATTCTTTCTCTTTTCCGTCATAATTCGTTTTACATAAGCAGCATAGGGTGATCCTGAAACAGCTCCCTGCTTTTGTATACACTGAACAGCATCTTGATAGCCAATCGGCATTTCCCTATACCCACTAAACTTCTCTGCCATTGGCAAATATTGCAGGAACCCCTGCATCTGTCCCTCAAGCAGCATCTGCCCCATGAAGTATTCCAATGCCATCGTATTCTTGTTGTTATTCATAAACAGCAGTCCAAACATCTTATAGAGTTCGAAATGACTGTATAGGAAATCGTTTTTGTAGCGCAATTGGCGTAGTTTACCATAGACGGGGTGGGCATTGATAGCAGCCTCATTAGCCAACAATGCTTCGTTTTCAACAGCCCAATCATGGTAGTAGAGACTCTTCTTTAACAAATCAAGATGCTTTCTAGCTGTCTTATACTGCCCGTTAACCATCATACACTCCACGATGCGCTTCGTACAACGTCCGCTCGTCCGACCGTTTAGAATCGACTCTTGCGTATCGAAGAAATAGCGCAAGGCTGAGTTAATCATGCCCAAACGCCAAAATGCCTCAGCAGAAGGAAGCATCGAGGTCAAGTCGCGAATACGCGGCATAATCAGCGCATTCTCATCACTCTGATAGAAATCGAACATCCTATCAGCCAACTGATGTTTTTGTGACAAGGCCAGATTTACACAGACAGAACTGAAAGGTGTCTTTACCTGATACGCCTGAGCCCGCTTGATTATCTCATCCCATCGTTCATTTCTGACCAAGTAATCTTGATGAATCAACTCATACATCTCCTTGTCATAGCCAGAAGTTATGCCAAGATAGCCCAGAGCCAAAGCAATGACAATCTGTGCAGGCATCAGCCACTTCGAAGACGTCATCAGCGACTCAACGGCAAGAACGATGACCGTTACCACAGGGATGACCCACATCAATGCAGGCATCATCATGGGAGTACGATAATACTGTTCTGGTAAGAAAACCATTCCAAGCGTCCATTGCAATAACAGGAAACGATAAGCTACCAGTTGCAGGAACAGGAGATAGAAAGGCAATGGCCAGCCCAACAAACGAAGTTTCAACAGCCGCAACAGGACATATATCCAAGCCAACGGTCCTGTCAGCCAATAGACAACAGGTACAACGATCACATCACTTATCAGACCTTTGCGACCATCAAGAGTATTTATCCGATAGGTTCCTACAGCAATCATGATAGCGAACCCATAACCCAACAACACACTCGGATCGCCCATCAGCCACAACAACAGTGCTGCAGGTATCCACCCTGCCAATCGAATGAAAGCGACAAAGAGCAAGGCCAGCAAAAGTGCTCCGAGCCATTCCACAAAATAGAACTGCACAACAAACTCACCCAACCAGTCGGCAAAGCCACCAGGCACGCTGACTCGCTGAACGAAATAATCGCCAGTCCACAAGAATAACTGGTACTGTTCCTGATACGACAGAGCATGCGGATAGACCACATTCCAAAACAGGAATATGCCGATACCCACCAGCACCGACAGTTCCCTGTTCCAATATCTCTTCAACAGCTGTTTCATTAACCTTGCAAAATTACTACATTTCTCCGAATCTGCCAAATTAATATTTCATTATTTCTCTCACATACTCACATTTTCGCTCGAAAGCCCTTTATTTACTGTGGTTCTGGCACGGGGGGGGAAAATAAATATCCCTCACATAACCCTCACTTTTTTGAGTGTTCACACTCCTTATGTGATGACCAAAGCCTAAAAATGTGAGGGAGACGTGAGGGAGAAACGGATATCCCTCACATGCCTCAGCCCTTTGTACATCGGTATTTCAGGCAAAAAGGTAAGCATGTGAGGGGCATTTCGAGATAATCTCTTTTTTCAGGAATCAAGAGGGGAACAAAACGCAAACTATATCCTGCCGGCAGTCCGATTAATCCAAACTTTTTGTCCGACGGGTGCGGACTCTGAGTCCGAAGCCTGCGGATTTGCAGTCCGTCGGGACGGACAAAAACAAAAAAGTCCGAGCAATCATCGCTCGGACTTCCTTGTATAGAGTTATAACTTGTTAGTACTTCAGATTACTTCTTCTTGAAGTTCCAGTAAGTACCTTCTGACCAGCCGCTGAATGCGCCATTGTCAGGATAGGTCAGGATCATCTCAGAATCAGAAATGCTGAAAATCTGATAGTTTGTCACATACGCAGGTGCACCACGATTATCCTTTGCATTGATCTCGAACGGGAAGAGCGTTGCACCTTCAGAAGTCTTGATGGTACCCTTCTGCCAGCCATCAGCTGTAGAGAGATCAATTTCGAAGCTACCTGAACGGATTTCACCACCGGCGGCATCATAGCACTTCACAATACCATCCTCTGACAATACCATAGTAGCGTCATTGCTTTCTTCACCTGTTGCAGCACCAGTTACAGAATGACTTAACTGACCTAACAGATCAGCAGCATCCGTAACACCCCACCAGAAGAAGTCATTCAAGGTTTCACCACGCCATGATCCATCAGCACCAAAGTTACCCCAAACGGCACCATTTGATGTACTGTTACCAATGTTCCATGTCCAGGTCTTGCTGCCATAGTTAGTCAACATACCAGACACGTCGGTATCACTCTTGAAGTTCCAGTAAGTACCTTCTGACCAGCCACTGAATGCACCATTGTCAGGATAAACCAGAATCATCTGATCGCTTGTCAGAGAGTAAATCCAGAAGTCAGTTACATATGCAGGTGCACCACGATTATCCTTTGCATTGATCTCGAACGGGAAGAGTGTAGCACCTTCAGAAGTATGAAGCGTACCATACTTAAATCCGTCAAGTTCGCCTGTCCAGCCGTTGACTTCAAAAGTACCCGTACGGATTTCATTACCATCGACATCATAGCACTTCACAACACCATCCTCAAAGAACACCATGGAAGCACCATTATTTTCTTCGCCGGTGGCCTTGCCCGTAACAGAGTGACCTAACTGTTCTAACAGGCCCTCAGCATTATCAACACCCCACCAGACGAAGTCATTCAGAGTCTCACCGCGCCATGATCCATCAGCACCAAAGTTACCCCAAACGAGACCATTTGATGTTGTATTGCCAACGTTCCATGTCCAAGTCTTGCTGCCATAGGCATTAGAAGCAAGCAGTCTAATCTCAGGCTTCAACTCGCCAGCCACCTCGACAACGAAATCTTTGGAAGCATCGACAACATCACCGTTAGCATTAACAAAACGGAAATAAATCGTCTGATGAGTGTCAGAGCCACGTGCAGGCACAAAGTTGAACACACCTGCGGAAGAACCACTGGCGAGTTTGAACTCAGCACCATCGGGTTTCAGATAATAGATGAACAGGCTCGATGCCTTGGGAACACTATACTTAATCCAGTTACCGTCTTCCTTAGCTTGTTTGCATTCTTGATCGGCATACTGCGAGAAAGTAGCACCTTCGAGCAGGTCACTAGCGCTGAAATTGTCGATACTCATAGAGCCGTCTTCCTTGATAGGATTACAAGCCGTAAGCATGCCCAGCGCTACTGCGAACAATAATATTGATTTTTTCATATTGATTTTTCCTTTTTAAATGTGATTAATCATAAACCGGTGTACCAGACATACTCCAACCTGTAGCATCGTACCAACCCTTGTTCTGACTCAGAATCTCAGGATTGCTGATGATACTGATCTGTTCAGGTGGCTTCGGCAGGAAACCGTCAGTCTCAGCATAGCGCTTTGCCCAGCTGCTACCACCGACACCCTGACCATGCTTCATCACAGTCCAGTGACCAGTGTAGTTCACCTTAGAACCTTCCTGTCTCTGCAGTGCCTGAGCAGCCTCGCAGCTCTCACCACCATCTTTACCGGACCAGCGGCGAAGGTCATTGAAGCGGAGACCCTCACCAGCAAGTTCCCAACGGCGCTCGTTCTTGACGTTCTGCCAAGAATAAGTCGTAGCAGCAAGTCCTACGCGTGCACGTACCTTATTCATCTCAGTAGCAGTACCAGTCAGCTCAGAATGCATCAGCATCACGTCGGCAAGACGAAGCAGCACGATGTCAGAGAAGTGGTCGCCCTGGAATGAGTTACCGTTAGGAGCAGGCGTCTCAGTATTCTTCAAACGCCAAACGCCCCACCAAGCATAGTGGTCACCACCTGTACCGCCAGGATTTTTGTTATCACCTTCGCCAAAGTCCTTATAGGAGTCCATTGTGGTCACGCACATCCATTTCTTGTTGTAGAGACCAGCGTCCTCCGAGCAAGATGTAGCGAAATAATAAGCTGTCAGTTCCTCAGGAGCGTTCAGGATAGTAGCCTTCTTACGCGGGTCACTATTGTCCCAGTCGTCCCAAAGGGTTGCGTTGATGGTACCCTGACCCCAACCCTGTCCGAACGGGAAGGTCTCGACACCACCGTTAGCTTTACCATTCTCGTCGGTATCGCAACGGAGACCGCAATACAGCTCAACCTGATTACAGAATCCCATACCGATGGTTCCGTTCCAAGAGTTAGAGTTCATATACTGAACCTGGAACATCTCCTCCTCGTTGCCGTTGCCAGCCCAAGTCTTACCTGCTGCCTTAAGGTCAGCCACGTAGTTGTAGTCCTGGATGGTCAACTCATTGGTGTACTGCCAGAGCAGACGGAAGTCGTCAACCAACTTGTAACCACCGTTATTGATAGCATCTTCCAAGAAAGCAACAACCTGCTTCTTGGTCAGAGACTCACCGGCACCTTCCTGATTGAAGCCTTCGAAAGAAACGGCATCCTCATCGCTAAGATTAGCCAGTTCACCCTTCTTCTTATAGAAGCCCTGATAGAACATATAGGCACGTGCCAGCATACCTTCAGCGGCACCCTTGGTGGCATGACCGTCACCACGAGTGGTAGCTCCGTGAGTCATCAGGTTAGCAGCACTGGTAAAGTCAGCCAGGATATGTGGCATGATGACATCTTCTGCACTCTGCTGAGGACAGGGATCGGGAGCAGCGATTGCCCAGTAAGCAGGGATATCGCCCCAGAACTGTACACCCCAGAGATAGAACAGACCACGCAAGAAATAAGCCTCACCCAGCATCTGGTTACGAACCGACTCCTGACCAGTCCAGTCGAAAGCATCAACACCAAAGATGACGGCACTGGCACGTGAAATACCTACATAGACGTTCTTCCAGGCAGCATCATAGAGAGTTTCCTTGTTGGTCATCAAGTGACCGATAGCATGTGCCTCAACGTCACCAGTACCACCGGCGCCATTAGCTTCGTCAGACATGATGTAGTTAACGAACCAAGGAGCCTGGAGAGGATCCGTGCTCATCTGGTTCATCACACCATACAGGGCAGCCAGCTCCTTGGTCAAGTCACTAGCCGTAGCGGGATAGTTCTCGTTCGTTGCTCCTGTATAATTCGAGGAATCGAGGTAGTCTTCACAAGAGGTCAGACCAAAAGCAAAGAAGACCGCGATAGCCATTAAATATATCTTTTTCATATTTCTTATCATCTTATTTAAGATTTATACCCAACATTATTTAACCTGAGTGATGATAACCGAACGGCTCATCTGAGCATCGTTGTAGTACAGATTCTCTACACCACCCTTTGAGTCGAGCACGAGGCTGTCAGCAGATACGCCGAACTCGTTGATGAGCGTGTCATAAACGTGCTGTGCACGGGCCTGAGCCAGCTCAGCATTGCGTGCAGCAGTACCGGTAGCCTTGTCAGCATAACCAACCACGTTGAACTTAGTGCCCTTAGGAGCAGCCTTGATCATCTCAGCTACAGCCTGCAGGTTCACGCGCTCACGGTTCACAACCTGAGTCTTGTTGATCTCGAAGTTGACGAAGTACGGATAGCTCAGGATAGACTCCTTGTTGATGACCTTCTCCACAACAGGCTTGTTGCGCAGGTCGGCGTTCTCAGCGCGCAGCTTATTCACCTCACCATTCAGGCGGTTAATCTCTGCATCGTCTTGAACATAAACGGTCTTGGTCTCAACTCTGGCGGGTTCTTTCTTCTCGCCCTTAGCCTTGAACTTGATGCTTGCACCAACAATATAGGTACGTGCTGAAGGATAAAGACCGACGTCAATACCGCGAGCCCAAGAGTCCCTACCACCATTAGAACCAACCTCAGGATCAACACCCGTGTACTTGGTAAAGGTGTAGAGGTTCTGAGCTTGAACATAGAGGCGGAGCTTTGAG
>JAEEGL016702478.1_pt1 | contig 15973 bp, 13 predicted proteins | sample 9134231 | NCBI WGS metagenome assembly JAEEGL01 (sample SAMN16246548, study PRJNA631951) | gut metagenome | biome: gut microbiome; feature: rumen; material: fiber-attached | host: Bos | place: Iran: Karaj | collected 2018-10 | reverse complement strand
GACACGACAAGCTTGTGTCTGTAAATTTGCTAGTTCTGCTCCTAGCGGGCTCTCCATTTTCCAATCAGTGGAATAACGGGGACAAAATTCTGCTACTCCGAAGAATAGATTCCACAAGTTTCAATATCCATCATTGAGTCTTTAAGTACGACGTACTAAAGATGATTTCAATATACTCCAAGGAGGTAAATTGACCCACGTAGTCTACCACACTACATGGGGCGAACAACTAGAGAATTTCTACCTTCTGGTAAACAAATTCTACTCCTTCAGGAAGCGTTGTTGCTCCTTCAGGAAGCCTGATCTTTTTGTTGAATGTGGCCACGTATAAAATGTCACCAGCTTTCAATTCAACAGAAATTCTGTTAAATTTTACTTCTTTCCCAAGTTCGTTACTCAAGATATTTGCAGTATCCTGATGTCCAACAATGGACTCAAATTCTGCAGTCATCACTTCTTCTTTTGAAACCCAAGAAAATTTTGCTTGAATTTCTGCTGTTTCAAACGGAATCATCTGTGATGAGAAAGTTGTTCCTAAAAATACTTTTGCCATAATAATCCTCCTTTTGGCAAATATCAATCCGCAGTCGTTTAAAAAGCGGATTCTAGAAAGGAGGAGAATGCGTGTTTATCGACGCATTTCTCAAACTTTCATATTAATATTATACCATATTTTTGACTTTTTGTCCAATAAAATTCTTACTGTTTTATATTGTCTTATAAATACTTCCCATTTTAAAAAACACCTCTCTAATTTTATTCGACATTTTATTTATTTTTTTGTAATATAAAAATGTTATTAACCGAAATATATGAATTTCTTTACTAAACTCTTAGATAAAATTATTCCAAAAAATATCTTATATTATCCTGGTTGTCTTACAAAAGTTAAACTTCCAGAAGTTCAAAAAAATTACGAAGATATTTTACACGCCATTGGTATTGATTTCATTATGCTAAAAGATTTTGAATATTGTTGCGGAAGTCCTGTTTTGAGAGCTGGTATGAGAAAAGATTTTGAAGAAATTAAAGAAAAAAATATTCAAGTTTTTAAAGAACGTGGCGTTGGCCTTATTATTACTAATTGTCCTGCTTGCTATAACGTCTTTAAATATGAATATAAGATTGAAGATTATGGCATTAAAATTGAACACATTACTCAAACTCTTAAAAGAAACGAAGCAAAATTAAAAAAGAAATTAAAGAATGATAAAAAATTAGATATTTTTTATCATGATCCTTGTCATCTTGGTAGATTATCTAATATATATGAAGAACCTCGTGATATTCTAAAAGATTGTGGTGTTAATGTTTGTGAATTATCTCATAATCACAAAAACTCTATGTGTTGTGGCGGTGGCGGCGGATTAACTAATAATAATCCTGAGCTTGCAAAAACTATTGCAAAAAATACTTTATCAGAACTTGATGATGGTTCTTGTTTAACTAGCCCTTGTCCAATGTGTTATTATCAGTTTAAACATAATTCTAAAGATACGATTGAAGTTAAAGAATATTCTGAAATATTAAAAGATTCTCTTAAATAATCACGTAATTTTTTAAAATGGAAAATAAAAGTGACAATTTTAAAAACAAATGTACAAACTGTGGTCTCTGCAGAAATGTTTGCCCTGCTGTTAAAGCTTTACGTGATGAATCTGTTTCTCCGAGAGCGAAAAATAATTTATCTCAAAATTTTTTTAACGGCACAGAAAAAATTGACGGAAAATATTTTTATGAATATTGCAACGGATGTGGTGCTTGCGTAGAAGCTTGCCCTATTAAACTTGGTTTTAATCCTATTAAAATTAGAGAAAAAGTTGTTGAATCCGGCTTTGTTTCTGAAGAAAATAAAGAAATGGTCGAAAATATTAAAAAATACAGAAATCCTTTTGGCGACACAAAAGATGCTCAAAAAGATTCTGATAAATTATATTGTTGTTAATTATAACTTATGAAAAATTTTTCTGACTATATTCATCAATTTTCATATAATATAGACGCTTCTCATTTAGATATTAAAGCGGATGATATTGTGATTTATCTTCCTGAAAATATTGAAGAAATAAAAAACGCAATAAAATATGCTATAGATAATAATAGAAATATTATTTTGCGTGGATCCGGAACTAATCTTGTTGGTAGCTGCCTCCCATCAAATCATTCTTGTGTTATAGATTTTTCAAAAATGAATCATATTTTAGGATTGAAAGAAAATTCTGTTGAAGTTGAGCCTGGTGTTATCTTGGATGATTTAAATATTTATTTAGGAAAAAATAGTTTATACTTCCCTGTTGTTCCTGGAAGTCACGTTGCAGCGCAAATTGGTTCGACTGTTGCCACAAATGCTGCTGGAATGCGTGCTATAAAATACGGAAAAATGGAAAGATGGATTAATTCTATAGATGTAATTGTTGTAAATAAAAATAAAGAAATAGAAGAATTACATTTAGAAAAACCTGAAATATCAGATTTCCTTAATTCTGAAGGTATATTAGGTATTATTACAAAAATTAATTTGGAAGTTATTAAAAAACCTGAATTAGTTACATTAGATTTTATTGAATTTGAAAAAATCGAAGATTTAATTAAAAAAGCTCAAGAATTAGCCAATAAAAAAGATGAATTAAATATATCTGCTATTGAATTTATTGATAAAATGGTTGGAAAATATCAAGGTTTAAGCGATAATTATCATTTGATAGTTGAATATGAAAATGATCACGGAGAGATAAAAGATATTAATAAAATTAATGAGATTTGGAGTATTAGAGATAATTGTTATCCTATTGTTGTACGTCAAGGATATGAATTAATTGAAGATCCTCAGGTAGATTTAGCTAATATTAGCGAATTAATTATTTGGCTCGAAGAACATAATATCCCTACTTTTGGACATATTGGAATAGGAATATTACATCCTCATTACAAAATAGAACAAAAAGAATTATCACAAGAAATGTATAAAATAGTTGAAAAATTACATGGTAATGTTTCCGGAGAACATGGAATTGGTATTAAGAAAAAAATTCTTATAGACGATAATTACAGAAATAAATATAAAGAGTTAAAAGAAAAATACGATCCAAATGGAATTTTTGGAGCTGGGAGTATTATTTAGTATGTTTACAGAAATACAACATAAAATGTATAACTGTCTATTAGAAAGAGAAACTGAATTAGGTTTTGTGATAATAGATAGAAATGAATTATTAGAATTACTTCTAGATTTTGAAGCTAATATAAGCGAAAAAAATGAAGTAATAAATGAATATCTAGATGAAGTTGATAAATTTATATAAATAAAAAATTGGCTTTAATTAGCCAATTTTTTATTAACTTTTTCTAGTATTATTCATTAACATATTTACTGCATCCTGCATAGAATCTGCAGATTGTATACCGCCATTTACAAAGAAAATCTTGTCAGCATTTTCTATTGTATTTAATCTATGCGCAATAATAATTTTTGTAGTATCTTTTGAAGTCTTGTCTATAATATCCTCTAAAATCTTTTCTGTTACAGTATCAATATTTGCTGTCGCTTCATCAAGAATTAAAATCTCTGGATCTCTTAAAATAATTCTAATAAATGCAATAATTTGCTTCTGACCTAGACTAATATTATCTCTACCATAAATAATTTGAGTATTAATTCCGTCAGAGAAATTGCTTAAAAGATGATCTAATCCCCTTTCTTTTAAGACATTAATTAATTCTTCATCAGAAATATTTAAATATTTATCATTACCATAAATAATATTTTCTTTAATAGTTCCAGTAAACAAGAAAGGTTCTTGAAGAATATATCCTATTTTCTTTGATTTTTCTTCAAAACTAAATCCACGAATATCTTTGCCGTTTAAAAATACTGTTCCGGAAGTTGGATCATATAAACGAGCCATTAATAAAGCCGTTGTAGTTTTTCCGCCACCAGTCGGTCCAACAAGAGCATATGTCTTTCCTTTTTCTAAAGAAAAACTAATATTTTCAAAAACAACTTTATCATTATTGTATTTAAATGAAACATTTTTGAATTCTAAAATATTATTAGAATTTATAGATTCGACATTTTCTAGAACCTTTATATCTGATTCTACGTTTAGAATCTCGGAAATACGTTCAAGTGCAGCAAGTGATGACTGAATAATAGACCAAATACCAGCAAATCTTCTTAGTGGAGTATAGAATTTATCAAGATAAAGCATATAACTAACAAGCAAACCTGCAGTAAAATTACCTTGAGATATAAAAATAATACCAAAACATAACGCCATTATTTGAGCAATAGAAGATGCAATAGTATAAATAGGATTTAAAACGCCATTTGCAATACTAGTTCTAAATGAAGTTTTAAAATTCTTTTCATTAACCTTATTAAACTTATCATTTAAATAATCAACCCTATTAAAAACAGCAATAACTTTAAAATTCTCAAGATTTTCTTCAATTTCGGCACTCATTTCACCTGCCATCTGTAATTCCTTGATATTTCTTCTTTTAATCCAACCTGAAAGAATTTTTGTGATCATAAAAATAATAACAGCAGGAATAAAACTAATCATTCCGAGTTTTGGATTAAGAACAACAACGAATATACCAATACCAATTATCGAAGCAATGGATTGAAAAAATTGATTAAAAGCCATTGCAAAAAATTGACTTAACTTATCTGTATCGTTATTAATTCTAGAAATAAGATCACCTACTTTATTTTGATTAAAGAAAGAAACTGGAAGTTCTTGAAGTTTTTTAAATAACTTATTACGAATATCAAACAAAATTCTCTTACCAACATTACCCATTATTATACTTTCTTTACGCTCAATCCACCATTGAACAATAAACAATACAAGCAATATAGCGGAAAAAATGAAAGTTAATTTTATATTACCAGCTGGAATACAAGAATCTATAATATAACCAATAATAACAGGCCATCCAGTAGAAATAAGTGCATCAAAAAATATAAAAATCAAAGAAATAATAACATCTCTTTTTTCATCTTTCATTAAAGCTACCAGTTTCTTTGCAGAAAGAAAAAAATTTTTATTTTTAGAATTAAGCGTGTATTTCATAATTATTCATACTATTTTGAGATTGATAAATTTGAGCATATTCAGGAGATTTACTAAGAAGCTCGTCGTGTTTACCAGAAATAAGCAATTCCCCTTCCATTAAAAGAATAACATCATCATAATCTTTAATAGGATTAATCTTTTGAGTAATAGAAATAAGAGTAATATCCGGATATTTTTCCCTTAGATTAGCAATAATTTTTTGCTCTGTTTTATTATCAACACGAGCAGTAAAATCATCTAAAAATAAAATCTTTGGATTAATTGCAAGCGCTCTAGCAAGCATAATACGTTGCTTTTGACCACCAGAAAGATTAGAACCACGCTCTGTAATAATAGTATCGAGACCATCATCTAGAGAATCAATAAAATCAGATAATTCAGCGGTTTTTATAGCTTTATCTAGAGATTGCTTATCAACATTATTACCAAATGCGATATTCTCGCGAAGAGAAAGATTAAAAATTACACTATCTTGAAAAACAAAACCAATACTTTTATAAAAAGAATCCTTGTTGTAATCATAAATATCAATATTATCAAACTTAATATCACCAGAAGTAGGCTTTATTAAACCTGATAATAAATAAAATAGTTGAGTCTTACCAGCTGCAGTAGGTCCAATAATAGCAACTTTAGAACCTTTTTTAATAGAAAAAGATACATCTTTTAAAATGTTTTTATTGTTTAATTTTAAATTAACATTAAAAACATTAATAGAATTAGAAAAATTAAAAACATTACTTCCCCATTCTTCAGGATCAGCAGAATCTAAAATAACCTTGATACGAGAATAAGAAGCTTCAGCTTGTGCGAGCATATTACTAATAAAACCAATCATAATCATCGGGAAAACAAGCACCATAATATAATTAGTAAAAGCAGTAAGATCACCAATAGTCATAGAACCGCCCATGATAGCTTTACCACCAATAGCAACAATAATAATCATAATCACGCCGATTAGAAGCGACATAGTTGGAATCAAATTTGCAAAAAGAGAAACAATGTTAATACCAATATCTCTAGATTCAGTGTTAACGTCGTTAAATTTTAGAACTTCTTGATTTTGACTATTTAGTAAACGAATAAGCGGAACAGCAAAAATATTTTCACTAATAGTTTTATTAAGCTTATCAATATTTTCCTGATTCTTTGTAAATAATTTTTTAATCTTACGAAGAATAGAAAAAAGCAAAACAGCAATAAAAGGAATAATAGAAAAAACAATCAAAGTTAATTTTTTACTCGTAGAAAAAAGCAAAATAGCAGCACTAATAAACAAAAACACAGAAGCAACAATTTGCGGAAAAACATTAACAATAAAAAACTTAATAGAGTTAACGTCGGAAGTAAGATTAGTAAGAAGTTTTGCAGAAGTCTTTTCTTGAATGTAAGCATAATTTTGCCCAGAAATCTTCTTCATGATTTTTTTACGATAATCACGAGCAACCTTTTCAGCAATAAAACTTTGAAGAATATTTTGAATATTACTAATCACAAAAATACCAGCAATAATAGCAGCCGCCTTTGAAACGATGAGCGTAAGATTAAAGTCTGGATTATCAAAAGAATCCATAGCGGAGGCAATAATCTTTGGAATAACAAGACTTAGACCACTAGTAGCAATAGTTAAAAAAGTTAAAAGAATGACAAAAAAAATATATTCCTTTAGAATACCAAAAACATTAGAACTTTTATTTTGAGAATCAGAATTATTTTTCATTTTTCAGAAATCTTATAAAATCTTGTAAAAGTATTAAATTATAACATTTATAAAAAATAAAAACAATTAAAAAATAGGACGTTCCGTGTCCTATTTTCTCTTGCGTCTAGATGATTTTCTAGCGCGAAACCTTTGTTTTGATCGAATTATAATTTTGTAAATTTTTATCACTAAAAATCAAGCTTTTCTCTATACGTTGAGAACGTAAATAATATTAATAATAGAAAAGCATATTTCGTAGCAGAATAGTAAAACCAATTTTTCTACAACAAATATAAAATTATAAGTGTATATAGTAAAAATCAGAAATATCTTAAAAACAGTTTCCGATAAATAACTTACACTTTACCCCCTATTTTTGTTCCTCCTATTTTGTGAAGTGTTTTTCCTCCTTAAACCTTTTTCTCCTCCTAAAAATATAAATATCTCCTCCTAAAGTATTTACCTCCTTTAAAATCTCTCGATTTCTAAAGTTCCCCCTTATACATAAATAAACCCATTTTTTATGTAGTGCCTCCTTACCTCCTAAATACAAATATATAAAGTTACTACCATCAAAAACAAAAAAACTTTGCACCAACGGCAAAGATAATAATTCACTTAAAAATCCTTAATTTTGGTCTCTTAAAGATATAAATGATAATTTTTGTTTATTTTCTTTGTCTTGGTTTTTGTTTATAGTTCCCCGTTGTTTTGGAAAACTACTTTTTGTTTTCAACACTTATATTATAACATATTTTTGACAACGAGAAAATATTATTACATAAAAGTGTGCATAATCTATCAAAAATAGCAAAAATACGCTAAAAACAAGAAAAGCGATAAAAAAATAACTGCGAAAAAAATCCACAGTTATTAACAAGTTATTCACAAATGAGAAAGAAGACTATTTTTATTAATAATAAACTCAATTTTGTCTTTAATAGGCGAAATTTCAATACTATTAGCCTTATAAACACAACCATCAATAACATATCTAATACTCTTTGCATTCATATTAAGATTAGAAGCTTTAGACTTTAAAATAACCTTTTTAGATTTATTAGAAACAACAAAACAATCAAATAAACCATCATTACAATTACAAACGCAATTACGATCAAAATCAAAATACAAATTACCAATAATTAATTTACAATCCTCAGAAGTTTTAAAAATATAACTAGATCCAATCTCACAAGAAAAACCAAAAGGAAAAACACATTCAATCGAAGAAAAGAAAGCCTTATTATTAATAGAAAAAAGATCAACAGTCTTATGCATTCTTTGAGACATAACAGCAATCGCATCCTTTAAAGAAACATTAGTACCAAAAAACTTCGCACAAGTATCAGAAGAAATAAAACCAAAAACAGTATCAGAAAATCTTCCAATATCATTAAAAACATTAATAATCCTATTCAAAAAATTAGTATTACCAACAACAATAACAGAATTAGATTTAGCATCAAGATTAGAAACAATCTCCTTTTTAATATCACTCAAATAAGAAACAACAATAACAGAAGATTTAATATTAAGAGATTTAGAAAATTTTTGAATATCAGAAACAATACGAGGATTATTCTTAATTTTTACAGAATCAACAATAAAAATATACATAATAAAATTGTTAGCTAAAAATTAGCTAGCTTTAACCATTTTTTTCTTAGTTTTAGAAGAAGTAGTCTTTTTAGAATCAGTTTTTTTGTCTAATGTTGGCTCATTTTTAGAGTCAGAACCCTCTAAAACCTTTTTAGAATCCTTTTTAATAGAACATTTACCATTAAAAACAGCACCATTATCAATAGAAATAACCTTAGTAGAAAGATTACCATTAACAATAGAAGAAGCAGAAATATTAATAAATTCAGAAGAATCAATATTACCAATCACTTCCCCATCAACAGAAACAGAGTTGGCTTTAATATCTGCATTAATAACAGCAGAAGATTTAATAAAAACAGCCTTTGAGGTTTTAATAAGACCATTTACCTTACCAAAAACAATAATATCTTCATCACAACAAAAATCACCATCAATAACAACAGATTCCCCTATCACAGAAGAATTATTAAAAGAGTCATCAGATTTCTTGTTAAACATAAACAAAAATTAAAAATAACGTGATATAAATAATAAACTAAAAACAAAAAAATAGCAAGAAATACACAAAAAAACTTTATTATTTAAAAAAAACAATATATAATCTAGAAAAATAAAGCTCTCATAGTTCAAATGGATAGAACAAGGGACTCCTAAGCCCTAGATCCAAGTTCAATTCTCGGTGGGAGCACCAAAATATTTTTAAAAAAACACTGATAGAAATATCAGTGTTTTTAGTTAAAAACAAAAAAGTTATAGACCTGTATTATAACTTTAAAAAACACAGAAAATAATACAATAACAACAATATAATTCGAGCACAAAAAATAAAGTTATAGACCTGTACTATAAGATTTTTAAAAAAGTTATACCCCTGCCCTATAACTTTAAAAAATATAAAAAATAACACAATACAGACGCGGTAATCCAGACACAAAAAATAAAGTTATAGACACGCCCTATAACTTTATAGAAAAAGTTATACCCCTGTACTATAACTTTAAAAAATAAGATTTTAAAGCCAATAAAGACAATACTTTTCAGACCCAAAAAACAAAGTTATACCCCTGCCCTATAACTTTATAAAAATATAAAAAAATTGAGAAAGTTATAGACACGCCCTATAACTTTCTTTAAAAAGTTATACCCCTGTACTATAACTTTGTAAAAAAACAAAAAAGTTAATCAAAAATTAATTAATTAAAAATTAATAGTTTTGTGTGAAACAATTTTATAAAATCATAAAAAAGACTAAAACAAGCCAAAAATAAAAATCATTAAAAATGTTCTACATGAAATTATTAATTTTTTGTATATTTTTGTTTTTGTATTTTTTTAATTTTGTATTAATAAAAAGTTATACCCCTGTACTATAACTTTATCAAAAAAGTTATACCCCTGTACTATAACTTTAGAAAAAATAAAAAATCATTTATTTTTATGTTTTTTATAATTTTTTATAAAAAATAGGGAAGTATTTTTATAAAAAATGCTATAAAAAGCCGTAAACTTGCTTTTTTTTAAAAAATAAGATATAATCAAAATTACAAAAATGACTAATATTTCTAATAAATTTTAAATAAAACACACTCAATGGCTATAAGTATCTCAGAGATAGCAAGAAAACTTAATATCACAAACAATGAATTAATAGAGAAGGCAGAGTCTCTAGGTTTTGATATTGGTAAAAAAGCTATCAAAATAAACGAAAACACCGCAAAACAAATTATTGAAAAAATTAAAGAAGAAGAAAAAGGGAAGAGAGGAAAAGAAAAATTAAAAAAGTTACAAAAAGAATTCCAAAACTCAAAGAAAAATCAAAAGAAAGATAACTCTGAAGATAAAAAAGAAAGAATTATTAGTCTAGATAAAACTATTATCGTTCATGAATTTGCTCAAAAATTAGATTTACCTGTAACAAAGGTTATTTCTTGCTTAATGAATAATGGTATTATGGCAAATTTGAATCAATCTATTGATTTTGAAATTGCAACTATTATAGCCGAAGAATTAGGATTCAAAACTGAATTAAAAGAAGAAAATTATAAAGAATCTATTGATCAAACTATCAAAAAAGAATTAAAAGAATTAATTAAAGAAAAAAATAATGATATTAATTCTGATTTAACTTATAGAGCTCCTGTTGTTGTTGTAATGGGACACGTTGATCATGGTAAAACAAAATTATTAGATGTTATTAGTCATACAAATAAGATCTCTAAAGAAAGTGGTGGTATCACTCAACATATCGGTGCGTTCCAAGTTAATAGAAATGGTAGAGATATCACTTTTATTGATACTCCTGGTCATGAAGCCTTCCAAGCTATGAGAGCCAGAGGAGGGGAAGTAGCTGATGTTGCTATTTTGATTGTTGCTGCCAATGAAGGTATTAAACAACAAACTATCGAAGCTATTAAAATTATTGAAGAAGAAAAACTTCCTTTCGTTGTTGCTATTAATAAAATCGATTTACCTGATGCAAATATCGACAAGGTTAAATCTGATTTAGCCGAATTAAATCTTATTCCTGAAGAATGGGGAGGTAACACTATCTGTGCTCCTATTTCTGCTATGAAGAATCAAGGTATTGATGAATTACTTGATTTAGTTTTATTAACTGTTGATATCGATAAAGATAGATTACTTGCTAATAAAAATGTTCCTGGTATGGGAACTGTTATTGAATCTAGAATTGATAAACAAGAAGGTGTTAAAGCTTCTATTATCTTACAAACTGGATCTTTAAAAAAAGGTGATGATATTATTATCAGCGGTGTTAGTGGTAGAGTTAAAGTTATTAGAAACAGTAAAGGTAAATTACTTGAAGTTGCTTATCCTGGTGATGCTGTAGAAATTTTAGGTCTTAAAAATTTACCTAATATTGGCGATATTTTACAAGTTATTGACGATAAAAAAGAATTTAAAAAGAAGAAAAAAGAATACTCTGTTATTGAAAATAAATCTAATAAATTCATTTCTGTTAAACAAGCCAAGGAAATTGAAGGCGGAATTAATGTAAACGTTATTATTAAATCTGACTTTACTGGTTCATCTGAAGCTTTAAATTATTCTTTATTAAAAATTTCAGAAGAAAATCCTGAAGTTGTTATTAATATCTTAAAGAGTGATGTTGGTAATATTAACGAAGGAGATGTTTTCTCTGCAGAACAATCTAATGCTATTATTTTAGGATTTAATGTTTCTGTAAGTCCGCTAGCTTCTATGCTTGCTAGAGAAAAGAAAGTTAAAATCAAAGCTTCTAAAATTATTTATGAACTCACTGATTATATTTATGATGAAGCTGAAGCTTTAATTCCAAGTGATACTAAAATTGATATTGTTGCTAGAGCTAAAGTTTTGAAGATTTTTAACGCTTCAAAGAAGAGTAATATTATTGGATGCTCTATTCTTGAAGGTGAAATTAAAGCTGGCGATCAATTCTGTATCAAGAATAAAGAAACTGAAGAAATTTTAATTACTGGTTCTGTTGAGAAATTAAAAATCGAAAAGAATGAAGTTAAAAAAGTTGTTCCTGGTAACGAATGTGGTATGTGTATTACTGCAAGCGGGGAAGTTAATGAAGGTGATATTCTTGAATTCTATAAAGAATCTCAAATTAAGAAACAACTAAAACGTAGCTAATATTAGCTAAATTATTAAGATAATATTTGATATATGGTTAGACCTAATGCTACAAAATTCAGAATGAAGCAAATTGACGAATTAATTATGAGAACTTTATCTTCTATTATTCGTGAAAATGTTGATTTTCCTGAAGATTTAATGTTTACAATTACAAAAGTTATTACTAGTAAAGATTTAGCTGTTTGTAAGATTTTTTACATTTGCAATCCTGAAGAAAAACATGCTGTTGCTGCTAATGTTGTTAAGAAGAATTTGAAGATGATTCGCGAATTACTTGCTGATGAAATTATTATAAGAAAAATACCTGTTTTAAAGTTTATTTTTGACTCTAGAGAGGCTGAAGCAATAAAAATGGATCGTTTACTTGATTCTCTAAAATAGGCTCCTTAAAAGCCTATTTTGTGTATTGTTTTTTATTTTTATTTTTATATAATTATTTTACTAATCAATTAACTTAATTTTATGCTTATTCCTACAGTTATTGATAAAACTCCAAATGGAGAAAGAGTTTATGATATTTATTCTAGACTTCTAAAAAATAGAATCATCATGCTTTGCGATGATATTACTGATGATGTTGCTAGTGCTGTTGTTGCACAATTGCTTTATTTAGACGCTGAAGATAATACAAAAGATATTCAAATTTATATTAATTCTAGAGGTGGATCCGTTACTGCTGGTCTTGCTATTTACGATACTATGAGATATATAAAATCTCCTGTATCTACTATTTGTATTGGTTTTGCTGCTTCTATGGGTGCATTTTTACTTGCTGGTGGAGATAAAGGTAAGAGATTTGCTTTACCAAACGCCGAAGTTATGATTCATCAAGTTATGGGTGGAGCAGAAGGTCAAGCTACTGAAATTAAAATTGTTGCAGAAAATATTTTAAAAACTAAAGATAAAATGAATAGAATTCTTGCTGAAAATACTGGTCAAAGTTTAAAGAAAGTTACTGCCGATACAGAAAGAGATTATTATATGAGCGCCGAAGAAGCTGTTAAATATGGAATTATTGATAGTATTATAAAATAAAATTCTAAAAACACGGATTAAATCCGTGTTTTTATTTACAAAACCTTTATTTTTATGTAATATTGATATTAGTTTATGGATGTTTACGATATTTAATTAGTTATTTAGGATACTGTTTCTGGTTGATTTTAATATTTATCTGGTTGCACTGTTGTTACTATAAATTTGGTTGTTTTTGTCGTATAAATTTTATTTATTTTTTAAAAAACTTAATACTCTAACACACTCATATTGTTACTATCTGTGTGTATTTTAATAAATATTTTAATTGAATAGACTTTATCCTAATAAGGATCACAATTATGCTAAAAGTACTTTTAGTATTGATTGGTTTATCCGCTGGAGTTTTTATTGGTTTTTTCTATAACAAGAAAAAAACTGAAAATAATCTTAATTCTGCCGATCAAAAGGCAAAAAAGATGATAGAGGAGGCTAAAAACAAAGCTCAATCTGTTTTGCTTGAAGCTCAAGAAAAATCTGTAAAGATTTTAAATGATTCTAAAAATGAAATTTTAGAAGAAAAGAAATCTTTAAAACAAGAAAAAGAGCTCTTTCAAAAAAGAGAAGCAATGTTTGATGAAAAATTACTATCTCTTGAGGATAAGCAATCAAAGCTTTTAACAGAAAAAGAAAATCTTGAACAGGAAAAGTTAAAAGTTAATGACTTAATAAACGAGCAAACTAAAAAATTACAAGAAATTGCTGGTTTATCTAAAGAGGAAGCAAAGAGTTCTCTTATGTTAAAAATAGAACAAGAATTCGCTCCTAATATTAGTAAAAAGATTAGAGAAGTTCAAAGTCTTGGTATTGAAGATTACGAACAAGAAGCAAAGAAAATTTTAATGCTTGCTATGCAAAGATTTTCTATTCCTCTTGTTAATGATATCACTACTACAAGCGTTCAAATTCCTTCTGATGATATGAAGGGTAGAATTATTGGAAAAGAAGGTAGAAACATTAAAATCTTTGAACAAATCACTGGTGTTGAATTAATTATTGATGATACTCCTGGGGTTATAACAATTTCTTCTTTTAATCCTATTAGAAGACATATTGCAAAGAAAACTTTAGATATGTTAATCGCTGATGGTAGAATTCAACCTGCCAGAATCGAAGAATTCGTTGAAAGATCTAAAGAAGAACTTGCACTTGATATTAAAAAAGCCGGAGAAGAGGCTGTTTCTGAAGCTGGTGTTGGTGGTCTTGATCCTAAGTTAATTCAAATTTTAGGAAGATTAAAATATAGAACTAGTTACGGTCAAAATGTTTTAAATCATTCTATCGAAGTAGCTGTTATTGCTGGTTTAATTGCAACTGAAGTTGGTGCTGATGTTGCTGTAGCTAAAAAAGGAGGTTTACTTCATGATATTGGTAAAGCTGTGGACTTTGAAGTTCAAGGTACTCATCCTGAAATCGGTAAGAATATTGCAATTAAATTTAACTTACCTGAAAGTGTAATAGCACCAATTGCAACTCATCATGATGATGTTCCACCTACACTTGAAGCTGTTATTGTAAAAATTGCAGATGCTATTTCTGGTGGTAGACCTGGTTCTAGAAAAGACAGTGTTGAAAATTATATTCAAAGATTAACTGATCTTGAAGATATAGCTACTAGAAACGAACAAATTCAAAAAGCTTATGCTATTTCTGCAGGTAGGGAATTAAGAGTATTTGTTAATAGTGAAGTTACTAGCGATTTAGAAGCTTTAACTTTAGCAAAGAAAATTGCTACCGATATTGAAAATGAACTTAAATATCCTGGAGAAATTAAAGTTACAATGATTAGAGAAAAGAGAATTATTGAATACGCAAAATAAGCTAAATAAAAATAACCAATTTTTTGGTTATTTTTATTTTTTATGTTTTAATGTTTATATAGTTAATTTTTATTTATGGAATATAAAACTACTTGGGATTTAAATCTTATTTATTCTGATATCAATGATCCTAAAATTGATTCTGATATTCAAGATATAAAAAATAATTCTTATTCTTTTATTAATAAATGGAAAGATAGAACGGATTATTTAACTGATATAAATATTCTAAAAGAAGCTCTTGATGATTATGAAAACTGGGCTCATTTTTATAGTTCTTGTTTTACTCCTAGTTATTATTTTTGGCTTAAACTTGCAACTGATCAAAATAATAGTGAATATAAAGCAAAATATAATAAAATAAATGAAATTTCTGTTCAAATTTCTAACGATATTAATTTCTTTGAATTAAATTTAGCTAAAATTAGCAAAGAAAATCAAGATATTTTTTTAAAAAGTGAAATTTTAGCTAATTATAGCAATTTTTTATCAAGAATTTTTAAGAGTTCTAAATATTTACTTTCTGAAAAAGAAGAGAGAATTTTAAATTTAAAAAATAAAACTTCTTTTGAAAATTGGTCTAATTTAATGGATCAATTACTTTCAAAAGAGGAGCGTGAAATAAATGGTGTTAAATATAGTTTTTCTGAATTATTAAGCAAGATAACAGACTCCGATAAAAATATTCGTACTCAAGCGTTTAACGCGGTTAATGATATTTTAAAGAAAAATTCTCATATTGCAGAAATTGAATTTAATTCTATTCTTGAAGATTGTAAAATTGATAAACAAATTCGTGGTTATGAAAGATATGATTCTGCAAGACATAATAGCGATGATATAGATTCTAGTGTTGTAGATTCTTTAATTGATTCTGTTTCAAAAAGATTTGATATTGCAAAGAAATTTTATGAATTAAAAGCGAAATTATTTGGCGTAGATAAACTTGAATACGGCGAAAGATGTTTAGAATACGGAAATATTAATAAAGAATATAATTTTGAAGACTCTATAAAACTTGTAGGGGATACTTTTAATTCTATAGATCCTGAATTTTTTGAAATTTTTAAATATTTTTTAAACGG
>JAEEGL016303996.1_pt1 | contig 15973 bp, 13 predicted proteins | sample 9134231 | NCBI WGS metagenome assembly JAEEGL01 (sample SAMN16246548, study PRJNA631951) | gut metagenome | biome: gut microbiome; feature: rumen; material: fiber-attached | host: Bos | place: Iran: Karaj | collected 2018-10 | reverse complement strand
AGAGGTTACATACTGCAAGAAGAGCTTCTATAGGTCAGTTCTTTCCGGATATGCCTGAGGATATTCATTCAGTCAGATGCGAGATAGGCATTGATGCGCTTGATCTTGACTCAATAGTTCCGCTTGAGGAAAGTGAGCGTAATGCAATAGAATATACAATCGGGGATGTTATAGAATTAAAAGAGAATTCAGAATATGCTGATAGCCTAAACGAAAGACTGTATTATGATGAAGAAGGGGCAACCGCAAGTAATGAACTTTACTTGTTTTTCAAGCTGAGGGGCTATAATAATAAAGATCTTAAGTTTAACTTTATATGCGATAAAGTGTATAATGATAATCAGTGTGTTAGAATATATGCAGAGGGAGAGCGAATAGCGACTCTTACATGCAGTACAGAAAATACGGGATCTACTTGTACAGTACTTATTCCGGGTGAGTACATCAATGATGATATTTTGCCTTTACGACTTGTATTTCCTGGAGCAATAGAACCACGGATGCTTGATGAAAGCAGTGATGATGCGAGAATACTATCCGTTCACATTAATAAGATGTGGCTGTCGGAGTAGATGATAGAAGGGAATAGATATGATATCTATATTGGGCAAGGCCTTTGCGACTTTACTTGCTGGATGCTATAAGATAATACCTGACTATGGATGGTCTATAGTCTTTTTTACGTTACTTAGCAAGGTTATCCTGATTCCGATATCCGTTATGGTGCAATACAATTCCATCAAGATGGTAAAGATGTATCCTGATATGAATAGGATCAAAGCCAAATATTTTGGCAATAAGGATATGATATCCGAGGAGAATTATAAGCTTTATCAGAAAGAAAACTATCATCCCATGCTTGATCTTGTACCGGTGATAGTACAGCTTGTGGTACTTATGGGCGTGGTAGAGGGCCTTAAGCTTTTTAATGTATCCGATACGGTATTCTTTGGATTTGAACTGGGACTTATTCCCGGCAAGGTTTTGGGGAAATACATCCTGGTACCTGTTATTGCCGCTGTATCGGCATGGTTTATGTGCTATATACAGAATAAAGTGAATGTACTGCAATCTGAGCAGAGTAAGGCTAACCAGTATACTACGATGGGTATATCGGTTGGCCTGTCGCTGTATCTGGGATTCTTTGTGACGGCAGGCGTGGCACTTTACTGGACAGTGGGTAATATTCTTGCGGTTGTGCAATTATTCATACTTAACGCCTGTATCAGCCCGGCTAAATATATTGATTATGAAGCCTTAAAAGAGAGCAGGGAAGAACTTGACAAGGTGGAGCAGTATCATAAGAGCGCTGATAAGAAAGTCAGTAAGGAAGCTGCAGCAAGAGAAAAGCAGGATTACAAAAGATTTTTCAAGTACGGATATAAGCAGATAGTATTCTATTCGGAGAAAAACGGATTCTATAAATACTATAAAAATGTTATCGAGTTTATCTTAAATAAGACGGATATAGTCATACACTATATCACAGGTGATCCGGATGATGAGGTGTTTAACAGATCATCAGACAGATTCAGAACCTATTATATAGGTGAGAATAAGTTGATCGTGCTCATGATGAAGCTTGAGGCCGATATAATGGTAATGACTACACCGGATCTTCAGACGTATCATCTTAAGAAATCTTTGGTGCAGGACAATATTGAATACATATATATGGACCACGCCATGGGGGATGTGAACTTAAGTTACAGAAAGCATGCCCTTGATCATTTTAACACCATATTCGTGCCCAATGAGCTTACTGAACGTGAGATCAGGGCAGAGGAAAAGATCTACGATCTTCCGGCCAAGAATATCGTCAGAACCGGTTACGGTCTCATAGATGATATGATAGCGAGTTATGAGAAGAGTGCCAAGGCAGAAAAGCCGGTCAAAGATATTCTTATAGCACCGTCATGGCAGCAGGATAACCTTATAGACCTTTGTATAGATGACATTCTGGATCAGATACTCGGAAAGGGATATCATGTAATACTGCGACCGCATCCTCAGTATGTTAGACATTTTGAGGACAGATTGCTTGCGATAAAGGACAAGTATTGCGGCTTTAGTGATTTTGAACTGCAGATGGATTTTTCATCCAATAAGACGGTATTTGATGCGGATGTGCTTATGACGGATTGGTCAGGAATAGCTTACGAGTATTCGTTTACGACTCTTAAACCGACTCTTTATATCAATACTCCAATGAAGATCATGAATCCTGATTATGGAGAGATAGGAATAGAGCCGTTTGATATTGCCGTAAGAGATGAGATAGGCATATCAGTGGATACGGACAAACTTGATACTTTGGGTGCAGTGGTGGAGAAGTTACTTAATGATGGAGTATATTCACCGGAATCCATAGCAGGGGTAAGAGAGAAGTATCTTGACAATATCGGTAAGAGCGGTGAAGTCGGAGCAAGATATATTATTGGTAAGCTTATAGAATACTCAAAGAGGTGAGAAGAAGATGGAATCGATAAAGCGCAATGTATTGTTGAATCCGGGTCCTTCGACTACGACGGATACTGTAAAATATGCACAGGTGGTGCCTGATATATGCCCCAGAGAGCAGGAGTTTGCGGGCCTCATGAAGGGATTAAGGGAGGATATCCTTAAGACAGTTCATGCGGATCCTTCAGACTATACTACTGTTTTATTCTGCGGATCCGGCACTATCAATATAGACATATGTCTCAATTCGCTTTTGCCTGAGAATGGTAAAGTTCTGGTAATAGATAACGGAGCATACAGCACCAGAGCGGTGGAGATATGTCAGTATTATGGTTTGCCCCATATTGATCTTAGATTCCCGGTGGATGAACTGCCTGATCTTTCAGTGGTAGAGCAGACTCTTAAGGATAATCCGGACATAAAGCTGGTTCACACGACACATAATGAGACGGGAACGGGTATACTTAATCCGATTAGAGAGATTGGTGCGTTGGCACATAAGTACGGCGCTGTGTTTACTGTGGATACCACGTCTACACTGGCAATGCGTCCGATCAATGTATATGATGATAATATAGATTTCTGTATGGCTTCTGCACAGAAGGGCCTTATGGCCATGACCGGACTGTCATTCATTATTGGAAGAACATCTGAGATAATAAAATCCAAAGATTATCCCAAGAGATCGTATTACTGCAATCTGTATCTTCAGTATGATTATTTTGAAAAGACGGGGGAGATGCATTTTACACCGCCGGTTCAGACTATATATGCGACCATTCAGGCTCTTAAGGAATACTTTGCAGAAGGAGAAGAGGCTAAATGGGCAAGACATACAAGAGTGTTTGAGGCTATTCACAAAGGACTTGATGAGCTCGGATTTAAGGATATCATTAAGAGAGAATGGCAGGCAGGACTGGTAGTATCAGTCAGATATCCGGATGACCCCAACTGGAGTTTTGAAAAGGTGCATGATTACTGCTATGAGAGAGGGTTTACCATATATCCGGGTAAGATATCCACTACGAACACATTCAGGCTCTGTGCCCTTGGTGCGATAGATGAAGAGGATATTAAAGACTTCTTTAAGGTGTTTAAAGAAGCTTTGAATAAGTACAATATAGCGATACCCGCTGTATATCATGTGTGAATGACAGAACAGAAGGAGATGCATAAGTGGCAACAGTATATACCTGTTTTTGTACGGATGTGATCCATGCAGGACATATGAATATAATTAACGAAGCGCGCAAATACGGAGATGTAGTAGTCGGAGTGATATCCGATAAGGCCATGGTCAAATTTAACAGATTCTCGGCCATTTCTTTTGAAGAGCGCGTTGCGCTTGTTAAGGCCATACCTGAAGTATCCAAGGTTGTGACACAGGATACAGTTATGTATGACGATATCATACATGACATCAAGCCTGATTATGTCATACATGGTGATAATTGGCTTGATGGCCCCATGAAAGCTATCAGGGACAATGTAGAGAGCCTTTTGGCAGCTTACGGCGGTAAGATCATAGATGTTCCATATACCTACAACGAAGAAGTTAAACACGTGGATACCATTATGCGTGAGAAACTAGCAATGCCTGAATACAGAAGGCCAAGACTTCGCAAACTCATAGATATCTGTGATGTAGTCAAGACCATAGAGGTCCACAGTGGATTGACAGGGCTTATAGCTGAGAAGACCATAGTGGAAAACGACGGAGAACTTGCGCAGTTTGATGCGATGTGGATCAGTTCTTTATGTGATTCGACAGCCAAAGGCAAGCCTGATATAGAACTGGTGGATATGACCAGCAGATTCCGCACTATAGATGATGTTACTGAAGTTACGACCAAGCCTATCATTTTTGACGGAGATACCGGTGGACTGACTGAGCACTTTGTATATACGGTACGTTCGCTTGAGAAGATGGGCGTATCTGCGGTTATCATAGAAGACAAAGTTGGGCTTAAGAAGAATTCGCTCTTTGGTACGGAAGTAGAGCAGACCCAGGATACTATTGAACATTTCTGTGAGAAGATCCGTGCGGGCAAGAAGGTACAGCTTACCGATGATTTCATGATAATAGCACGTATTGAGAGCCTTATCCTTGAACAGGGCATGGATGATGCCATAAAAAGAGCGAGAGCTTATGTTAAGGCCGGTGCTGACGGTATTATGATCCACAGTAGACGCAAGGAACCGGATGAGATACTTAAGTTCTGCGATCTTTTCAGGGAATCGGATAAGACTACTCCTATAGTAGTGGTACCTTCGTCATTCAATACTGTAACCGAAGCAGAACTGGCTTCACATGGAGTAAACATCGTGATATATGCCAATCAGCTTACCAGAAGTGCATTTCCGGCCATGGAACAGACAGCAAAAGATATACTTAAATACCACAGGGCCGCAGAGGTTGACAGCAGGTTGATGCCTATCAAGCAGATAATATCGCTTATTGATGAATTATAGGGGTTGAACATATGAATGCAATACTTATGGCTTCAGGTATGGGGACGCGTATGAGGCCGTTGACTGAAACTTGTCCCAAACCGATGCTGCCGGTATGTGGCAGACCCATGATCAGGACGGTAATAGATGGATTGATCAAAGCTAGTGTAGACAATATATATATAGTAGTGGGCTATCTCGGAGATAAGTTTGATATCCTTACAGAAGAATATAAGAGTGTTAAGAACATAGAGATAATTAAGAATCCGGACTATGAGACGATCAATAATATATCTTCAATATACTATGCCGCAGACATACTCAGACAGGGAGACTGCTTTGTATGCGAAGCGGATCTGTATGTGATGGATCAGGGGATCTTTGAATCACATCCGGATCACTCCTGCTATTATGGCATATTGCGTCAGGGGTATGTGGATGACTGGGGCTTTGAACTGGATTCCTCCGGATATATCACCAGAGTAGGCAAGGGAGTGACTGACTGTCCCAATATGGTGGGAGTGGCTTATCTTAAAGCCAAAGAGGCTGCACTAATAGCAGTTGCCATAGAAGATATGTACGGCAAGCCGGGTTATGAGGATCTTTTTTGGGATGATGTGGTAGATCGCAACCTTGGCAAATTGAATCTAAGAGTATGGCCGCTTAAAGAAGGAGTGATAGCAGAGCTTGATACTCCTGATGAACTGTATGAACTGGAGCAAAAGTTAAAAGAAGCAAACGTATGACTTTTCACGGAGAATTATATGAACGTAAAAGAATTTGTGGAAAAACTTAATGCGGATTATTATACCGGAGTACCGGATTCGCAGTTAAAAGCATTGTGCAACTACCTGATGAATACATATGGTATTGATGTAAAGCACCATGTGATAGCAGCAAATGAAGGTAATGCCACGGCCCTGGCAGCAGGTTATTACCTTGCAACAGGGAAAGTGCCGGTCGTGTATATGCAGAACAGCGGTGAGGGTAATATCATCAATCCTGTGGCGTCACTTCTTAATGAAGCTGTATACGGAATCCCTGTCATTTTTATCATAGGATGGCGTTGTGAACCGGGAGTTCATGACGAGCCTCAGCATGTCTTCCAGGGCAAAGTTACCTGCAAATTGTTGGATGACATGGATATAGAGTACACGGTGATAGATAAGGATACCACGGCTGAATATGTGGAAAAAAGGATGGATATATATAAACCTCTCCTTAAGAGTGGTAAGAGTGTCGCTTTTGTAGTACGTAAGGGCGCCCTCAGTTATGATGAGAAGGTCGTATATAAGAATAATTATTCCATGACTCGTGAAGAGATTATAAGACATATAGTCTCTTACACTGATGAGGATATCATAGTGTCCACAACCGGTAAGGCTAGCAGGGAACTTTTTGAAATAAGAGAAGCCAATGGACAGGACCATGGTCATGATTTTCTGACTGTCGGTTCGATGGGCCACAGCAGTTCAATAGCAATGGGTATAGCTGCCCAAAAGCCTGATAAGAGAATATGGTGCATAGACGGAGACGGTGCAGTGCTTATGCATATGGGTTCCATGGCGCTTATGGGCAAGAATAAGCTGCCCAATATGATCCATGTTGTTATCAATAATGGAGCTCATGAGACTGTTGGTGGTATGAATACTGTGGCAGATGATATAGATCTGACTGCCATAGCGAAAGCTTGCGGATATCCAGGTGCTGTGTGTGTAGATGGTTATGATGAACTTGATAAGGCGCTTGAGTCAGCCAAGAACAGTGATCAGCTTTCATTTATTGAAGTAAAGTGCGCAATAGGTGCAAGAGAGGATCTGGGAAGACCTACCACGACAGCTAAGGAAAACAGGATGAATTTTATGGAGTGTCTGGACTCTTAGTACTGTGGTTTGATGCTTTTTGACGGATATGCAGATAGGATTGTGAGGACAATGGATAAGCTATCAATTATTATACCGGTATACTGGAATGAGGATACATTGATTCCATTATATGAAGATCTTAAGGAAAAGGTATTAAAGAGTCTTGATGATTATGAAATAGTGCTTGTTGACGACGGATCCGGAGATGATTCATGGAATGTGATCAACAGGATCAAAGAGATGGATGCCAAGGTGACGGCAGTAAAACTGTCTCGCAATTTTGGTGAGCATTCTGCGATATTGGCAGGTCTTTCGGTGTGTACGGGCGACTGTGCCGTCACAAAACAGGCGGATATGCAGGAAGACTCATCGCTTATACTTAAGATGTATGAAAGTTGGCGAAAGGGCAACAAGGTGGTGCTTGCGGCAAGGGAGGGACGTGAGGATTCGTTCCTGGTCAAGCTTTTTGCAGGTATGTATTATAATCTTATACGCAGGTTTGTTACGGACAGAATGCCAAGAGGTGGATGTGACTGTTATCTGATTGACAGGCAGGTCATAGACACATTGTTGTCTTTGGATGAGATCAATTCTTCTCTGACACTTCAGGTATTATGGGTAGGATATAAGACCGACGTAATATACTTTAATAGGCTTGAAAGAGAATCAGGCAAAGGTAGATGGACTATTGCCAAAAAGATCAAGCTTGTTCTTGATTCCTTAGTGGGATTTTCATATTTACCGATCAGACTTATGTGGATAACAGGGATACTGTTTTTTGTATTTGCGGTTATCCTCGGAATAAGTGTATTTGTTGAGTACTTTACTAAGGGTACGCCGGTTGCAGGATGGTCATCACTTATGTGTGTGTTATTGTTGGCTTCAGGCTTGATACTGTGGATGCTCGGAATACTCGGCGAATATGTATGGAGAACATTTGATGCATCAAGAAACAGGACTCCTTTTATCATAGATGAGATACACAGATGACTAAGAATAATTAGTATTAGGAAGGATATGATATGATACCGATCAATGATCTTTCAAGAGGATACAACTTATATAGGGAAGAATACGAAGAAAAGGCTCTGGAGGTACTGAGAAGCGGATGGTATATTTTGGGAAAGGAACTGTCTGCTTTCGAAGAGGAGTATGCGAAAGCACTTTCCGATGACTGTTATTGTGCAGGTGTGGATAACGGACTTGATGCAATATTGCTTGGACTTAATGCATCGGGCATAATGCCGGGAGATGAGATCATAGTACAGGCAAATGGGTATATTGCCACCATGCTTGGAGTGATGCAGTGTGGAGCAGTTCCGGTATTTGTGGAGCCGGATGAATATTATCAGCTTGATTCCGCCAATATAGAGGCTGCCATTACACCTAAGACAAAAGCGGTATTGGTGACACATCTTTACGGGATGGCGACCAGAATGGAACCTATAATGGATATATGTAAAAAGCATGGTCTTAAATTGTTTGAAGATTGTGCCCAGTCGCATTTTGCACCATACAAGGGGACATATACAGGATTGTTCGGAGATGCTTCGTTCTTCAGCTTTTATCCTACCAAGAATTTCGGAGGCTTTGGTGACGGAGGAGGAGTAGTATCCAGAGATAAAGAGATAATAGATAGGGTTAAGGTACTTAGGAATTACGGAAGTGATTACAGATATCATAACATTGCTATGGGTTATAATGACAGACTGGATGAACTTCAAGCAGGCCTTTTAAGGGTAAAACTCAAACACATCAAGGACCTGTTGGCTAACAGAGACCATATAGCCCAAAGATATCTTGCAGAGATCGACAACCCTAAGGTAAAGCTTCCTACGACAGCTGAGGGCTGCGTTCATACCTGGTATCAATTCGTGGTCAGAGTAGATGATCAGGATGGATTCAGAGAACACCTCAAAAAAAGAGAGATAGGGACGGATATAGCATGGAAGATACCGCCATATCTTCAGCCAGTGATGATGGAGAAATTTGGTTATAAGAGAGGGGATTATCCCAAGACTGAGTATATATGTGACACAATAGTATCTCTTCCCATGATGGACTATATGTCAGAGGAGGAGATAGACAGGGTGATAGAAGGGGTTAATTCATATGTGGGATAATGACAGATGCTACTATGTAGATATTCCGAGCCATAAAGAGGATGATGGACGCCTTTTGGTGGTGGAAGGCGATACTAAGACGATACCTTTTGAGATTAAGCGCATCTTCTGGGTCAGAGATGTAAAAGAGGGAGCAGAACGTGGGCAGCACGCAACAAAACGTACGAGACTTGTTCTTATAGCGGTAAACGGAAGTTGCGATGTTGTGGTTAATGACGGATCGGAAGAACGGGTTTATCGGTTGGATGATCCTACCAAAGGACTTTATATTGACAGAATGTTATGGCGGACGATGAAGAATTTTACGCCTGATTGTATAGTGGAAGCTGTATGTGACATGGTATTTGACCGGTTGGATGAGACATATGATTCATATAATGAGTATCTTGATGCGTTGAAGGGATAGCGGAGAACAGTATGTCGATTGCTGAAGAAATGATGATCGAAGAGGCAGATGATTATCAGCTGCATACAATGGAAGAACTCCAGGAGTGGCTGGAAGAACGTAAAGAATCTACTGCTGTTGATGTAAAGCATATAGCGCTTGATGAGTGTGATCCGTGGTATATGGATGATTCTTTGGGGATCATCCGTCATAAGAACGGTTCTTTTTTCTATATAACCGGTATCAGGCAGCAGGATAGTGCCGAATCGGTAACGGAGCAACCTATAATTGTGCAGGATGAGATAGGCTTTTTGGGTATTATTGCTTGTAAAGTGAATGATACATGGCATTATCTGATGCAGGCCAAGATTGAACCCGGCAATATCAATGTTGTCCAGATATCCCCCACCCTTCAGGCTACGAAAAGCAATTTTACCGGTGCTCATGGTGGAAGGATACCCGAGTATCTGGATTATTTTATTAAAATGAGACCTGATGACATACTCGTCGATCAGATACAGTCGGAACAGTCATCCAGATTCTTAAAAAAGCGCAATCGAAATGTCATTTTGAAAATACGTGAGAGAATTGAAGAATCGGCAACTCACAGATGGATGACACTGGGACAGATCAAGGAATTCATGAAACAGGATAACATGGTGAATATGGATACCAGAACCGTGTTGTCCTGCATACCTTATGTTCTTTTAGGACATGATGCAGATGTTCCGTTTAAAAATAAATCATATTTTTATAAGACCGCATGGAATCTTGACAGAAAGACGATCGTCGAACTTTATCACAGGATAAATGATTATAAGATGCTATACAGACCCAAAACTGAGATCGTAAGACTGGATGAGCTTAAGTCATGGTCTATGAAAGATAACGAATTTGCCTGCAACGGAGATTATCCTTTCAAGGTCATTTTCTGTGAAATATCCATAGAGGGCAGGGAAGTCACACACTGGAGACAACCTCTTTTTGCATCCAACGGAATAGCCACATTCGGGCTTATATGCTGTGATGATGAGGGTATGATCAAATTTCTGGTGCAGATCAAACCCGAAATAGGATGTTTTGATTCGGTTGAGATAGGACCTACAATACAAAGAGAATTCAGCATGTGTTCACGGGTAGAATCAGATATTGTCGAAAGGTTATTTACAGAGAAACTGAAGACGGGAACCGGAATAATAGCCGATTGTATACTATCGGAAGAAGGTGGAAGATTCTACCGTGAACAGAACAGAAACGTGATAATTAAGGTTGATAAGGCAGAGATAGGGGATCTCCCGCCAAACTATGTGTGGAGTGATTATGGGACATTGAATATACTTACGCAGGTCAATAACTGCCTGAATATTCAACTGAGAAATTTGTTGTCATTATTGGAAATATAATTAAGCGTAAGATTATACGGTTGGTGCGTAATGGAAAAAATACGTGTGGCGGTGCTGGGTCCTTCTGATATAGCTAGAAGGAGAATGATTCCGGCAATAATAAAGAGCGAATATTGCGAATATGCAGGGGTGGCTGTAGCGACTGCTGAAGAGAGAACATTCGGTCATGAGAAGTCTTTTTCTGATGAAAAGCAAATTAGCCATGATAAGGGACTGGTAAAGGCTGTCGAAATACAGGGAGAATATGGCGGAGAAGTATATGACGGTTATATGAATATGCTTAAGCGAAACGACATAGACGCGGTATATGTCGCTTTGCCTCCTGCACTGCACTACAGATGGGGGTTGGAAGTACTTAAGAACGGTAAACATCTTTTGATGGAGAAGCCTTTTACAACTGACATAAAGGATACTGAAACGCTTATTTGCTGCGCTAAAGAAAACGATTTGGCAGTAATAGAGAATTTTGGTTTTAAGTATCATGATCAGATGGTAAAGATACATGAGATGATCGATTCGGGAGTGATTGGAGACATAAGACTTATAAGGAGTAACTTTGGCTTTCCACACAGAGCAAAGGATGACTTTAGGCATAACAGTGCTTTGGGAGGAGGAGCATTGCTTGACTGTGGATGTTATACCATTAAGCTCATTCAGGAACTGATGGGATCTGATATCGATATAGTTCAGGCTTCTCTTTTTGGATTACCCGATCATGAAGTGGATATGTATGGGGTCATCACTGCTGTGGATGAAAATGGAACAACGGCGCAACTGTCATTTGATATGGATCAACAGTATTGTTGTGAGGCTGACATATGGGGAAGTAAAGGAAGTATATCGTCTAATAGGATATATACTGCACCAGCGGACTACGAGACTGAACTAAGTGTTTGCTCCGGTATGGACAGACAGACTGTTAAGATCGGACCTGTTGACCAGTTCCTTAAGACAGCTGACAAACTTGCTGTAATGGCACTTGGCATGGAAAGTAAACAGGATATATATGATGAAGTGATCAGGCAGGGCAGACTGGTGGAAAAATGCATATCACTGCAGAGTAGGGTGGAGTATTGACATGAACAGACTGAAAAGCAGTATGTATGACAATATCTTTGTGATACTGTTGTTTTCTTTTATGATGGCTATATTTGCCCCTTTCGAGATTTATCTAAGCAACAAGGGGTATTTTTTCTTTCCGGGGACAGATATGCTGGGAATATCTGTATTGTGCTTTGTGATAGCATTTGTTGTTACAGGAGGTATACTTGTAATCTTGAGTTTTTTCGGAAATGCGGTATACAGATTTGCTGCAGGCTGTTTCTTTGGAGGAACGATAGCGCTTTATCTTCAGGGCAACTGGGATGCAACGGATTATGGTGCATGGAATGGGTCTGAGATAGATTGGAGCCGATTTAGAATACAGTTTTATATTTTCCTGTGTATCTTTATTGTGCTGATACTCGGATGTGGTATTTTTTCTTTATGTAAGTCTGCTTATTTTATTAAGATAAGCAGACTTATCAGTATATTTGTTACAGCAATCCTTTTTGCAACATTGGTCGTATTGCTGATCACAAACAGAGGATTATCCAAGGAAAAGGAATACATATGCACTACGGAGGATGAACTTGAATTGTCATCGGATAGGAATATGCTGATACTTATTCTTGATGCATTTGACTCCAAAGAGTATGAAAAGATAATTAGCAGTGATCAAGGAAGAGAATATTATGATGCTTTGGCGGATTTCACTTATTATCCGGATACTGTGACCGGCTTTTCATCAACCGATATGTCTCTTCCGCAGATAATAACGGGGGAGGGATACAAAAATGAGCAGTTATTCGGTGATTTCCTCAATGAGGCATATGAAGAATCCAAATTCATCAACTGGCTTGATCTAAATGGATGGGAAAAGTGTGTATATTCGGATTCTCTTATGCCGCAGGGTGATGATGGCTTTGGGATAAAGAACAATCATCTGCTAAAAAGAGTTGCATCCGACAGAAAAGAACTGATGTATTACATGTATACGATGGTAGCCTTTAGATACATGCCGCAGCCCATAAAGAATCATTTCTACTTCTATGCTGACAACATAAAAGGTAATCTGAATATGGTAAAAGGAGAATATGAACCATACAAATGGGGTAATATGCTCTTTTATGACAAAATAGACGAATTGAGTGCCGAAAAAGAAAATGATGTATTTCAACTGATCCATATAGAAGGGCCACACGAACCTTTCACGCTTACGAAGGAGTTGAAAGACGTGGACGAATCGACTTATGAAGAAGAATGCATTGCTTCTCTTAAGATTGCAAAGAAACTATTGGATAAGCTGAAGGAAAAAAGCATATATGATGATACGATAGTGATCATAATGGCTGATCACGGATATGGGGAGAGCAGGACCAATCCGTTGCTGTTGATCAAGGGATATAATGAACATCACGAGCAGACGATATCTGATAAAGCGATATCATACTATGATCTTCAGGATGCTTATATTAAACTGTTGAATGATATGAGCATTGGAGAAGATGTATTTGCGGAAATTACAGACAATGAGCGAGAAAGATTTATTTGTTCGGTTCCGTTTAATACACATCTTAACTATGATACATATGGTGGAACCATGAAAGAGTATGTTGTTGTCGGAAATGTAAGAAATCAGGGCAATCAGAGTTCCACCGGCAATATATATGAAGAGAAGGAAGCTTCATCTCCCAGATAGAGGTTAGATATATGAATGAAAAAAAACGGCAGAGGCTGTTTATAACGTTGATATTTATTAATTTTGCGACGATTCTTATATACAATACACTGACTCCGTATATGTCTGATGATCTGTGGTATGACTTGGGTGTAATGCGCCCGTTTGCTGATATTATCAAAGATCAAATAGAAGATCATATGACCTGGTCAGGTCGTGATGTAGGACATCTGATACTTAAACTTTCGTTCTGCTTTCCGAAGTGGGTATTCAATGTAGCAAACAGTATAATGTTTGTTTGCCTTACTTTGTTAATGTATTTAAACACTGAACGTACCAAGAAATATGATCCATATTCATACGGCCTTATTGTTACCATGATGTGGCTTTTTGGTGTTGCGTTTGATCAGACCATCCTGTGGGTGAGCGGGGCATGCAATTATCTTTGGCCGGGTGTGATCATCATGGGATTCATTACAGTATATAGGAATGGATTGAATGTAAAGGGCGGAGACACGGCCGATTCACGTGTTACTTCAGCGATAAAAGCTGTTTTGATGTGTATTCTTGGACTCCTTGCAGGTTGGAGTAATGAGAATACTTCCGGGGGAGCGATATTTCTGGTATCACTTATAATCATCGACAATGTACGTGGATGGAAAGAGAAAAAATGTGAAGTGAAATTACCGGCATGGTGCATAACAGGCTTAATAGGTTCGATGGCAGGCTTTATACTTATGATCACTGCTCCAGGTAATTATGTCAGGAGTGAGGTCAATCTGTCTGAAGAGGGCCAGACCGGAGTCATGGCTTTACTTGGACGATTGCTTAAGATCAATGACTATGTGATGGCTGATTTTGGGATACTGATATGCATAATAGTCATTTTGCTGGTTTATAATTTTGTTAAAGGATCTGCTTTTGATCGGATGAAATATATCGGAATGTATCTTGTTACGGCGGTTCTGACGGTATATGTATTAATATTGACTGTTACTCCGATGGACAGAGCACTGTTTGGCGCGGGAGTATTGCTCATAATATGCTGTGTTCAGCTGATAGCGGATATTCCTAAGACAGAAGAACTCTTGACAGCAATTAAATATGGGTCTGTTATTATTATGGCATTATATCTTGCGCTGGTATATTTGAAATGCGGAGCTGATCTTGTAAGAATAAACAGGGAACTGGATGCCAGACAACAGTATGTGGAAGAGCAGAAGGGGAAAGGTAATTATGTCCTAATATTGCCGAAATTGAGAGAAGAATGGAATAACAGATTTACATTCATATATCATTACAATGATATAGACGATGATCCGGAATCATATGGGAATAAGATATACAGGGTATATTATGGGCTGGACAGTGTGATTGGAATACCTTATGAAGAGTGGGAAAGAGATTATGATGATTAAGTGTAATGACATTGGTACAAAGTAGTGGATTTACGAAAAATATGTCGCTACATTATGCCAAATGTCGAGAGTATATGGTAAAATAATTAAGTGTGGTTGTTACCACGAATTATGGATGTTAAGGAGGTATGGGACATGGCAGAGAACAAATGGAGATGCAGAGCGGAGGATCTTAAAGGTACTCAGACGGAGAAGAATCTGCAGGCTGCTTTCGAAGGGGAATCACAGGCAAGAAATAAGTACACTTACTTTGCTTCAAAAGCCAAAAAGGAAGGATATGTACAGATATCCAGTATATTCACCGAGACGGCCGCCAATGAAAAGGAACATGCAGAGATATGGTATAAGATCCTTGTGGGGATAGGCTCTACCATAGATTGCCTTAAAGAGGCCGCTGAAGGCGAGTCTTATGAGTGGAAGGAGATGTATCCTTCGTTTGCCAAGACAGCTAGAGAAGAAGGTTTTGATGAGATAGCTGAACTTTTCGAAGGTGTAGCGGCAATAGAAAAGGAGCATGAGGAGAGGTACCGCAAGCTTCTTAAGAATATCGAAGATAAGATTGTATTCTCAAGGGATGGCGACTGCATATGGCAGTGCAGTAACTGCGGTCATATAGTAGTGGGCAAGGAAGCACCCGAAGTATGCCCCGTATGTAATCATCCGAGGGATTATTTCCAGCTTAAGGCGGAGAATTACTGATGTATATATGAGAAGTCATTTACTTGATATTATATTGCTTTTTATCCTTCCCTCATTGACTGCATCAGTCATCCACAAAGGGGTGATAAGACGGACCCGCCTTAAAGACATCTTTTTGCAGTATGCGCTGATCATCTGGATCGGCGTAGCAGTGATGAAGGTGCTTATAGGCAAGGGAGGTCGCACTGTATTGGAGAGCTTTGAGTCCAACGGAGTGCGGACATATATTCATTGGGCGGGTCCTGTGCTGTTTATCGCGGTACTTGCGCCAGTGGTATTTTGGATCATAAATAAACGATATAAGGCTTTTGCAGGATGGCTGCGAGGATACGCGTGTGTGGGCTTTTCGGTATTCTCGTTGCTTTTCCTTGTCATGGGCTATATGACCAATATGATGGTACTTACAGGTGCTGTCATAAGCCTTTTTATACAGATGTGTCTTGCATTTGT
>JAEEGL012652365.1_pt1 | contig 15973 bp, 9 predicted proteins | sample 9134231 | NCBI WGS metagenome assembly JAEEGL01 (sample SAMN16246548, study PRJNA631951) | gut metagenome | biome: gut microbiome; feature: rumen; material: fiber-attached | host: Bos | place: Iran: Karaj | collected 2018-10 | reverse complement strand
GTGTTCAAATCCCCATGGTTTCATTTTCAAGGGAGGGGGGGATGCTTCACCAGCTGGACACAGGTCCGGGGCCTGTCTCTCATCGTGTCCATGTCATCGCGTCCGCCTGTTTCGCTGCCCGTTCGTGTGTCCGTCCGCAACGGAAAGCCGCCGCCCACGTCTGCCCACATGTCCATGTATATTTATTCGGCCCGCTCATACTCATACAGCTGCGTTATATCATAATTACAAAAAAAATCGTCTGCTTAATTAAAACCGTGTCACCCGCACCCATTGTTATCCGGGTTCTGTCCGGGAATCGACATATCCCAGGGACGCCCGTCCCCGGTCGGTGCTCCGCGTGGGTGTCCGTTGCGCTCTGTGAGGGCCAGGATGGCCCCTCACAGCCCACAAAAAAAAGGTGGACCCTTGCACCGTCCAAACGTGTGCAGGGGCCCACCGTCGCCGTCAGCCGCCCAGGCTTATGGCTAATCGCCTTATCTTTCTTTCCCGCCATCGTGCCTCCAATGCCGGGTCGATCTCCAGGATAATCCGCAGCTGCTCCAGCATGATCTCCACGTCGGCCAGCTCTTCCACCACGGCCTCAGTGTCGAAGTCGCAGCCCGGTCCCTTGTCGAAGCGTTTGCAGATGGCCTGCGTCAGCTCCGCCATTTCCTCGCAGCATTTCACCAGCTGCCGTTCCTCGCCATAGCGTTCTATGGCCTCATTGATCACCTGTTTCTCGTACATCGTTCATCACCTCAAATAGTCCTACCTGGGCGCGTTCGCGCTCCAGGCGTGCTTTGGCCAGTCGATAATATTCGGGGTCGATCTCAAAGCCCCAGGCCTCCAGGCCGGCACGGTGGCAGGCCACCAGGCTGCTGGCGCTGCCGGCGTGGGTGTCCAGTATCTTCATGCCGGGCTTGGCGTACAGCTTCAGCAGCCAATTATACAGGGCCACGGGCTTTTGCGTCGGGTGGAATCGTTCGCCCTTTTTCCCCTGCGGCAGCCAATGGAACAGCTTGGCGTTGGCGTTGAAGGAAGTCCAGGCATATTCACACATGGCCATGGTGAAACTTTCGGGGATGCCCTTGTCCCACACCACAAAGCAGCGCGTGGGTGGCAGGTCGAAGTAATTGCCGCCCCATATGATCTGCGCCTTGCTGACCCTGGCCAGCGCGTCAAAGTATTCAGGCGGTGGTGCCACGTCCCAATGCGTGATCCCACCGCCCGGCGTCGGTCCCGGTATTTCGCCGCCCAGGTCCCGCCTGTCCGCGCCGCCGATATGGTAGCGGTCAAACCATCCGCCCCAGCGTCCCCGCGCCCTTGCGTCCCACGTAGATGCCCCCCCACCGCTTAACTTGCCATTAACAGGGGTTTCAGCAGCGCCGCCGCCGTAGGGCGGGTCCACTATGGCCAGGTCGAAAAAGCCGTCCGGGAACAGCTGCATGGCCTCCATGCAGTCCATGTTATACAGCCCCGGCTCCATGATCTTGCCCATATCCATCACCGTCCATTATTCTATCAAGCAGCCCATACGCTGCACGGGGTGCCCCCCCCCGCCAAATCCGGCAATAATGCCCTTTTCCCGTTCGCTCAGCTGCCACATTTTCGCGTTTTCGCGTTCCGCGGTGTCCTTTTCTTCAGCGGCCCGCTGGGCGGCTTCACGGTCCGCCGCTGCGCGTCTGGCCGCGCTCTGTTCGCCCAGCAGCAGCGCCGACCCGAATATGCCCTTGCCCACCTGCCGCTGCGCGTCCAGCGCCCGGATGAAGGTGCAATCGTCGGGCATCACCCGGAAGTCCACGCCCAGGCGGCTGTACTGGTAGGCCATGGCCGCGGTCAGCACGTTGTCGGGGTAGGTGTATTTGGGCAGCTGCTGCACGTCTTTGCGCCGGTTCTCATCGTTGGCCGCCTTCACGGCCTGATACAGTTCCGGCGCGGTGCGCAGCTGACAGGGGTCCAGGTTGGTCACAAAGCTGGTGTTGACCTGCGCCCCGTTTTCGTAGGTGATGCTCACCCCGCAGGGGATGTAACAGGCCCGCCGCTCATGGCCGCTGAACAGCGTCAGCGTGGGCGCGAACAGGAAAAAGCGCACCCCCGCGTGGATGTAGTGCCGCACGATCTGCGCGATGATCGAAAACGGCGGATTGTCCACCACGGTCCAGCCTTCAGGTACCGTTTCCCGCTTGTAGTCGCCGCCTGGCCAGAATGGCCGCTTGAAGTGGTCCGGCTGCACGCCGTATTCCCTGGCCACCCATCCGGCCACCGCTTCATAGACGAGCGGCGGTGTGTAGCAGTCGTCGGTTGTCTTTTTCGGCTCAAATTTCTGCGTAAATTGCTTGTATTCGGTATCGGGCTTTATTTCGCCCCCGAACATATCCAGCTGTCCGATTTCGTGCATTATGCCATCACCAGCCTTGAAGTGCGCCCCTTGACGGTCTTTTGCTGCCGCTGCCGGGTGGCCCGGCTGCTGTACGGCTCCACGGTTTCGCCCACGATCTGCCCGTCCATGGCCAGCGTCAAATCGCCCACGCCGGTTTCCTCGATGGCCTCCACAAAGGCGTTTTTGATCTGATCATAGTCCAGGTCGGTCCCGCTTTGCTGTTTTCCGTTGACGGCGATCCTGGCGTCCACGTCCGCAGCGTCCGCCGCGGCCAGGTCGTTCAGGTAGCCCACGGCGTCCTCCACTTCGTCGGCGTTGTCCAGGATGCCCCCGGCCAGGCCCAGGTCGAACATTTCGCCCAAATAGTCGCCCTTTTTCGAGGGGCTGTGGATTTCCAGGGCCGCCCGCGCCGCCTCATAGGCTGCCCACGCTGCGCTCCTGGCCGCGTTTTCGATCAGCCATGAATTGTTGGCCACGCCGTTGGCGATGCCCTGATCCATCTGCCTGCCGATTTCCTCAAAGCCCAGCCGGTCCACCTCGCCCGTCAGGTCGCTGTAAACGTCCCCGGCCAGGGTTTCCACGATCACCAGCAGGTCGCCCTCGTTGTCGGTGATCCCGTCGCCCATGTCGGTCACCAGCTGTTCACCGATGCCCCAAAGTGCCGTTTTTGTCAGCACACCCTTGATTTTCGTGATCAGCGCGTTGGCCGCATCCTCCGCGGTGGTTTCCAGGTTGGGCACCGTGTCGGAAACGCCGGTGCATACGTCGGTCACCACCTGCTGGCCCACCTGCGTGGCCTCGCTGGCCACGCTCTCATCCTGCCGCCAGCTCTTGATCCAGTCCTTCAGTGCGCCCACGCCCTGCTGGGCCGCGCCCACGCCGGCTTCACCGATGCCCAGGGCCACGTCCCCGACGCCCGCCAGCAGGCCCCAGGCGCGGCTCAGACCGTCCGCCACCTGCCCGCCCAGGGCGTTCCAGTCTATGCTGTTGATGGCCGTTTCCGCTGCTGTGAAGATCCCGCTCAGACTGTCCGCAGGGATGCCCACCACGCCGTCCACCAGGGTGCCCACCTTTTCGCCCAGGCCGTTCCAGTCGATGCTGTTTATGGCCGTGTCGGCTGCCGTGAACACGCCGCTGATGGCGTCCAGCGGGATGGCCGTGGCCTGCCCGGCCAGGGTGCCCAGCTTTGTGCCGGTGTCCTCCCAGGGGAAGGCCTCAATGGCCGCCTGGCCGGCTGTGAACACGCCGCTGATGGCGTCCAGGGCCAGCCCCGTGACCTGCCCGGCCAGGGTACCCAGCTTTGTGCCGGTGTCCTCCCAGGGGAAGGCCTCGATGGCCGCCTGGCCCGCTGTGAACACGCCGCTGATGGCGTCCAGGGCCAGCCCTGCCACCTGGCCGGCCAGCGTGCCGATCTTGGTGCCGGTGTCCTCCCAGGGGAAGGCCTCGATGGCCGCAGCGCCCGCCGTGAACACGCCGCCGATGGCGTCCCCGATCAGCAGGGCCAGCTGTCCGGCCAGCTCTCCGACCTTGGTGCCCACATCCTCCCAGGGGAAGGCGGCCACCGCTGCGCTACCCGCGTCAAAGATGCCGCTCAGCGCGTCCAGCGTGAAGCCGGCCAGGTTCCCGGCCAGGGTGCCCAGCTTGGTGCCGGTGTCCTCCCAGGGGAAGGCCTCGATGGCGGCCTTGCCGGCTGTGAATATGCCGCTCACCAGCTCCGCCGCGCCCTTCAGGCCGGTTTCCAGCGCCCCCTTGACGGTTTCCGCAAAGGTGCCCCACTGTTGGCTTGTGGCGGCCTGTTCGCCGTCCGCGGGCGGGTCAAACAGCGCCCCAAAGAAGTCCACGACGGCCTTCAGCACGCCGGTGATGCCGGTGCCCACCAGGTCCGCGAAGCTGTTCCACAGCGTGCTGATGCTGGTTTGGTCGCCCTCCGCGGGCGGATTGAACAGCCCGCCCAGGAAGGACACGATGCCGTCAAACACGCCCTTGATGCCGCCGCTCACCAGCTCCGCGAAGCTGTTCCAGGCGTCTATGACCTTTTGCTGCGTATCTTCAGGCACGCCCAGCAGGTCCATGATCGTCTTTCCGATGCTGCCGATGCCGGAAAGGATAGCGTCCAGCACCTCGCCACCCAGCTTGATCCAGTCGTTGTTTTTCAGGCCCTCCCAAATGGCCGTCACGATCTGCGGCAGCTTTTCCACCAGCCGCGGGATGCCCTGGATCAGGCCCTCCGCCAGCTTCACGATCATTTGGATGGCCGCGGGCAGCAGCTCCGGCAGCGCGTCGATGATGCCGTCCACCACCCCCTCCAGCAGCTTGCCCGCTGCGTCGATCAGCTCCGGCAGGTTGTCGATCAAAAAACCCGCCACGCTTGTCACCAGCTCGGTGGCCAGCTCCGTCAGCGGGCCGATGTTGTCGGTGATCCCGGTCAGCACGCTTTGCAGCAGCTCCACCGCTGCCGGCAGCAGCACCCGCGTCAGCCCCGGCAGCGCCTCCGCGATGTGGTTCACGATCCGGGTCACCAGCTTGGTGACCATGGGCAGCTTGTCCTCCACCATGTCCAGCACGTCATCGAAGGCGTCGATGGCGGTGTTGATCAATTCGTCCAGCAGCTCTTCCAGCTCTTCAGGGCTGACGCCCTCTTGCAGCGCCGCGGCCACCTTGCCCATGCTGCTGCTGGCCGCGTCCACCAGTGGCTGGAAGGCCGGGATCATCACCAGGCCGATGCTGTTTTTCAGGGCCGTGCCGGTGGCCTTGAATTTCTGCATGGAATCGTCAAACGCGCCCATTTTCGCCAGGTTTTCCTTGCTGAAAACGGTGCCCATGGCCTGGGCTTCCTTGCCCATGTCCCGCCAGGCCCGGCTGCCGGCCTCGATCAGCGGGTTCAGCTCTTTGGCGCTCTTGCCGAACAGCTCCATAGCCATCGCGTCGCGCTCCACGGGGTTCTCGATCTTGCCCAGGGCGTCGATGGCGTCCATGAACACGTCCTCATTGTCCCGCAGGTTGCCGTTGAAGTCCCGCCACGAAACGCCCAGCTTTACAAAGGTTTCCTGGGCGCTTTCGTTGCCGTCCTGGGCGTCGCTCATCTTTTTGGTCAGCTTTGTCAGGCTGCCGGTGATGGTGTCCACGCTGGTGTCGATGAAGTTGCTGGCGTAGGTCCACTCTTGCAGCTTGTCGGTGTCCACGCCGGTCTGACTGGATAGCGTCAGCAGGTCGTCGGCGTACTTGCCGGCGTCCTGGGCCAGCTGGAAGGCTTCACTCAGGGCCGCCACCGCGGCCCCGCCGATGGCCGCCATGGCCCCCAGGACGGCTTCCACGCCCGTGGCAAAGGCTCCGCCCGCCACCTCCGCAGCGTCGGCCAGGGCCTCGCCAAAGCCGCTCACGCCGCTGCTGGCGTCGTCCGCAGCGTCGCCCATGTCCCCGGCTGCGTCGCCGGCGTCCGCCGTGGCGCTGGCCATTTCCTCCGCGCCGCTGCCGGCGTCCTTCAGGACCTGCTCCGCTTCCTTCAGCGTCATGTTGGCCGCGTCGGTTTCATCGCCCACCTGCTGCTGGGCGTCGGCCAGGGTTTTCAGTCCCTGCTCGGTGGTGGTGATCTGGTTGGCCGTGCCGTTCATCTGCGCGGTGGCCTTGTTCAGCGCGATTTGCAGCTGATCGGCCTGGGCGCTGTTGTCGCCGTATTCCCGCTTGGCCTTTTCCAGCTGCTCCCGGATCAGCTCCACCTTTTTCGCCTGGACCTCGTAGATCTCATTCAGTTTTTCCAGCCGGTCCTGCATCCCGTCCATGGTGTCGGCCTGATTGCCAAAGGCGCTTTGGCTGGCCTTCATGTCGGTGTTCAGCACCGTCAGCTGTCGGCTGATCTGTTGCAATGCGGCCTTATATTCTTTGTCGCCCTTTACGCCGACTTTCGTGCTGATGCCCTCGCTGTTGTTCGGCACGCATTATCCCCCCTTTTATTCGATGGCAAAAAACGGCCACCCTTTCGGGTGGCCGTCGCGTGGTGTGTCACTTGTTTTCCGTGTCGTTTTTATCCCGCAGCACTTCCAGGGCCTGCCTGATGCCTTTGGGCACGGGCACGCCCAGCAGGCCGGCGTTCTCCACGACGGACAGGCCCTCGCTGGCGATGTAGAAAAACTCCGCAGCGGATCGGAACAGGGTCACGCCCTCGCCGCCGCCCATCACCTGGTCCAGCTGCGCGGCCACCAGGATCACCAGCATGATCACGCCCTTTTTAAGCAGCCCCAGGAAGGCCACCTTGGACCAAAAGTGTCCGCTTTCGGTTTTCGCGCTGTGCCCGGTCAGGGCGCAGCCCAGGCCGGTGAAATAGTCCACCGCCATCAGGATCACCAGCACCCGGCTGCCGGGCGTCCACCCGCCGAACATGCCGACGACCAAACCTCCCAGCGCCGCGATGTATTCGATCACTCGCTCCCAAAACTTTTCCATGTCAGCTTTTCCTCCCTTCTTTGCTTCTTTTTGACCGTTTCCCCGCCGGTCACATCCTTGCCGCAGCACGGGCACCTGGCGCGGTAATAGTAGCCGTTTCGGTAGTCGTTCACCGCGCTGTATTCGTGGCGCTCCGCCTCGAATAGACAATCGCAGTTTTTGCACTGGAAACGGACCACGGGCCGCGCCACGTCGGGGTTCCCGTTTCTTAAAACCCTCATAGGCATCCCCCCTTCCTGGTGCCTCATGGCCCCTCGCTGGTAATGTCCACGCCCGGCGCGTCGTAGTCGATCCAGGTGGGGTCCATCCAGTGGTAGTGGTCGTTCCACGTGGCGCGTCTGAACAGGATCACGCCCACGGCCAGCACCGCCGTCAGCACCAGCACGATGGCCAGCCATCGCAGCGCCTCGCAGATGATCAGGTCGGCGCGGGCCACCGCCACCTGAATGCGGGTTTCAATGCTCATCAGACCACCAGCTTCCCATACTTCCCGGACACATAGCCCTCATTGCCGTGGTATTCCACCTTGTGCCAGCCGTTTTCGGTCGCGCCCAGGTATTTCAGCTTGTCCTCGCTGTGGGCCACGCCGATGGCCTTGTAGCTGGTGCCGGGGCCGGTGCGCACATAGCACTTTTTGCCCTTTTCGATCTGCACATACCTGGCCTCGCTTTCCTCCGCGTCGGTGGGCTTCACGTCCAGGGCGATCATCAGCGCCTTGTGGGTGTCCGTGTCATATTCGCCGGTCTGCTTCAGGCCCTTGGCCGCCTGGAAGGCCCGCACGGCCATCTCGGTGCAATCGCCAAATTCGCCGTCCGCGCCGTAGCTGCCGCAGCTGAAGCCCAGGCTGATCAGCGCCTGCTGAAGCTCTTTCACGTCGTCGCCTTCGGTGTAGTTCTTCAGCACCCGGTCGCCCAGCTTTTCCACCGTGATTTCCGGGGGCGCGTAGTCCTGGCCTTCGATGGCCGAATAGTCCACGCTGCCGTAGCCGTCGATGTAGGTGCTGGACAGGCTGTAGCTCTTTTTGCGCACCCCGCCGCCGTTGGTCACCAGCGTGCTGGCCCCGCTGGTGTTCCCCTCGATGGTGTAAACCGTGGACCCGCTCACCTTGTACACGATGCCCACGTGGCCGATCCTGCCCTTGGCCTTGCTGTAGAAGTAGATCACGTCGCCGCGCTTGGGCTTGCCCTGGCCGCGCTTGATGTAGCGGCCCTTTTTCTTGAAGGACCCGCTGCCGGTGGGCGTGTAGTTGGTGATCACGTTGATCAGCTTTTTGGCCGTTTCCAGCCCGAAGGCCATGATGAAGCACCAGCACACAAAAACCTGGCACCACTGATCGTGCAGGCCGCAGGCCCCGGTCAGCGCCTTCACGTCCCGGTTATACTTGGTATAGTTGTTGCTGCCGGCGTTGCCGGTCTTGCTGTCCAGGTCCTTATTGCTCTTTTTCTCCAGGTAGCCGATTTCGGCCTCCGCCGTTGCGATCAGCTTGTCCACCGCTTTCATGTCAGCACCATCCCTTCGCGTCGTTTTTGAGTTTTTCTTCCATTGCCTCCAGCTGCCCGTCCGCCGTCTCGATGCCGTGCAGCTCCAGCAGCTCCGCCTGCCGGTTGATGATTTCCAGCGCCTGCCGCAGCATGTCCTCCAGGTGGGCGATCACCTGCAAATGGCTCATTTTTAGCCCGCCCCCTCACCACGTTTTTGATCTTGTGCCGGTCCAATGGTCCAAAATAGCGCCGCCGCGCCTGCACGCAGTCACAATGCTTCAGGCTGCCTGCCCGGCTCAGTATGCCGCACGCTGCGTGGTAGGATGGCAGCAGCCCCGCGGCCATGATCTTGCCCACCTTCCTGCATTGCCGGGTAAAGCGCAGGAAGGCCTTGCCCCGCAGCCGGGTGTGACTGTGATAAAAGCGATAGCCCACGAAATTCACCGCCCTGGCGTCCACGGGAAACACCTGCCAGTCATCCTTCAGGTAGACGCCCAGGGCGCTGCGCAGGCCCTTGTCAATGGCCCGGACGGCCTTGTGCAGCTTTTTCTTATTCGGCCCCAGCAGCACCATGTCGTCCATGTTGCGCACGTAGTATTTCACGCCCGGCAGCCCCGCGATCATACCGTCCATGGGTTCCAGGTAGTAGTTGGCCAGCCATTGGTCCACATAGAAGCCGATGGCCAGGCCCGGCAGCGGGTTGGACCTCACGATGGCCTCCACCAGCTGAAGGAATCGCTCATCCTTGATTTTACGCCGCAGCGCCGCCATCAGCCGGTCGATGTCGATATTCGGGTAATAGTGCCGGATGTCCATCTTGGCGCAGTATTTCGTGCCGCGTGGATCGTTGTCCAGCGCCCGCCGCACGTACTTCCTGGCGCAGGCGTTGCCCCGTCCGGGGATGCTGGCGCAGCTCCAGCGGTACATGCCGCGCATGATCACGGGTTCCATTGCCATCACCACCAGCTGGTGCATGATGCCGTCCGGGTAGAAGGGCACCACCGTGATGTCCCGTTCTTTCCCGCTGCTCTTGTCGTGGATGTGCCGCACCTTTGGCACCGTGGGCACGTAGCTGCCGGTGATCACCAGGTTATACACTTTATCCACAAACTTATCCATATCGCGCAGCACCCGCTGCACGTCGTGCCTTTTCCTCTTGTGCTTGCTGCCGTTCTTAATGGCTTCACGGATCAGGTCCTTATCGCACATCTTTTCATAAAGATGGCCGACCCTCTTAGGCATGTCCGAATGCCTCCTTGTTTACCTCGGGATCGTCCGAAACGGGACCGGGCAGCTGCCCGGTCCCGCCCTACTAAACCCCGTCCTGTCGGTAGAATTTTCAGCATGTGCTGCGGTGACATACCCGCGCAAGGTATGGATGGATTATAAACAAGGTGACGGGAGCCGATGTTCGCATTCGCATCCGACGCGGAATTGTTCGCGTTGAAGTAGAACAGGCCATAGTTGTCGTTGGCGTTCCAGTTGCCGCCGACGTTCAGCACGTAGGTCCCGGAGTTGGAGTTCACAAAGCTGCGAAATGCCGGCCCAATGCGCGGGTATTCCCTTATGTTTATCACTTCATGGTGATCAGTCCTTTCGTTATGCCGCGTCGCGCAGCCGGTCCACGTTTCCGGGGGCTGCGGCCCCCGGTCCCCTATCAGGGCTGATAAAGGAGACGGGAGCCGATGCACGCATACGCATCCGACGCGGAATAGTTCGCGCTGAAGTAGAACAGGCCATAGCTGCCGCTGGCGTACCAGTCGCCGCCGACGAACAGCACGTAGGTCCCGGAGTCGGAGCTCACATAATCCGGGATTTTCGTGGTGGCGCTGCCGCCGCTTGCGGTGTCCGGGATAAACGCCCAGGCGCACTTCTCGCTGTAGCCCAGCCCGGTGATGTAGTTGCTGCTGGGCAGCCTGATGCCCGCGGCCTCCATGCCGCTGGTGGTGTCGCCGTAGCTGGCCGGATCGGTGGCGATGTAGCTGTTGCGGCTGCTGGCCACAAAGCCGTCCACCCATGTGTAGACATTGCTGAACGGGTTCTCGATCCAGCGGTAGGCGTTGCTGTTGCCGGTGCGCTTCACGGTGTGGTAGGCCGCGCCGGTGGTCGCGCCGGTGTTCTTCACGCTGCCGCTGTTCTGGCCGCCGCCCAGGGTGTACTGGCTGTGCCAATCGGCAAACTCCACCAGGTACAGCAGCTGAATGGCGCTCCAGACCTTCAGGTCCATCTGCCGCCAGTCGTTCCCCTTGCCTGCGCTGTAGGTGCGGAAGTTGGCGCGGGTCACGTTGGCCAGCGGGGCCACGCCGCCCTTGGAGAACACGGCGCTGCTGTCGCCGCTGGTGTGGAAGCGGCCCACGTAGACGCCGCTGCCGGGGTATTTCTTGTAGCCTTCCTTGGCGGTCGGGCTGATGGCCCACAGCCACTTGCTGTTGGCCGTGTCCTTATAGGCCGTGTAGTAAAATTCCGGGATGTAGACCACCGTATCGTTGGCGGATTCGTCGAAGCTGGGGTCCGTATCGGGCACCAGGCTGCCACCCACCACGTTATACCGCTTCATGCCCGCCCAGGGCTGGATGCTGTCAAACGGCGAGGAGCCGCTGCTGGCCAGGTCGGTGGCCGGTGCCGGGTTGGCGAAACTGGCCGCCAGGCCCTTGCGGGTCAGCGTGGTGCCGCTGCCGCTGTAGTCCCACTCCACGCCGTAGGCACCGTCCGCGGTGGTCGCCGTGGGCGCGTCGCTGGGCGCTCTGAATACTGCCGTGTAGGTGGTGTTGGCCTGGATGCCGGAAAGCGCCGGGGTCCAGCCGTTGAAGGTGTAACCCTCCCTGGTACTGGTGGGCGTCTCGCCGCCGTAGGTCGGCGTGGTGCCCTGCTGCACATTCTGCTGCGTGTACAGCGTGCCGCCGCCGTCCTCCGCGGCCCGCACAAAGGTGGCCGTGTAGGTCGGGATGTAGCTGGCCGTGTAGGTCGCGTTGCCGGTCACCGTGCTGATCGTCGGCGTCCAGCCCTGGGCCGTCTGCCCGTTGTAGGTGGGCATGGCCTGGCCCCAGGAAGGCGTCGCGCCATAGGCCAGGGTGTCGGTCCGCAGCGTTGTGTTGTCGGCGTTCTTCCAGGTGATGCTGTACGTGCGCACCGTGCGGCTATAGGCCGCGTAGATCGTGCGATCCTCCATCACGTTGGTGGCCGCGTCGGCCTGGGCCGTCTGCGCGTCCATCTCACGGTTCCAGCCCACAAAGGCATAGCTGTATTGCGCCGTGGAAGCCCGGCTCGGTCCGCTGGGCGCGGATTCCTGGGGCACGCCGTCGATGCAGGAAACGGTTTTCAGCGTGCTGCTGCCGTCATAGCTCTTGTAGGTCAGCGTGCTGCTGGTGTGGTCCGCGATCACGTCCAAATAGGGGTAATCCTCTTTGGCCTCCAGGATCGTCGCCAGCTCCGCGCCGGTCAGGGCGCTGATGTGGATGGTGCCCTGCACCTGGGCGGTGTCCATATTGTTGCCGCTCTCATCCAGGCCGCGCATGGTGTCCAGCTTGGAGATGATGGCCAGGATTTCCGCCGCGGTGGTCGCCTCCCACGCCACGCCGATCAGGCGCACACGGGATGCCGCGGGGATGGCGTTCAGGATGGTCAGCATGTCCACGGCTGCGCTCACATTCTCCAGCCAAAGGGTGGTAATGTTCGCGTAGGAGGGCACCGTCAGGTCGGTGATGGCCGTCTGGTTGCGGATCGTCAGGTTCGTGATCGTGGCCGGCAGGTGCAGCACCCGCAGCTGGCCGCCGTTGGGCAGCTCCACGCCGGTGATGGCCGTGCCGTCAAAATACACGTTTTCGATGCTGACGCAGCCGTGAATGTCCACGCTCTTCATGTCGCCGGTGCCCAGGCCGGAACAGCCCCGCACGTCCAGCGTGCGCAGCAGGGTGTTATTACCCAGGTACAGCTCCTTCAGGTTGCCGTTGTCATAGCCGGCCCCGCTGTCGCCCAGCTTGATGCTGCTCAGTTTCGTGGCCATGCTAAAGTCGGCAAAGCCCACCTTCAGGCCGCTGAGGTCGCCCACGCTGGCCAGCTGACTGGCCGAATAGATATAAATTTCCGTGTCGTTCACGTTGTCCAGCGGGCACACCAGTGTGTAGGCCGTGTTGCGCGTGCCCCGCGTCTGCATCAGGTAGCTGCCATATTTGACGCTGGCGTAAACGTCGGCGTAGGGCGTCACGGTCACGTCGGCCTTGGCATAGCCGCGCAGCTGGATCACGTCGGAAAGCGCGTCGCCGGCGTTGTACTTGCTGTCCATGTAGCGGAAACGGTTGTACAGCCACCACTTGCGCTGTTCGGCCTTGCTGCCCTGGAGCATGGCCAGGTATGCGCCGCTGCCGTCCTCGATCAGGGGGGCCAGGTACTTAAACCAGGCGTCCTCGTTAAAGATAGCCTCGCCCCATTTGTCCTGGTGGGCCTCAAACGCGGCCTCCACGCGCCCATAGGAAAGCACGCCGGTGCTGCGCAGGGTCTGATACATGGCCTTGATTTCGCCGGCGAAGGCGTCGCGCAGGTTGCACCACATCACGCTCTGCTGGCCGTTGAAAACGTCCGCGCCGCCCGTCAGGGTGTCGGTGTCCTCCAGGCTGTAGCCGAATACCAGCGCGCCCTCGTTATTGATGCCCAGGGCGGTGTCAAAGTCATAGGGCAGCCAGCACCACTTGCCCGCGCCCATCAGGGTCGGGAAGGCGTTCTTTGCCCGGCTGTCCACCATCAGGAACAGCTCGGTAAAGATGTAATAGAACATGGCGCTTTGCAGCTCCAGGTGCTGGGCAGCCTCTGTCCTGAATTTCGCCAGCCGGTAGGCCGCGTTGTCCGTGGTGTGGACCGTGCCGTCCGCGTCGGTGTAGCTCTCCGCCAGCGCGTCGCCCGTGGCCGCGGTCCGGTCGGTGCTCTTCAGCCATGCCGCCAGGGCCTGAAGCCTGGTGGCGTCCTCATAGGCCGGGTCGGTGTCGGGGTAGCGGGCCTCGAAGTCGTTCAGCCATCCGCTGCCGCTGTAGTCGTCACTCTTCCACAGCACGCGGTCGCTGGTGTTGTTCCTGATCTCCCAGGATTCGTCCCCATCCTCAAAGCCGAAAACTTCCTCCGTGCCCTTGTCGTTATTGAAGTTGTACTTGCCCAGGAAAGTAGTGGCCGTGCCGTCCGACCAAAAGATCACGCAGGGGAAGCCGTCGATGCCCTGGCGCACCGCGTCGTTTTCCACTTGCGGGGGCGTCTTGAAGGGGCAGGCGTCATTGTACAGAATCGCCAGCTCCACGTTGTTCGCGCCCTCGCTGCTGGCCACGTCGGCCTTCATGCAGAAGGTGTTCGTGGGAATCGACGCCGCCCGCAGCGCGTACTTGCTGGCCCGCGTGCCGTTGTTCAGCAGGAAGCCGCCCTTGTATTTCATCTTGTAGTTTTTGCGGGCGTAGTATTGCGAGGATGTGCCCTGCACGTCGATCTGTACGTTTTCCGCGGTGAAGCTCTTGCTGGGCGTCACGGGGTCCACATAGGTCACGGTGCAGGTCTTTTTATCCCCCTTGTACTGCGGCAGCTCCGCGCACTGGATGATCATATAGGGCAGGCTGCCCGGCAGGTTGGCGATCACGATGTTGCCATAGGCATCGTAGACGTTATTGCGGTTGTAGCGCTCGATCAGGTCGTCCACGTTTTGGCTGTCCGCGATCCAGTTGTCCAGCATCTGGTGCCGGGTCAGGTCATTGTCATAGACCCGGATGCGGTACAGGTCCACCGTGCAGCTGTTCGACCCGATGCTGATGCCCACGGGCGTGGTCTGCTGGAAGTCATCGCTGGCCGGGTACTGCACCACGCCGGACACGATGCCGTTCACATAGACAAAGATCAGCCGGTGTTCGCTGCGCTTCTCCACCACAAAGCCGATGCGCACATGCTCGCCTTCCTTGTACTGCATGTCAATCCGGCTCTGTTCGCTTGTCAGCGTCGCCAGCTGCGCGGTCATGTTCAGGCCGCGGCCCCCGGACAGGCAGGACAGGATCACCGCGTCATAGTCCGTCACGTCCCGCGTGGCAAACTCCACCTCCACGGTCTTGCCGCTGGTGCGGAAGTCTGTGGCGAAGATCTGATAGGGGATCATCACCCGTGCGTCGCCGGCAACGCGCAGCACGGTCACGCCGTTTTCGTCCAGCTGCCAGCCGTCCGACTTGAAGTTGAAGTCGGTCAGCGTGGCGCTGATGTGGTTGTCGGCGTCCGCCCAGGTTTCGGGGTGCGCTTCATTGTTGCTGCGGCCCACGGTATTCAGGTGCAGCGCCAGGTTCTGCGTCTCGGCCTCCACCTGGATGTCGGATTCGCTCACCGTCACGCTGATGGTCTTTGTGGCCGTGCCGGATTTGATGGTCACGGTCAGGGCGCCCGCGTCCTCCGCACGCCAGGCAAAGGTGTGCTCGGTGCGGTCCACCGTCTGCGTGGAGACTTGCGTGCCGTTGACCTCGATGGTCACCGCCGCCGTCAACGCCATAGGATCGTAAACGGTGAACGGGATGTTCAGCGTGGCATACTGCACCGCCGTGGCGCTGTTGAAGGGGCTGACGATGATCGGCACCGTGGAAAGCGGGTCTATGCAAATCATCTCATAATACAGCTCATTGCTGCGCACGGTCTGGCCGTTGATGGCCGCCTCGAAGTACACCCTGAAGGTGTGCGCACCGTGCGGCTGCTGCGGAATCGTGAAACTCTGCTGGCGTCCCGAAACGCTGGTGGTCTGCGTGCCGATCTCCGTGCCGTCCAGGATGAAATGCACGGTTTTCGTGACGCTGCCCACGGGCGTGTAGGGGAAGGGGATGGCCCCGGTGTACGGCGTCGATGCGTCGAAGCTGCTGGAGAGGGAAATTTCCACCACCGTCACCGTCATGTTGATGGTGCGGTTATTCTGGTAGATGTCGTTCACGGTCAGGGACACGATGTTGGACCCGGTTTCCACATAGCCGGCCACGTCCACCGTCACGTCGCCCTGCTGCACCTCCAGCGTGGCCTTCAGGACGCCGTTCACGCGCACCGTCAGGGACCCGTTGCCCGTGGGCAGGTCGTTCTCCAGGCTGGTCCAGTGGAAGGAAACGGGGCAGGTGTCGCCGTCCGCCGCGATGGTCTTGCTCATCCAGCCGCTGGTGTTGTTCATGGAGATGTGGGCGTTGTTGCCGCTGTCGCTGCCGCCGCCACCTCCGCCGCCGCTGCCGCCGCCCATGCCGACCATCTCGAAGATCACGCGCCCGTCCGCGGTGAAGTAGCCCTTGCCGGTTTCCTCATCCACAAAGCCGCCGTTGATCCTGTCCAGGATTTGCAGCTGCAAAGTCTGAATGTTGCCGGCGTTCGTTTCCGCCTTCGTGGCCGCCTCCGCCGCGTCGTTTTCGGCGTTCACCGATGCCTCCACGGCCTGGGCAGACAGCGTGTTGGCGCTCTGCGCGATGATCACGGCGCTGGCCGCCATCTGTTCGGCGTTGGTCGATGCCACCGCGATTTCCTCCAGCTTGGCGTCCTTGGCGGCCTCCAGGGCGGCCTCCGCGGCCTCCAGGGCCTGGGCTTTCTGTTCGTCCATGGCCTCGCCTGCCGCGGCCACAGCCGCCGCCTGGGCCGCGCTGATGGCGTCCTGGGCCAGGTCGCGGGCCGCCTCGATGTCCTGCACGTCGCTGGCCGCCTGTTCCATGGCGTCCGC
>JAEEGL014906782.1_pt1 | contig 15974 bp, 8 predicted proteins | sample 9134231 | NCBI WGS metagenome assembly JAEEGL01 (sample SAMN16246548, study PRJNA631951) | gut metagenome | biome: gut microbiome; feature: rumen; material: fiber-attached | host: Bos | place: Iran: Karaj | collected 2018-10 | reverse complement strand
TTTCAGACTGTTTCTGGTTTATTTCCGAACTTTCAGTTTCATCTGAAGTTTTCTCGTTTTTGAATTCAATCGATTTTTTATCTTCGATTTCATCAGGGTCTTTCTGATTCGGGTACTTTACGCGCGAATGGTAATATGCCGCCAGAAGCTGAACGAAAATATCCTTGATTTTTGACAGCTCCTCGAATGTAAGCCCGGAGTTGTCAAGCTGGTGATGCTCTACCTTCGCGTTTATAAGCTCCTGAATGAATTTCTCAAGGCGCGGAACGGATGGCTTGTCAAGGGACTTGCATGCTGCCTCAACAGTATCTGCAAGCATTACAACCGCGCTTTCCTTCGTGATTGGCGGATTTCCGGGGTACGAGAAGTCCTCTTCGGAAACATTCGGGTCTTTTTCTTTTGCTTTGTAGTAAAATCCTGCGATTACGCTGTTTCCGTGATGCTCGGAAATTATGTCGATAATCTGCTGCGGAAGATGAAGCGCTTTTGCTTTCTCAATTCCGAGCTTTACATGGCTTCTTATGACTGATGCCGAAAGCGACGGATTTATGTCATCGTGCTTGTTTTTTCCGTCCTGATTTTCCGTGAAGTACTCAGGGTGCTCAACTTTCCCTATATCGTGGTAATATGCCCCGACGCGGGCAAGAAGCGAGTTTGCTCCGATTGCCTTGCAGCCGTTTTCCGCCAGCTGCGCTACCATCATACTGTGCTGGTATGTTCCGCTCGCAGAAATAAGAAGCTGTTGCATCGTGGGATTGTTCTGGTCGCTCAGGTCCATGAGCCGGAACACTGAGGCAGTGTTCATTATAATCTCAAGCGGGGTAAGAAGACCGAGCGTAAGGATTCCCGAGAAGAATCCGTTCAGGAACACTGCCGGAAGAAGGAAAATCGTGTCGCTGAAGCTGCCTTTGAAAATAACTTTGAGCATGATTATAAACACGATGTTGAACACGGAAAGGAATATCGAAGAAAAAACCATGTCCGTGCGCCGCTCGATTTTCCGCACGATTTTTGTGGCTGAGATGGAATTAGCCAGCGTGAACAGGCTCGGAACCACTGAAAAATCGCAAACACACAGAACGCCCAAGGAGGATACTATCGCAAAGAACATAGCCGAACGCTGCCCGAACAGAATTGCAATCAGAAACGAGCATAGGGCCGATGGGATTACGGCGCATATGCGGAACTCGTTCTGGAACATGAGCGATTTGTCCGAAATCACCGTTACGAAAAGTATGAGCGAGTAAAGTATCGTTTCAAGGATAAGCTCCTTCATCTGCACTGTTCTTCCGAGAAGCGACGGATGAAACAGAATTGACCATAGCACTATTACAAGGAGCAGGAACAGCATTTTGTTCGCGAACATCCTGTAGTCAACATAACCATGCGACTGTGCCATTTTCTCAAGTTTGTGGTAACTTTCCTCGCTTATAGGAAAGCCTTTCTTGACAACTTTTTCGCCCTCTTCGATTGCGAACGGATAGAATTCGTCAGGCGGAATTGAATTTGGGGCTATTATGTTCCTGTCGGCAACTTGACCTATCTCAAATTCATCAAGTTTGAACGAAGCCACCGTGTCGGATTTCATTGTGTCAAAATAGACGATTGCTATGGCTGCCATGAAGAACAGCAGGAAAAGAAGGACATAGCTCCATTTTGTCTTGAAAAAATATGCTATCATGCTTATTATGTTCGCGTTTTCTTCGTTATTGCTCTGATTTTTGTTCATTTTCGTATGCCTGCACAATTTTTTTTACCAAAGATGACCTTACAACATCCGAGCCGTCAAGCTCTACTATGCTGATTTCGGGAATCCCCCTCAAAATCTTGAGGGCATGGACAAGCCCCGAACTGTATCTCTTGGGCAAATCTATCTGGGTTATGTCGCCAGTTATGAAAACCTTTGAATTTTCTCCCATTCTGGTAAGGAACATTTTCATCTGCTCCGTGGTGGTGTTCTGTGCCTCGTCCAGAATGACAGCCGCATTGTTCAGCGTCCGCCCCCGCATATAAGCAAGAGGAGCTATTTCTATAATACCATTTTCAGTCAGTTTGTGAACTGTTTCGTGAGAAACGCAAGAATTCATAGAGTCGTAAAGCGGACGGAGGTACGGATTTATTTTCTCCTCAAGGCTTCCAGGAAGGAAACCGAGACTTTCGCCCGCCTCGACCACAGGTCTTGTAAGTATTAGGGAGTTGATTTTCTTTGACAGGACTAGCCTTAACGCCTCCGCTATGGCAAGGAATGTTTTTCCGCTTCCGGCAGGTCCTACGGCAAAAACAAGGTCGCTTTTCCTGAATGCGTTTACGAGCGCGCACTGGTTTTTTGTTTTTGGATAGACTTTGCGCGTGCTTCCAGGAATTGAAATTGCGAAATCACCAGCAGAAAAATTCGTGTCAATCTCATCACGGACAAAACCATTGTTCAGTATTGATGAAATCAAATCAGACGGATTCGCCGTGTCGGACGGGCTTTCCGAAAGCTCGTCAAGAATCCTGTCGATTATGAATTTGAACTGTTGTTTTTTAGACGCATCATCCGTGTCTATCGAAAGCTCGTTACCTTTCGTAAAGACAGAAAGCCCCAGATGATTCTCAATGAGTTTTATGTTGCTGTCATTTGTTCCGCAGATTTGCGCAATTACGCATGAATCTGGGAGTACTATCGTAAATTCATTGTTCACTTCTATATAATTATGAGCTGAAAAGTAAATTTGTCAATATAACTATAGGAAATCTCACTGAAATCAATTTTTGGAAAGATACGGTTGCTTTGAAAACCAAAATGACCGCATTATTTCCAAAATCAATTCATATACAATAGAGATGTTCGGAAACTTCTGTTTTCCGAACATCTCTAATATATTTTAATCCTGATTCAACTTCCATTCTCCGTATTTGTCCAAAATCTGGGTCTTCATGCTTGACATAGGTCTCCATGAGACGCTCAGCTTCATGTATGGCTCAAAGTCATAGTATGCTTTTCCTCCGCGCTTGTTTTCTGATGATGTTGCGGATATGTACCGCGGCGTTATTGAGAATTCAAAGTTCAAGTCCCAGTCGTCAAGGTCATGCGTCATAAGAATCTTGAATGTCTTGAGTTTGAAGCCGCTTTCACGCCTTTTGCTCTCATCGTCGAACCTGAACGAATTGAACAGGTCTGTGAACATATTCCGCTCGCCGTTTTCCTGATAATAGTACGCATAATCATCTTTGGAGCAGAAATAGCGGAAAATCGAGCTGTTCCTGCTTTCTGTGCTGAATGTTATGTCTAGCAGCTTGTTTATTTTGAATGTGAATGCCGGAATGAATGTGAAGTAGCTGCCCGTAGGTCTTAAGTAGTCGTACACAAGGCTTGTTGACAGCGACGGCGCGAACTGGATTTTCTCATTCAGGTACTTGAATGTTTTCTTAGTGCTTGTGTACGCTACGCTGAGTGAGTACGGCTGGAAAGATTTGTCCGTGGAGCTTTTTGCCTTCCAGCCGCTTCCAGGAATAAAGTCGTAGCCTGAAACATAGCTTGCGGTGTACGCGAACTGAAGTCCGTAGCCAGAGAGCGAGAATTTGAGCGAGTCGCTGTAGTCATCTTCAAGATTGTATACAAAACTTTGGTTCAGGCTGAGTTTTGATGAGAACAATTTTATTGAAAGCGACTGTGAGAAATCTTCTTTTACCCAAGTGTCGTCCGTCGTGCTTTTTTGTTTTACGCCTGTTCCTGCCGAGAGCGTAAGGAATGAATTTGAAAGACTCCAGACAAAGGCATATCTGCTTGCCTGAGGCGGGAGCGTGGACGAGAGCGAGAGCTTGCTTGATAAGTTGTCTTTTTTTGCCGCCAGCACGACTCCAAGATTATTGACCGTAAACCGTTCGCTGTCCGAAAGATCCATCGTAAGGTATTCCCATTCAGGCTCATCGGGGTCTGTGGAGATATATTTTGTTTCAAGGAGCTTTGCGGTCGTGTTCCATGAAATAGCCGTTTCTGAAAAATACTCGTTGTAATAGAACGGTTTTATCGTAAGCGAGTTTGATTCCAGCAAGTCTAGCTTAAGGGCGTTGTTGTCCGCGTTCCTGATTGATTTTATGGAGCTTTCCGAATAGCCGCCGTTCGATGTGTCGTTCTTAAGACCGCTTGCGTTTTTCAGAGCTTCTTTCAGGTAAGGGTGCTCCTGATAGACAGGCGTAAAGTCAAGGGAGTTCGTGAGGGACAAAAATCCGCCTTTTATGCTCAGGGAACTTGACAGGGAGACAGGAGCTTTTGTCTGATAGTATGTTGACTGCATATCGCTCCATGAAAAATCCTCTGGCGTATAGATTGTCGCAGAGTTGTACGAAATCTGGGAGGTAAATGTTGGCGTAAGAGAATAGTCCAGCGAGTATGTTATGTCGCTCAGAGTTCGTATGCCAGGGGAGACTCCTGTAAGTGACGGAAGAGCGTTCTTTGAGAAAATCTCGTCTTTTGATTCTTCCTTTTCGCTAGGATTCTCCTCATCTTCTTTCTCTTCTTCATCGTCTTTTTTGTCATCTTCCTTGTCTTTTTTTTCTTCATCTTCTTTTTTCTTTAAAAGTTCTTTTTCGCCAAGAAGCTCGTCAGGAGGAGAAAGCTTTGGGGAAGCCGAGATGGAGCTTGTTTTTTTTGTCTTTGGGTACTTTACGATGTTTCCTGCAATTTTTGCCGATATGTTTCCTGGCGTTATTTGCGAAGGATAGAAAAAATATCGCTCCGGCGTGTATGTAATCCAGTTTTTGTCGTTTTTATACTCAGAGCGTTCGTTGAGCTTTGTGTTCGCTTTTGAGGAGAAAACAATGTCCGAATTGATGTTTGATATTGAAAGCGTGCTTATGTACGGAGTGATTTTTTCTGGCAGCGAGAAAGTATGGTTCGCCGTGATGTCCCATGTGAACGATGTTGTTGTGGTTATGTCGCTGTCATCGTTGTTGCTTGTAGTTGAGTTCATGGCGTAGTCAATCCAGTCCATGTTTTCCGCGCGCGCGTTGAAATCGTAGCCGAAATATGGGTCTGAGAAAATGGGGAATGCGACTTTTATTGAGATTGGTTTTGCGAAAGTCAGGTCAAGGTTTGCCTGATAGCGGAACGGAGTTTTCAGCCCCATGAAATTCCCGCTGTCAGAAACGCGCTCGCCGTTCGTATTCGTGGCGACATATGCTCCGTTATCCGTATTCTTGAAGATTGTGTTGCTGAAACCAAGCTCAATGTTTCCTTTTAATGATGTGAGGAAAGAGTTTGGCGCGATGTTTGCGTCAAGTCCAACCATTGCTCCCAGGTTGGCGTAGTAATCCGCCATGAATTTGACATAATGCGTCGTGTCGCCAGTATAATCTTCGTTCAGATTGTGGAGTATAAGCCCCTCAAGCTTCTGTTTTTTTAGCTTGCTCGTTCTCATCAGGCTTATGAAATTCAAGTTGTCGTCATCGGAAGTAGTGCTTGATTTTGTTGTGGCAGTCCTTATGTCGGCGTTGCTTTTTGCGTTCAGCGGCTTTCTTCCGTAAAGATATGTGGTTGTGTTGATGTAATATCCTTCCCTGTTTCTGTAGCCGAACGCCGGGTTAAAAATAAGCTCGTCTTTAGGATAGTAGAATGCAGGAAGCCAAAGAAGCGGCACTCTTCCCACATACAAAAGAGCGTTCAGAAATGCGAATTCGCCGCCGGGCAAAAGCCAGATTCTTGACGCCTTAATCTTCCAGTGCGGGTTCTCGTCGTCGCAGAAAGTGAGATTTCCGTTTTTGAACGCGACGGTTCCTCCTGAGTCTCGCCCGAAAATCTCTGAGGATACGATTAGTGTTGAGCCGCTTGGGAGTGAGAGCGCGTCGCTTGCCGCCTGAATTACACGACCGTTGTCGAAGATTCCTTCCAGCGTGAGCGTATTGAAAACCAGCGTGCTTGCTGTTATGTGTTCTTTTCCTTCAGCTGATGTGCCAGTTCCTTCAAGCGTTATGTTTCCTTCTGCGTACAAAATGTTCGTGGCTCTGTTGAAATTTATGTTCGTCGCTGTTATGACCGTTGTGGAAGAGCCTTTCGTTACGGAAACACGAACTTCGCCGGAAAGGATAATCATGTCTTCGTCCGAGTCTTCCTTTTTTTTGTACTCTGTTTTCTGAGCGTGCTCAATTTTGATTATTGATTTTTCTGTTGAAGAACTTTTGTCCTTACTTGATTCTGCGGAAACGAATGCGCACATCAAAAAAAATACCGATGTGAAGAATATCCGCAGCGATTTCCTTTTGTGAGAAAACATTGAGTTCAGAAGGCATTTAGCATTTTCCATTTTTAATCGATTTTTCTATAAAAGCTGTTCGGAAACGGATTTCATACAAAAATCAGATTGTTCCGAACGGCAACATTGGCAATTATAACTAGAGCTGTTCGGAAACTTCAGTTTTCCGAACACGAACCTTAGAAATTCTGTAATTTTGCAAGGCTTTAGCCTGAAAAATTACGCAAGACCAGTGAGGAAACAATAGGTTTCCGAACAGGTCTAATCATTCTCTCTTTTTTTTCAGTTCATCGGCGATGAATTTTCCGGTGAACGAGCCGGTTTTTTCATAGCGTGCGGCTATTTCCTCCGGAGTTCCGCTGTCTACGATGTTTCCGCCCCTGAAACCGCCGTCAGGTCCTAGGTCGATTATATAATCAGCCTGGCAGATGACATCAAGATTATGCTCAATCATCACAACGGAATTTCCCTTGTCAACAAGACGCTGGATGACTTCCATGAGAGCCTTTACATCCGCAAAGTGCAGACCTGTCGTAGGCTCATCGAGAATGTAGAGCGTTTTTCCGGTAGAAGGTCTTGCAAGCTCTGTCGCAAGTTTGACCCGTTGCGCTTCTCCGCCCGAGAGCGTCACCGCGTTCTGACCGAGCTGAATGTAGCCAAGCCCAACCGATTTCAGAGTCTCAAGTTTTCTTGAAATATGCGGAATCGAGCTGAAAAACTCGCATGCCGTCTCAATCGTCATGTCAAGAACATCGCTTATTGATTTTCCCTTGTAGAGAACGTCAAGCGTTTCCTGATTGAACCGTTTTCCGTGGCACACATCGCACTGAATGAACACATCGGGAAGAAAGTTCATTTCGATTGTGAGCGTTCCCGCGCCCTGGCACTTTTCGCACCGCCCGCCTTTCACATTGAAGCTGAACCGTCCCGGAGTGTAGCCTTTCGCCTTGCTTTCAGGCATTGTAGAGTACAGTTCCCTGATTGCGTCGAAAATTCCCACATAAGTGACAGGATTGGAGCGCGGCGTTCTCCCGATTGGTGTCTGGTCTATGTTTATTACCTTGTCTATTGCGTCAAGTCCGGATATTGATTTGTATGCGCCGCACGGATAGTCGGTTCGCATAAGCTCATTTGAGATGACGGGAAAAAGCACATCCGAAAGGAGAGTTGATTTTCCGCTTCCAGAAACGCCCGTTATGCAGACAAAAGTTCCGAGAGGAATCTCAACTGAAAGATTTTTCAGGTTATGCTCTTTTAACCCGGTGATTTTGATTTTGTGTCCGTTCCCGACTCTGCGCTCTTTTGGAATATCCATGCGGATGGCTCCTGAGAGGTATTGTCCGGTAACGCTCTCCGTAACTTTCATCACATCTTCCGGCGTTCCCGATGCCATAATTTTTCCGCCGTGAACTCCTGCGCCGGGACCTATGTCAACAATCCAGTCCGCCGTGCGAAGCGTCTGCTCGTCATGTTCCACCACAATCACGGAATTTCCCAAGTCGCGCAAATAAGTCAGTGTGTTTATGAGCCTTTCGTTGTCGCGCTGGTGCAGCCCTATTGAAGGCTCGTCCAGAATGTACATAACGCCGGTAAGCCCCGAGCCAATCTGCGTGGCAAGGCGGATTCTCTGCGCCTCTCCCCCCGAGAGCGTTCCCGCGCTCCGCTCAAGCGTCAGGTAGTCAAGTCCCACATTTTTCAGAAAGTCCAGCCTGGCCCTGATTTCTTTCAGAACTTGGGCCGCAATCAGTTTTTCGGTGTCCGTGAGGGAAAGAGCCTTGAAAAAATCTATTGTTTCAGAAACGCTCATGGCGCACAGCTCGATTATATTCTTTCCGCCTACGGTAACGCCCAGAGCCTCTGGTCTGAGCCTTTTTCCGCGGCAGCTTGAGCATTCCGAAACGGACATATACTTCTCTTCCATCTTGATTCGCTGGTTTTCGCCCCAAGCCTCGGCGTGCCGCCTCTTCATGTCCGAAAGAATTCCGGGCCACGGTCTGTTGTACTCGGAGAATCCCTCGCCGCTCTGCTTCTGGTAAATCCAGCGGAGATTTTTATTTTCGTCCCCGTTTATGAGGTAGTCGAACTGATTTTTTGAGAGTTCGCACAAAGGCGTGTCAAGGGAGAATTTTCCTTCCTCTGCCACTGCCGAGAACATCGCCTTGTTCCATTCTGAATCTGGGTTGTAGAACGGAAAAGCCTGCTCGTTAAAGCTCTTGGTAGGGTCCGGGAGGATTTTCTTGAAGTCCCACTCCATTTTCTCACCGATTCCGCTGCACTCAGGGCAAGCTCCGAAAGGGTTGTTGAACGAGAAAAGTCTGGGCTGCAATTCCGGGATTGATATTCCGCAGTCAGGGCAGGCGTTGTGCTGGCTGAAAAAAACTTCTTCTTCTATATAATCTTTTTCTCCGTCAATCTTCCCGCCGCGGCTTAGGATTTCGTGCACAACGCTCTCGTAGATTCCGTCAGTTTTGTTCACCCGCCGCAGCACGATTATGATTCCGCCCGCAAGCGAAAGGGCCGTTTCAATGCTCTCTGCAAGACGCTTCCTGGAGTCAGACTTGAGTGCGATTCTGTCAACGACAATCTCTATCGTGTGCTTTTTCTGCTTGTCAAGTTTTATTGAGTCGTCAAGGTCAACATTAAGCCCGTCAATCCTTGCGCGTACGAAGCCGGATTTTTTCGCATCGTCTATGATTTTCTGATGCTCGCCTTTTTTTCCGCGGATAACCGGTGAGAGAATCGTAACGCGCGTTCCCTCATTCCATGATAAAATCGTGTCGATTATCTGGTCATCGCTTTGCTCGTTGATTTCGCGTCCGCATTTCGGACAGTGCGCCCGCCCTATTCTTGCGAACAGAAGCCTGTAGTAATCGTAGATTTCTGTCACAGTTCCTACCGTTGAGCGCGGATTTTTGTGAGTCGTCTTCTGCTCGATTGAGATTGCGGGCGAAAGTCCTTCGATAAGGTCAACATCTGGCTTATCCATGCTGCCCAGAAACTGCCTTGCGTATGAAGAAAGGCTTTCCATGTACCGCCTCTGCCCCTCCGCAAAGAGCGTGTCGAACGCAAGTGATGACTTTCCGCTTCCAGAAAGCCCCGATATTACTACGAGCTTGTTTCTTGGAATATCAACATCAATGTTTTTCAGATTATGCTCGCGTGCGCCTCTGATTGAGATTTTTTCGCCTTTGACTTCTTTTATGTTCATGGAAAGAAAGTATAGTATTTTTACAAGATTTTTGCTTTAGGTTTCAGAAAAATTTGTGACTAAAATAAAGCTGTCCTGAAACTTCCGCTTTCCGAACAGCTCTATTAGCACAAGCCTGCGAAAATATTTTCTTTTTCGATTATTTTAAGACAATCCTGACGAATTTCTTTTTTCCGGATTTTAGGACAAGCTCCCCGTCTGAATCAAGGTTTTCGGCTGTAATTTTGAGCGTCGGGTCGGAGATTTTCTGTCCGTTCAGTGACGCGCCGTTTCCGAGAATCAGTTTCCGCGCCTCTCCGTTTGATGAGCAAAGGCCTGTCTGGACGAAAAGGCTCAGGATTCCTGCCCCCGCCTCAATCTCAGACTTTGCGATTTCCACGGTTGGCATCTGGGTTTTATCGCCCTCGCCTGAGAAAGCCGCCTTTGCGCCTGACAGCGCGGAATCAGCCTTATCCTGCCCGTGAATGATTTTAGTCACTTCATAGGCAAGTCTCTCTTTTGCAGCGTTTATGTCGCCTGCACAAATCTGGGAGATTTCATCCAGCTCAAGGAAAGTGAAGAGCTTGAAGAATTTCTCAACATCAGGGTCAGCAACATTGCGCCAATACTGGAAGAAATCGAATACGCTCGTCATACTCTCGTCAAGGAAAATCGCGCCTTTCTCGGTTTTTCCCATTTTCTTTCCGTCGCTTCTTGTGATGAGCGGGAAAGTAAGTCCGAATGCCTGGTGCGCGGCGTTAAGCTCCTCAGTTCCGCCGAGCTTTCGGCGGATAAGGTCAACGCCGGCTGTGATGTTGCCCCACTGGTCGTCTCCGCCAATCTGGAGGGCGCAGCCGTATTTTTCGTGAAGACAGAGAAAATCGTAGCTCTGCAAAAGCTGGTAGTTGAACTCGATGAACGAAAGACCGCGCTCAAGACGCTGCTTGTATGCTTCAAAGGAGAGCATTTTGTTTACGGAGAAACAAGAGCCTATGTCGCGCAGAAAGTCGATGTAGTTCAGGTCCGCAAGCCAGTCCTTGTTGTTCGCGGCGAACGATGTTTTTCCGTCGAATCCGATGAATTTATCGAGCTGCTTGCTGATTGTTTCTACATTCGCGTCAATCTGCTCATAAGAAATCATCTTGCGCATCTCGGTTTTTCCTGACGGATCTCCGATTCTGGCAGTTCCGCCTCCGATGAGCGCGATTCCGTGATGCCCGAATTTGCGAAGATGCCTGAGCGCGAAAAACGGAACCATATGCCCGATATGAAGCGAAGGACCTGTTGGGTCACAGCCGACATAAAAAGTGATAGGACCTTTGTCCATCAAATCGGAAAGAGCTTTCTCGTCCGTGCATTGCGCAAAAAATCCGCGCGCTTTCAAAGTCTCCAAAGCAATATTCATAAAATTAACCTCAAAAGAAATAATCAATGGCACTGCTCTGAAAACTCACTTACAGAACAGCTTCATTGATTCTACTTGGAATTATCGTTCGTTGCAATTGCGCCAAGAAGCCTTTTCAGTTCCCTCTTTCGTTTGTACATCTGGCTGTCGGCGCGCTCAAAGATAGAAATGACGCTTTTATCATAAGAGCTGTCGTAAGATGACATTCCTGAGTGTACGCCCCGCCACACTACCGCAAGATTCGTTATTTTACCACAAAAAAAAACATCTGGCAAACTCGCGAATACCTGACATCTCTTTTATTTTCTTCTATAATTATTTCCATGAAAAATCATTTTTTAAAAAAATTATTCGTGTTCGGGGCGGCGGCTTTCTTGTTCTTCTCGTGCGCGACAACAAAACTCAGCCCTGTATATGTAACGAACTCCGTGAAAGTCCGGCTTCTTCCGGTTGATTCGATAAAATCTGAGATAGATGACTATTATCTTTTCGAAGGAGAATTCGGAGATAAGATATTGTCGTCTATCGCATACCTGACTCTGAGCAAGAAGGAGATTGCGGTAGTGCTGCTCTCGGATTTGGGCGTTACGCTCGGGGAAATAATCTATGACGGCGAAAGTTGTTCGATTAACTCGGTCGTTGCCCCAAAGAAAATGAAGCCCGAGTACATTGTCCTTGACCTTCAGAATGCCTTTGCGGATTTTAAGACGCTAAAAAGCCATTATTCCGAAACGAAACTGTCCCTCACGGAGGAAAAGTCCGGCGGAACTACAGTCCGGAAAATTATGAGCGGAAAAGAAACTGTGGAAGAAATTACGATTGACGAAAAATCAATTCTGGTGAAAAATCATCTCAGAAAATACGAGTACCGCCTTACGAAATCGGAAGAATAGCGCAGCGATGCGGTTGGAGAAACTCCAGCCGCACCTTTTGCTTTGCCAAAATACTATCCCGCCAAAAGCCATGTCGTGAACTTTGCGCGTATGTTGTCAACATCGATTTTTCCACATTCCCTTATGCTGTCGCAGGTGGCGAGCGTCAGGCTTGTGTCGTCCGTCCATGTTCCAGGCTCTTTGCCAAAAATCTCGCAGTAGAGCATTTGCGACACATGAGGATAAGTAGCCTTGTCAAGAAACTGCACTGGCGAGCCAAGAGCGTCCCCAACCGCAACTCCATAAACGGCATCCCTTAAAGTTCCCATATTTCCTCCAACCAATATTATATCACAGCTTTTCGGACTTTTTACCACATGAATGCAAGAAGCCACAGCGGAATCGCTTTCTGAGAAGGAAAGTCCGCGTTGTCCTTGATTACCCAGTCTGATTTTTTCAGGATTTTGTTTCGTCCGCCGACTTCAATTTTAATAGAAGGATTTATTCCAAGCAGCAGGTTTCCGGTCTTTTTTGATATGATGAAATCACCTTCCGTTTCGTTCCGTGCTGCGAATACGGAAAACCCTGCTTCCTGCAAGATGCTTGCCACGAAAGCCTCTCGCTTGCTTCCTTGGTTTCCGTGGAGAACCGAATACAGGCATGGATCTGCCAGAAAAAGTTTTGCCCCTGCGCTTTTTGCCTTTGTGTCGTTCTGGAAGCGGATTATTCTTAGCGCACCTACTGCGTCCATGACTTCAAGAAGCTGGTACAGCTTGTCGGCACTGACTGACCAATCGGCGCAAAGGGAATTTACCTGAAGCCTCGGGATGCTTGCGCTGGAAAGCGTCCCCACAACAGCTGTCATAAGGCGAAGATTGTCCTGAGTAATCGTAGGCACAAAAAACGGAACATCAGAATTCAGTGTTTTTTCAAGGACGGCAAGGCTTCGCTCCTCATAATTTCCTTCCTGATAAAATGGCCGCGTTCCGTAATTTTTGTACTGCTCAAAAAGGCTCAGGATTTTTGCGTCAGGTTTTACAGGAAGATTTTCCGTACCAGGCTCAGAGAATGGATTTGCTATTTGATACACATTTCCTGTTTCCAGAAACAAAAATTCTCGGAATGACATGAACGGCATACGGACAAAAACATAGCGGCGTGACAAGTCGGCAGTTCCCTCGCGGAGAATAAGCGAAGACGAGTCGCTTGCCCAAACGGTTCTGTCCGGAAAATCATCGTACATGGATTTAAGGTGTTGGCTCCAGTCTCTGGCAAAATGAACTTCATCGATTATAACGCCGTCATATCCCTGTAGGAAAATCTGCGAAGCTACGGCATAAATGTTTTCAGAAGCAAGCATCGGGTTGTCGGCGGAAAAATAAAGCATTTTTTTTCCGCAATGCAGGGAATTGTACAGAAGGAAAGTAGATTTTCCGCTTCCTCTCAGCCCTGTGAGAATCATATTCTTGGGAAGAATGTTTTTTGATGGATACTCTGTTGTCCAGAGCCTTATGCGTTCTGGAAGAGCAGAAATTTTCCGCTCCATGACAGATTCAAAATCTTTGATTGCTTCTGAAATGCTCATTTTAAAATGATATTTTCAAAATATTCGTCTGTCAAGAACAAAATCCTCAAATTATTCTTTTGAAACGAATAATTTGAGGATTTTGTTAATCTGAGACGAATTTTTGAACAAAACTTTACTGAGAGATATTCCTGTATTTGTCAGTTCTGCACTTTTGCCCGCCACGATTTTATGCCTGACCGCAGGCTTTCATTCCGAGCTTAGGCAAGATTTTCGCAAACGATTTTCTCAACCATGGCTGGAATTCCGTTCTGCTGCTCACGGCTCAGCCCCTCCGTATTAATCGGGTCGTGAACCGTAATCTTCACATGCTGCCCCGGAACTACTTTCTTGTTTTCCTCATAGATTTTGTATGTTCCCTCAATCGTGAAAGGGACAATCGGCGACTTTGACAGGAACGCCAGCTTAAAGCTCCCAGGCTTGAACTCGTTGTGAGGCCCGCCTTTGCTTCGCGTTCCCTCCGGGAAAATCACCTGGGAGTAGCCTTTCCTGACTCCTTCGGCAGCATCCTTTATTGCTTGTATTGATTTGCGCGGATTGTTCCGCACGATGAAAGTGCACTGGAGCATTTTCATCCAGTCCGAAAGAATCGGAATTTTTCCAAGCTCCGCCTTTGCCACGAAAGTCATCGGTTTTCCGAGGTAGCCGAACAAGGCCGGAATGTCCATGACCCCCTGATGGTTTCCGATGAAAACTACGGCTGTGTCGCTAGGAATCTTTTCAAGCCCCGAAACCTCAACTGTTGCCCCTGTTGCCTTGAAGCAATACTGCGCCCAGCTCGGCACGATTTCGTTCACGAGCCTGTCGCGCTCGGCAAAGTTTCCTTCTTTGTCGAGCTTTTTTACAACACGGAGGCGTTTGGTCTGCCCCAGCATGAAAAACAAAACTTTGAAAAATGCTTTTGTAGTATCAAACATAAAAATCTCCTATTGAGCGCGCCGAAATATCCGCATATTCTAAAACGGATTTCGCACTGCACTCAGAATGTTTCCGTTATTAGAGCTGTTCGGAAACTTCAGTTTTCCGAACAGCTCTATTGTTGCAAGAAGACATGCCTTGTCTCTGCTCCGTTCATATTGTCAAAATACACATTTGAAAAATCCCATCGGTTCTGCAGCGCGAAGAAATTTCTTGAGCGCACAAGGTAAATTACGGGGCATTGCTCAAGTATTATCTCCTGATATTCGTTCCACAGTCCGCGGGCTTTTTCTTCGTCAATAGTGCATTTTGCCGCATTATACAAAAAATCAATCCGTGCCTCCCAGTCCGTTGCCGGCTTTTCCTGAAGAGGATACCACATATGAAGGTTCCCGCTCGACACCCATACATTGCTTCCCTGCGTCGGAAAAATAGCAGACCCTGAAAGGCCGATAATCATTGACTGCCAGTCGTAAGTGGCTGTGAGCTGTTCGACAAGCTTCTGGAAATCGGTCTGGCGCACATTCACCGTGATTCCGGCTTTCTTGCACTCATCCGTTATGATTTGCGCTATGTCGCAGTAAACGGGATTTGCGCTTGTAACGGTCAGGTCAAATTCAACTTTTGCCCCGTCAGGGTCATATAAAAAACCGTCGCTCCGAACTGAAAATCCTGCCGACTCAAGGAGTTTTTTTGCGTGGGCGTGGGAGAAACGGTACTTCAACACGATGTCCTCGTTGAAAAAAGTGTTCGCCTCAGGAAAAAATGAATATTTCGGCTCGGCAAGCCCCCTGTAGGCCTGCGATATGATTCGCTCCCTGTTCAGAATACAGCTCATCGCCTGGCGGAATTCTTTTTTCGTGAACCACTTGTAAAAATGCTCGTCCTTGTTCTTCGGATTCTGGTTGAAAGTCCACATCGGGGCGCTCATTCCTCCAGCAGAGTTGAACACAGTGAATCCTGACTTTACGGAAAGCAGTTTTCCCTCCGGGTCGATTTTGTTGCTCGCAGCGGATACCATGTCGTCCAGCTGCTCTGGCGTCGGGGAGTAGGATTCCAGCTTTTGCTGCTTGAAAAGAAGGTATTCGGTGTTTCTGTCGCCCACAATCTGCGCGATTTTTTTCTGAGGATAATTGATGCTTTCCAAGGCCTGATCTTTTTCCCAGTAGTTCGGGTTCCGCTCGTAGACGATGCGCTGACCTGGCGTGTATTCGGTAATGAAGTATTCGCCCATGCTCGGAATCAGCTTCGGGTCCGTCGCTACGCTGAAAAGATCCTTAATGCCCTGCGCACCGCCTTTTTCTTTTGCGGGCTTGTACAAGAACGCCGGCCCGAAGCTCATGTTCGTGGCTAAAAGCGGCTCTGCGACTATGCGCGGAAAATGGAACGCGAACGACAGCTCATCGATTTTTTCTATTGTAATCAGCCCCTCGCTTCCGTCCGGCATCTCCATGAACTGGGAGTTGTATGACGATGAGCCAATCTGCTCGTCGCACATTATCTCCTTGTACCAGAACACCACATCTTCGCTAGTAACTTTGACTTTCGGCTTTGAGTCGTTGTAGAAGCTCCAGTACAAATCGTCCCTGAGCGTGTATATCACATCAAGGGTCTCTTTTTCTTCGTCCGTTTTGATTTCAAAAGAGGCGCACCGTGGCACCCATTTCTTTTTCACGACATTGTAATCAACTAGAGCTTCGGTAATCGGAGAAAGTATCGATGCGGTTTCTGCGTCGCGCTCGGCAATCAGTATATTGAAGCTCTTCGGGTCTCC
>JAEEGL014198275.1_pt1 | contig 15974 bp, 13 predicted proteins | sample 9134231 | NCBI WGS metagenome assembly JAEEGL01 (sample SAMN16246548, study PRJNA631951) | gut metagenome | biome: gut microbiome; feature: rumen; material: fiber-attached | host: Bos | place: Iran: Karaj | collected 2018-10 | reverse complement strand
GATCAAAAGATCGTGTTTTTGCGGGAGCTGCTTGATCATCTGAAAGATGACGGCAAGATCCTGATCGGCGACGTCGCATTCGGTACCCGTGAAGAACTGAATCAATGTAAAGAAGAAAGCGAAGACGAATGGGACGATGACGAGTTCTATTGCGTTGCTGATGAATTAAGGGCGGAATTCCCAAACCTGATTTTTAGGAAAATGACATTTTGCTCAGGAATCCTGATGCTGTCCAGATGATTTCCCGATTGCCGCGTTTTTCAGCGATGTCTTTTACGCGGTCTTTCTATGGTTTGGTGTCCTTTTACGCGGTCTTTCACATGAAAAAAGCGTCTTTTGTCTGCCGACAAAAGACGCTTTTTTCGACGATGTGTTCCGCTCTCGCGGAACGTAACGTGTCCTATGGGCGTGATGCTTGCTTCGCAGGTGATGTGCGCTTCGCGCGTGAAAAGGAACACATCTCATCACTTTTGCCGAAGGCAACCTCATCACTGCGGGCGGCGCCCGCTTTATCACTTGCCCGTTGGGGCAAACGTCACTCGCCTTGTCGGCCGGTATTCTGCGCGCCAAAGGATTGAAAGATTCACGGTTTATGGTATACTGATAAAAAAGAGAAATGTACTTGTGAGGATGGTCATGAAAGTTTTGTTGTGCGAGGATACAGATTGGCTGCTGTCAGAAGAAGCGTTCTCGATCTTTGCCTCCTGTATGTATCATCCGACATACAAGAACTATACGGCACAGATGGAAAACTATTTGCACGATTCATCGACAAAAGTATTTGTATATGAAGATCGAGGCGGAAAAATCGGCATGATGGTCCTAAAGCTTTCAGAAGCTGCCGCTGAGATTATCGGAATAGCTGTATCCGACAATGCCCGCCGTAAAGGAATCGGAAAACAACTGATTCAGCAGGTAATGAAATCGGAGAATCTGGAAAGCGTCAAAGCTGAAACGGATGATGATTCGATCGGCTTCTACCGCAAATGCGGCTTTTCGGAGGAGAAGATCGTCATTGAATACCCTGACGGAGCAGTGATTCGGTACAATTGCGTTCTGTATAAATAGACAAATCCCCGTTTGTCGAGATGTTCAGCATGTACCTGTTGCGCGGTCTTTCACAGGAAAAAGCAGAGATTTGTCCGGTGGACAAATCTCTGCTTTTCCAATGAAACCCGCCTGCGGCGGGCAAATACGCTTCCCCTCACCGTGGCCCGGCGGGCTGCTCCTCCTGCCTGAATACGGGTCTTGTCAGGCATGTGAACGAGAGCACGATGCCGAGGACGCCGACGATACAGAAAAGCACGGCGATCCCCGCGCCTTTTCCCGTACCGAAGATCGGCGTCAAGGCACGCCGGACCGGCGATTCCGCCGCCATAAACGGTTCGAACACACAGTCGGCAAGCACGCCGCCGAGGAACAGTCCAAAAGGGATCGCTCCGTTCTGCAGCGTGTCTTTTGCGGAAAAGACGCGCCCCTGCACCTCGATCGGCACTCGCTCGCGCACATAGGCCGTGAGGTTTGCACCCATCACGGCCGCCGCCGTGTACGAATACAGGACCGCCGTGCACCAGATCCACGGGCGAAACGAAAGGCTCAGCACGACGTTGCCCGTAAAAACGAGCGCGCAGGTCAGGAAAATCAGCCGCGGCTTGTTTTTCACGGGCTTCATGCCCATGACGAGAAGGCTGCCGATCAGCAAGCCGATCGCGGTACAGCTCTGTACCGCGCCCAGCGCCCGGGCGTCGTTCCCGGACCTTGCCAGAACGAAAGGCGCGATCATCCCGTCGTCACCGAGCTTGGCGAGCAGATTCACCATCATCATGAAAAGCGAGATGAAAAGGACCGCCTTGTGCCCCCGCAGCCAGCGGAAGCCCTCCGTACAGCTTCGAAGGAAGGGCGTCCCGGCCTCATCCTGCCTCTTTTCCGTTTTCGGGATGCGGATAAAGAAGAAAAGCACGGCAAACGCGATGAGAAAGCTGCACAGGTCGCAGATCAGCACCGCCCCGAGACCGCCGAAGGACAGCAGCAGCGCGCCCAAAGCCGGTGCAAGAATGCCGGTCGCCGCACCGGAGAAGCTCTGCAGCCCGCCGGAGCGCGCATAGTGCTCCTTCGGGACCAGCAGACTGGTCGCCACAAAGGACGCGGGCTCCTGAACGGCGTTCATAAAGCTGAGCAGCACGTTGATCAGATAGAGGTTCCAGACCCGCAGCGCGGAAAATGCGTGCAATGCGAAGACAGCCGCCGTGCCGCAGGCGGCAAACAGATCGGCAATCAACAGGATGCGCTTCTTGTCCCAGCGGTCGGCCAGCGCTCCGCCCAGGAAGCGGAACAGGATGGTCGGCAGAAAGATGCAGATCGTAAGAAGCGTCACGCTGGACGCCGTTCCCTCTTTTTCGTAGACCCAGATGACCAGCGCATATTCGGTCATGGCCGTGCCCAGGGCGGATACGGTCTGAGAGCCCCAAAGAAGAAGGAATTTGCGAAGTTCTTTGATTGTCGTAAGAAATCTCATGGCTTTTGCTCCTTCCTGTAATCGGATCGGAAGCGCAAAGCCCGATTCGGACGATCAAAATGCGTGGTTCAGGCTCCGTGCAGGCATCGTCCCTTTTCAGGCTCTGCGCGGAGCGAAACCATCTGCGGAAAGCGGCAACAAATCGAGCATGGATTTCATTTGCCATCACCTCCGGGTTCAGTATATCATGGGAAAAAGAGCCGTGTCAAGGCACACCTTTTCGGCGTATTTCCCTCTGCTTTACGCCTTTTGCGCACTCTTTTCCGAAACAAAAAGCCGCCTCGGGCGGCTTTTTGTTTCGGAATTCTTTCTATGGGTTTTTCCGTGTGCGGGATCTGTCCCCCCCCCCGTCACCGTCCGCTTTTCCCGGTATCTTCGAATACCGCCTTGACGTTTTCATAATCGTACCGCTGCAGAAGACCCGGTTCCCGCTGCGGCAGTGCGTTCAATTCGTCCCATCCGGTCATGCAGGCATGCCGTCTTTCCTCCGTGCGCTTGGTGATGAAGCCGGCGCGTTCTTCTTCCGTCAGTTCCTCCGGAGCCAGCGGCACCCAGCCGTGCGCGGCGTGGAAGGCGACCCAGCGACGGTGCTCGTAGCGTGCGAGCGCCCAAAGCGCGGTTTCTCCCTCCCCCGTCAGATCCCGGGCCAGAAGGCGCTTGTTTTCCTCGTCGCGGACTGCCGCGCGGTTGGAATCCTGCGTGAAGGTATCCAGCGCCGACCAGACCGGGCTTTGAGGATTCTTCTCCCTGTACTGCCGGTGAAATTCTTCGGCTTTTCTGTCCCCGGCGCGCAGGATCAGGGCGTCGTAATTCAGGATCGTCCGATCCTGCCGCAGCAGGAAAACCTCCGGATGTCCCTCCAGCATGGCGACGCCGCTGTCTGCGCTTTCCCGGACTGCGACCAGAAGCAGCGGGCGCTTTTCTTCGGCAAGGCCGATCCTGTTCATCCCGCGCAGAAGCCGTTTGGCGAGAACGACGTTCTCCGCCGTGCTCTCCGCCGCGATCAGAATACAATCCGGGCGGGTCTCCGGAGCTCCCAGCGCCTCCGCAAGGGCGAAAGCCGCGTCGCCCGCGCCCTGACGCAGCTCGGCGCCGAGGCTCAGAGCCGGATAGTCCATCAGGAACCCGCTCCATGCCTTCGCATCCGCGCCGTAAACCGTGGCCTCCAGGCCGCAGGGGGAATCGCCGGTTTCGAACGCGGCGTTTTCGCAGGCGGAGAGCAGGAAAGCCCGGGTCAGCGGTCCGAAGCCGGCAGAAGCCAGGCGGAAGGGCCGCGCAGGGACGAACACGCCTTCGCGGACCGTGCCGCCCGCGCGTTTTTCCGTCAGCTCCAGGGGCCGTCCGGCTTCCAGGGCTTTGTCGAAAAGCAGCGCGCCTTCCGACACGAGATAGGCGTCGATCCTTTCGTATTTCAAAGGGTCCAGCCGGAGCGTGTCGTCGTCCAGAACCGCCGTCACGCGGAGCGGCGTCCCCTTGCGGGGAATGGCGTCCAGCTTCCGGAGTCTCGCCGGATTGCGGCCGTCCGGATCGGGCAGCAGCGTCACGTGGTAGGTGCGGCGCGCTTTCAGCCGGTCAAAGAAGGTCTCGTCCGAGGGAAGGACCGCCATCCCGCTGTCCGCGTTTCCGGAAAAGGGGATCCAGACCACCGCGGGGCGCCTGACGCGGGACGCGATATCCTTTGCAAGGACGCCCGCGTCCTCCCGTCCGCCCCAAAGCACGTAGATCTCACGCTTTCTCGCGACCCGCCAGCCCATCCTGAGGAGATTGGCGGCCTTCCGGAAAAACAGCGTCACCGCCGCTCGGAGGGTATAGATCGACATGATGCAGTAAATGGCGATCTGCTGGATGCCGGAGGCGCTTCCCATATTCCCGCGGAAGGTCATGGCGGGAGGAGAACTGTAAATGCTCTTCAGGATCGTTTCCGACGTCGTCTGGATCGAATAATCGGTGTTGACAAGCACCGTCGCCGTCTGCATGACCACAGCGAAAAGATAGTTGTACGTAATGACCGCAAGGGTCCTGGCTCCCTGACTCTTTTTGCGCATCAGAAGCAGGATCGCAGCGAATCCCAGTATATATCCCAAAAGCAGCATGATACGGTTTCTCCTTTTCCCCGTCGTTTGATCCCGCGCGCTTTTCGCCGTCCGGAAGCCCCGGCTTCCGGGGTCAGGCGCGGCTTGTTCCCCGGATCTCGACGAGGCCCGGCTCGTTATGGAAGGAAAGCAGCAGGGTGCCGCCGGTTTCCTCCCAGGCAAAGGACACGGGGATCCTCCGCGGCGATTCGCCGTCCTCCACGGGCAGGAGGATCGCCTCCACGTCCGCGGGGCGCGCCTCAAGCTTCAGGCGCACCACGGCCTCACACCGGGCGCCGCGTCCCTTGAAGACGAATCCCGCTTCGTCCGCCGCGAATTCTTCCGCCCGGATCGAAGTGCCCAGGATCTCGTTTTTCTTTTCCCGGATCCGGTCAAGATCGTAAAGCACGGCGTATTCGTTCGGCTTTACGGTTTTTTCGGTGATCACGGGAAGCGCGGGATCCAGCATATCCACGAAAAGCCCTCTGTGCACCACCGGTTCGTCGGTTTTCCCCTCGTCCATCACGGCGGTGATCAGATAGTCGCCGCGGCGGAGCGAAATGTAATTCTTGTCCAGCGCCGTGCCCAGAAGAGACGCGATCTTCTCCTGATACGCGTCGGAAAGCGCCTTTTCCGCAGAGAGGTCGGCGGGGCTTTTCCGCATCAGGACGAATTTTCCCTTGCCGAAGGCGTATTCTCCGTCCGGCGCGTCCGGCGCGACGCCCACGGTCTCCAGAAGATGCTCCAGAGGCGTCGGATAGTGATTCTTGCCGGTGTTCCACCAGGAGCGGATCCTGTGGAAGGGATCGAATCCGTCTCCCACGTAAACGAGGATGCCGCCTCCCTGCACGTACGCCGCGAGAGCGATATTGACGTCGGCTCCCTCCGGCTTCATGAACTCATAGCTCAGCACCAGGAGCCTGTATCCGTCCAGATATCCGGGATAGCGCACGATGTTTTCCAGCTGCACCGGCCGGATCGGGAGGCCGCCCTTGAGAAGCGGCAAAGCCATACCGTAGAAGAGCGGGAAAGCCAGGGACGCGCAGAAATCCAGCCGGTCGCCCACGACCTCCTTCTCCCTGCCGATCTCGTAATTGGCCGTGCTTTCCAGATCGATCTTCCCCACCGGCGCGTATTCCTTTCGGCGGGCCAGCACGTCGTCGGTATAATTTCTCTGGAACATCGCCGTATCGGAGAGGAAGACGCCCGCTTCCGGCAGGGCGTTCCCGTAGGCGAAATCGTCGGTTTCCAGCGTTCCGAGGAACTGGAAGATGTTCAAAAGCTCGGTGCGGTAATCCTCGGGGATCGGCACGGCGGCCGGATCGTCCTTCGGATATTTCGCCGCGGGCGGGAAGACGCGGCAGGGCCACGGCGAGACCTGGAACCGGTTGATATGCGGCTGGAGCAGCGATCCCATGAGGGTTTTCCGGTAATTCACGCGGTAGCTTTCCCAGGTGTAGCAGGGGCGGTCCTCGATGGGGTCGTTGTCGAACCACATGGTCCGTCCGGTCCCGCGCACCAGCTCCTGCATGACGCCGTATTCCAGGAAGGCCGTCTCGAAGGTCCTCTCTTTGTAGACGCCGCGGTAGACGTTGGCCTCCCGGCTGGTGCCCATCCAGATCTGCGCCTTGTATCCGTCCAGCGAAGGCACGTCGGTCAGGGTTCCCTCGGGGCTCATGACCTTCCACTGGGAATAGTTCAGAAGACTGTGGGTCGGCACGTAGAAGCGCAGCACCCGGCCGTAACGGGTCAGGGCGTATTCCCGGAGCTCCTGACTGACGCGCTCGATGGCGCGCCGGTAGAGCCACGCCTTCAGCCTGGCCGCCCGGTAATGGGCGTCGGGGTTTTCATGGGGCGGGACCCAGTCCTCGTGATAATAGAGCTTGTACTCGCGCTTGAAGCCCTCGCTGTAGCCGCCGGCGTTGAGGAACTCCGGCTCCTCCACGTGGATCGCCGCGACCCCGGCGTCCACGGCGCGCTTCAGCTTTTCGATCATGAAATTGGTGTAGCTGATCGACGGTACGATGTAGCCGGTCGAATGGGTCTCGCCGCCGGTGCGGGAACCGTCGCGGCTCTTCTGGGTTTCGTCCCAGTGATCTCTGCCGTCCCAGAGCCCGTTGAAGTATTCGCCGTATTCGCCCCAGGCGATACCGGTCATCAGATGCACCACGTACCCGCGGTCACGGAAAGCGCGTATCCTGCTTTCCATCGACGGGTCGATCCCGTAGACGCAGACGAAATCGGTGCCGAAATCGGTTTCGGGGAGAACCGGCGCGGATTCCTGAATACAGGTGCGTTCTTCTTCTCTCTTCCGTATATATGCCATTGCCTTTCCCTCCTTCGGTTTTCGCATTCATCATACAATGCCGGAACAAAAAGGTCAACCTTTTTTATGCGGTCCCGCCCCTTCGGCGCGCGTTGTTTTCTTCCCCGGAATGTGGTACAATGAGGCGCGGAACCGCGCGTCTCATTTTTCTTCCGCCGAAAGGAGCGCCCATGGACATTCGCCTTCCCTCCCCCTGCACCTGCGGGAAAACGCATCCCGTCCCCCGGATCGAGCTTCTCTCCGGCCGGGGCGCGATCGAAGCGCTGCCCGAAAAGATCCGTCTGCGGGGACTCTCCCGGCCCTTTCTGGTTTACGACGTTCATACCGCGCCTTACGCCGACGCGGTGAAATCGCTTCTCTCCCGCACGGGGATCGCTTTTTCCGCCTACGGCTTCCCCGAAGCCGGGCTCGCGCCCGACGAGCGCGCGGCGGGAAGCCTTGCGATGCATTTCGATCCCCGGTCCGATCTGGTGATTGCGGTCGGTTCCGGCGTCCTGAACGATCTCGGAAAGCTGCTCGCGCATCTTTCCGGCAGAAGCTATTTCATCGTCGCCACCGCGCCGTCGATGGACGGATTCGCCTCCGCCACCTCTTCGATGGACCGGGACGGTCTGAAGGTCTCGCTTCCCACCCGTGCGGCCGACCTGATCGCAGGCGATACGGCGATCCTCCGGGAAGCGCCGGAAATCATGCTGAAGGCCGGTCTCGGCGACATGCTCGCCAAATACATAAGCATTCTGGAATGGAGGATCTCGAACCTCGTCACCGGGGAAAGCTACTGCGAAGAGATCGCTTCCCTGGTCCGCGCGGCGCTTGAAAAATGCGTTTCGCAGACCGACGGCCTTCTCGCGCGGGAAGACGCGGCGGTGGAGGCCGTGTTCGAGGGGCTGGTGCTCGGCGGCATGGCGATGACCCTGGCCGGCGCGTCGCGCCCGGCTTCCGGCGTGGAGCATTATTTCTCCCATCTCTTCGACATGCGCCGCCTGGCCTTCGGGACCCATCAGGAGCTGCACGGCGTCCAGTGCGCCGCGGCCACCGGGATCGCGGCCGGTCTCTACCGCCGGACGCTGCTTCTGAAGCCGGACAGAGAGCGTGCGCTCGCTTACGTCCGGCGCTTCGACCGGGACGAATGGAATCGCCGCCTTCGCCGGCTGGTCGGCCCCGGCGCCGAAGCCATGATCGCTCTGGAGGAAAAGGAAGGCAAATACGACCTTGCAAAGCACGAAAAACGTCTGGACGTCATCCTGGCTCACTGGGACGGCGTCACCCGGATCATCCGGGAGGAGCTTCCCTCGAAGGAGAAGCTGGACGGCATCCTGAAAAAGCTCTCCCTGCCCGAAAGCGTCGGCGCTCTCGCCGACCCCGGGACGCTCCGGGAGATCTTTTTCGCCACCAAGGACGTCCGCGACAAGTACGTGCTCTCCCGGCTCCTGTGGGATCTGGGCGAGCTGGAGGAGATCGAGGTCGGAGCCCTCTGAAAGCGCAGGAAAAAAACGTCCCCGCGGAGAACGCTCCGCGGGGATTTTCGTCGTTTCGTTACAAGCAGAAGAAAACCGGTCTTCTCTCCCGGAAGACGGCGTATTCGGAAAAGCCCGCTTCCCGCAGGAGCTCCGCCGCTTCGGCAAGGCCTGCGCCGAGCTGATCCGTCTGATGTGCGTCGGATCCGAGGGTTACGATCCTTCCTCCCTTTTCCCGGTACCGCTTCAGGATGGCGAGATTCGGATGCGGGGAATCCAGACCGTAGCGGTATCCGGAGGAATTGACCTCCAGGCCCTTGCCTTTTTCGATTAGAAGATCGAGGATCGCCTCCAGCTCCTCCCGGAATTCGTCATAGGAGACGGTCTTTTCGGGATACCCGCCGTAGCGCACCACGTAATCGAGATGGCCGTAGACGTCAAAATCGTCGAAAAGCCGGATGTTCTCCAGGACCTCCCGGAAATAGACTTCATAAGCCTCGTGCCGGGTCTTTCCCGCGAAAAACGCGGGATCGAAGGCCATGTCGCGCCCGGCGGTGATATGGGACGAACCGATGATGAAATCGAAATCATTTTCTCCGGTCACGGCAAGGATCTTTTCCCGGCATTCCGGACGGAGACCGATTTCGATCCCGAAATTTGTCCTCACGCACTTTTTCGGCGCGAGCGCCCGGTAGGAATCGCGGCAGCTCCGGACGTCCAGGGTCCGGAGGCTTGTCTCCACCCCGTCGTAAAAGTCGCAATGCTCGGTAAATGTGATTTCATCCACGCCGCGCTTCGCCGCGGCGTCCAGGTATTCCTGCATGGTCGAACGGCCGTCGTGGCTCAGGGTCGTGTGCACATGGCTGTCTTTCAAGGCAAACCCCCTCCGCGTCCGCATCAGAAGGCAAGAATGCCGAGGCCTTCCAGAAGCATTTTCACGCCGATCAGGATCAGAATGATCCCGCCGAGATAACACGCCGGCTTCCGGAAAACCGATCCGAAGCGGTTGCCGAGAAAGACGCCGAGGAAGGACAGGACGAAAGTCACCCCGCCGATCACCAGAAGCGATACCCAGAGCGGGATCTCCGACACCGTCAGGGTCACCCCGGCGGCCAGCGCGTCGATGCTGGTGGCGATGCCGAGCAGCAAAAGCGTCCTGAGCTTCAGCGGTTCGTCCCTGCCCGCGGCCTCGTCGTCCTTTTCCCGGGCGGTCTCCCAGACGGTTTTGATCCCGAGGATCACAAGGATGAAAAAGGCGATCCAATGGTCGTATTTTTCGATGACGCCGGTGAAGGAGGCGCCGAGGAGCCAGCCGATAAAGGGCATCAGGGCCTGAAAGCCGCCGAAGGTCGCTCCCAGGGCAAGCCCCTCGCCCGGACGGAAGCGGGTGGTGCGCAGTCCGCGGCTCACCGAGACGGCAAAGGCGTCCATAGCCAGCGCAACGCCGAGAAAAAACAGATCGTAAAAATGCATGGAGCCGGGCAATCCACCTTTCGGGCTAAATGTGAAGCAAAAGCGACGCGATGCGGAAATAGATCATCAGGGACATGGCGTCGACGCAGGTCGTGATGAACGGAGACGCCATGACCGCCGGGTCGAATCCCATCTTTTTGGAAAGGATCGGCAGGATCGAGCCGATGGTCTTCGCGCAGAGCACCGTCAGGATCAGGGTCAGCGAGATCACCAGAGCGACGGTGATATCCAGCCGGTCGAACAGCAGAAGCTTCAGGAAGTTGGCCGCCGCCAGGGTCAGGCCGCAGAAGAAGGCCACGCGGATCTCCTTCCAGACCACCCTGAAGATATCCTTGAACTCGATCTCTCCCAGGGAAAGCCCGCGGATGATGGTGGTGGAGGCCTGGCTGCCGGTGTTGCCGCCGGTGTCCATCAGCATGGGGATGTAAGCCACCAGCACCAGCTGGGAGGCCAGAGCGTCCTCGAAATGCGTCAGGATCATGCCGGTGAAGGTGGCGGAGACCATCAGGAGCAGAAGCCAGGGAATCCGGCTCTTCCAGATGGAAAAGACGCTGGTTTTGAGATAGGGCTTGGTGGAAGGGGTGATAGCGGCCATGATTTCGATGTCTTCGGTGGCCTCGTCGTTGATGACGTCGATGGCGTCGTCCACCGTGACGATACCCACCAGCCGGTTTTCTCCGTCCACCACGGGCATGGCCAGGAAGCCGTATTTCCGGAAGGCCTCGGCGACCTTTTCCTTGTCCTCCAGCGTGTTCACCGAGATGACGTTTTCCTCCATCACCTCGCCGACGGTCTGATCCTCGTCGGAGAGAAGCAGTCTGCGGATGGTCACGGTGCCCACAAGCTTGCCGTTGCTGTCGGTGACGTAGCAGTTGTTGATGGTTTCGCTGTCCACGCCGGTGCGGCGGATCTTCTTGATGGCGTCGGCCACCGTGTAGTCCGGATGGAAATACACGAACTCGGTGGTCATGATGCCGCCCGCGCTGTCCTCCGGGTATTTCAGCATCTCGTTGATCATCGCGCGGGTCTCGGGATCGGCCTGCTTGAGGATGCGCTTCACCACGTTGGCGGGCATTTCCTCCACCAGGTCCACCGCGTCGTCCAGATACAGCTCGTCCACGATCTGCTTCAATTCGTTATCCGAGAGCTTGATGATCAGGTTTTCCTGCAGTTCCGGGCTCATTTCCACGAAGCTTTCGGCCGCCAGCTCCTTCGGGAGCAGACGGAACAGCGCCGCGGATTTTGTTTCCTCCTCTTCCAGCCCCTGGAAGATGGACGCGATATCCGCGGGATTCATGGTTTTGAAAACGTCGCGGATCGAAGCGTATTTCCGTTCCTCGTAAAGATTCGCGATCATTTTCTCGAACGTCATTTTTTCGGGCATACTTTCACTCCTTTTCATCGTTTGCTGGGAAAAGAAGGAAAGCGGAGGCTTTGCATGCGTCTTCCTCAGGAAAGCGCGCCGACGGCGGCCTTCCGGGACTTCTTCGGATCAGGAGAAGGCAGAGGGTCGGGTTCGCACGCAAAAGGCGTTGATTCTCCGCTTCTCCTACTTCGGCCGTCCATCGATTTCTCACCTCACGTTTTTTCGGGTCTCCCCGTTATTTTTATGTGAAAACACGGGCGCGCCGCCCGCGCTTCAGCCGCGTACCAGGATCTTTTCGATCCTCCCCACGTACAGGGTATGGTAATCCTTTTCGGGATAGCAGCGCAGGTCGGTCTCCCGGTCGATAAAGCTTTCGCCCGCAAGCTCCGCCGCGTAGAGCTTTTTCAGGATCACAACCAGGCGCGATTCGGCGTAATAAGGCGCCCTTTCCTCGAATACCGGCGTCAATCCGGTCTCTTTCGTCTTGTCCAGGTCCCGTCCCGAAAGGGTCCCGAAGACCGCGTGAGCCTTGTGAAGCCCATCGGGCAGGATCGAAAGGGAAAAGTATTCGTTCTCGTCCACGAATTTCTTGGTATACCGGGAGGGGCGGATGAAGATCTCCGCCACGTGTTCGCCCCAGAGCTCTCCGAAAAGGCCCCAGCTTGCGGTCATGGCGTTAAAGCCCTCCCTGTCGCCCGCAGTCACCAGAAGCCAGTCCCTGCCCACCGCGCGGAAGACGTTTTCATTCCACTCTTCGGGTTTCAATTCTTTCATCGGCATATCGATCCTCCTTTACCGTCCTTCGGCGCGAAGTTTTTCCATGATCGAGGGAAGCTTCTCCATAAACGCCTCGAAAAAAGCCTTGTAGGACGCGCAGAACCGGTTCAGCCCGATTTCGCCGCCCATATCCGATTCCCGGTCGCGGCGGCAGCCGCCCCGGCAGAAGTAACGGTAATCGCAGGTCTCGCACGCCTTCTCATGGGCGAAGGAGGGCTCCGTGAAGTTCGTCATCGCATCCGACCCGAGCATGGCGGAGAAGGAATCCTCCCGGAGATTTCCCAGCTTGTACCGTTCGTTCACGTAAAAATCGCAGGGATAGACGCTCCCGTCCCCCTCGATCACCAGCTGCCCCGGACAGAAGCCTATCAGGCCGCACATTTCGGGGTGCTCTCCCATGGCCATGCGGATGAGATTGTCGAACCAGCGGACGCTGATATATTCGCCGCGCATGAAGTCCCGGTACCAGAGGGAAAAGAGTCTGACGTAAAAATCGCCGAGGCGTTCGGCCGACGGCGCAAAGCTCTCCTCCGGCTTTTCTCCGAAGGGATCCAGGCAGGGGATGAACTGCAGATACCGGAAGCCCGCCTTTTTCATCTCCCCGTACACCTTTTCGGGATGGCGTGAAAGGCGGTTCGTAACGACCGTCAGGATGTTGAAATCCACGCCGTGCTTTTCCAGAAGCCGGGCGCTTTTCATCACGTCGCCGAAGCTTCCCCTGCCGTCCGGCTTCGGGCGGAGGGCGTCGTGGATCTCCCGCGTGCCGTCCAGAGAAAGTCCCACCAGAAAGCGGTTTTCGGCCAGGAAGACCGCCCAGTCCCCGTCCAGGAGCATGCCGTTGGTCTGGATCGCATAATGCACCGGGACGCGCCGGACGTTTTTTTCTTTGACGCGCGCGGCAAGCTTCCGGAAGAAATCCAGACCGCGCAGTGTCGGCTCCCCTCCCTGAAAGGCGAGCGTCACGTCGGCGGGATCCTCTTCAAAGACCCTGTCGACCAGCGTCTCCATGACCTCTTCGCTCATGGCGACGCCGCTTTCCTCCCATCTTGCGGAAAGGTCCCGGTAAAAGCAGTACCGGCACCGGAGGTTGCAGCCGCCGGAGGCGGGCTTGATCAGAAGAGAGAGCGGGCCCATCGGGCTTTTCCTCCTTTCCGGGAACGGGATCCATACCGGATATTATAGTCCTTTTCACCCGAAAAGGCAACTCCCTATCTTAAAAAAAACGCCTCTTCCGGCGCCTTCCGCGCCGGAAAAAGCGGCGTCCGATTCTCCTTGACGAACCTCTTTCCCGCGTGATATAATGGGAGCGGAAAAAAGCCGTTTCCCGTGCTGCCGGAGCCGCCGGCGCCGGTGACAGCGGGACGAAGACAAGGAGGAAACCAAAATGAAGAAATTCGTCTGCACCATCTGCGGTTACGTATTCGAGGGCGAAGCCGCTCCCGAAGCCTGCCCCATCTGCAAAGCCCCCGCATCCAAATTCAAGGAAGTCCAAGGCGACGAAGGCTACGCCACGGTCCACGAAGTGGGCGTCGGCGCCAAGGGCAAGATCGAAGACGACGTGTATCAGGGCCTTGTGGAAAACTTCAACGGCGAATGCAGCGAAGTGGGCATGTATCTCGCCATGAGCCGCGTGGCCGAGCGCGAGGGCTATCCCGAAGTCGCCGAGGCCTTCAAGCGCTACGCCTTTGAAGAAGCCGAGCACGCCGCGAAGTTCGCCGAGCTTCTGGGCGAGGTCCTGACCGACAGCACCAAAAAGAACCTTGCCATGCGCGCCGACGCCGAAGCGGGCGCCTGCGAAGGCAAATTCAAGCTGGCCAGACGCGCCAAGGAGCTGAATTACGACGCCATTCACGACACCGTGCATGAAATGGCGAAGGACGAGGCGAGACACGGCGCGGGCTTCAAGGGTCTGCTTCAGAGATACTTCAAATAAGCCGGAATACCGGGGCGGAAGAAGGAGCGGGGCGATCCCTTCTCCTTCTTTTTTTCCGATCCGGAAAAAAACGAAAACGGGAATCAGGGAGGAAACCACCGTGCGGAAAGAAAAGCTCAGGATCGCGTTTATCGGATGCGGACAGTTCTGCCGCTCCTTCGTGCCTCTGTTCAAAGCGCACCCGGCGGTAGAATACGTCGCCGCCTGCGACAAGTTCCGCGAACGGGCGGAAGATTTCAGGGAAACCTACGGTATGGCGCGGGTGTTCGATTCCTTCGAGGACGCGATCACGTCGGACGAAGTGAACAGCATCGCCATCTTCTCCCAGCGCGACACGCACGGCCGGATGGCCATCGAAGCGCTGAAAGCCGGAAAGCACGTCTATTCCGCCGTGCCGATGGCCCTGAAAATCGAGGAGATCCTGGAGATCGTCCGCCTCGTCCGGGAGACCGGCCTCACCTACATGATGGGGGAAACGGGCGTCTACCGGCCGGCCGCCATCTTCTGCCGCAAAAAATTTGCGTCCGGGGAAATGGGCGATATGGTATACGCGGAAGCGCAGTACAATCACGACATGAAGCGTCTGTACCACGTCTTTCAGTACACGGAGGGAGACACCTGGCGCAAAATGGCGGGGCTTCCGCCTCTTTTCTATCCGACCCATTCCACCTCCATGGTGCTTTCCGCCGCGAACACCTTTGCAACGAAGGTCTCCGCCGCGGGGTTCCGGGACAAGGTCGACCCGGACATCTTCGGGGCGGGTATGAATTACTGGGACAACCCGTTTTCCAATTCGGCCATGCTCCTGCATCTGGCGAACGGCGGCGCAGCCCGGATCAGTGAAAACCGCCGGATCGCCTGGCATTTCCCCGAGACCTACATCAGCTCTTTTTACGGGACCAGGGCGTCCTACGAGTGTTCGCTTCTGCAGCACAGCTACGTGAAAATGGACGAAAAAGGTCTTGTGGAATACACCGACGTCAGCGACGAACTGAATCCCGTCGAGCTGACAAAGCACAAGAGCGAGCCCGATTATATCAAAAAGGCGGTAAACGGCGCCTGGGGCGGTGGAGAAGCGCCGATCCAGGCGATCGGCAGACTGCCGAAGGGCTTCGCGGGGCTCGGGACCGGACATGCCGGCACGCATCAGTTCATGGTGGACGATTTCTGCCAGGCGTACGCGTCGGGATGGCTTTCCCCGACGAACGCGTGGAAGGCCGCGCAATACAATCTGCCGGGTCTGGTCGCCCATCAAAGCGCCCTGGAAGGCGGGATCCTGATGGACGTTCCGGACGTGGGGAACCCGCCCGCCGACTGGAAAACGCTCTCTCCGGACAGGGCCGAAAACGTCGCGTCCTACGACGAGTGACCGGCGGGCCCTCTCTGCGGCGTTCGCTTTTCCGGCCGGTCCCGTCGGCAATCTGAAAGAAAGGAAAGCTCTCAGCGGAAAAGCCGGGTCTTTCCGGCGTTCCCCGCGGGAGCGGATACGGCAATGGTCACCTGCCGGTGCGGATGCAGATTTGAGAATTCGCATTGGGACAGCTTCGTCCGCTGTCCGGAATGCGGAAGGACTTACCCCAACGTCGCCCCCGATATGTATCATCCGCGCACCGAAGAAGAGCGGCGGTGGAAATGCCCCGCCTGCGGTTCAGAAAACGAAAACAGCAGAGGCTCCGCGCCTCTGACGGCGTGCGTCAGGTGCGCCGCAAAGCGCCCCTTCGGCGGCTGGTACGATGTCTGAAAGGAAAAGCGGGAAGGGAGCGATCCCTTCCCGGACTGCCGCACGGCCCGCGAAAACTCCGCGCGTCTCCCCCTTGTCAAGCGCCGGTTTTCGTTGTATAATAAAGCATCCGAAGACAATACGAAAGGAGAATCGTCATGGATAAGTACGTCTGCCCCTGCGGTTACGAGTATGATCCCGAGGCCGGCGATCCGGAAAACGGCGTCGCCCCCGGCACCGCCTTCGAAGACCTGCCCGAGGATTGGGTCTGCCCGGTCTGCGGCCTTTCCAAGGATATGTTCGAAAAAGCCTGAATACTCGATCGCAGAAAGCAG